>OCAT01000969.1_pt1 | contig 20277 bp, 33 predicted proteins | sample 1538311 | NCBI WGS metagenome assembly OCAT01 (sample SAMEA2580287, study PRJEB22360) | human gut metagenome | biome: human gut; feature: human-associated habitat; material: faeces | place: Denmark | collected 2008/2010
TATAATATCAGCCAAACCACTAAAATGTAAATATTACACAAGCTAAGGCGTTGAAAATTGCCTTAGCCCAACCAAATATAACCAAATCTTAACCCAAAAATCCCAATTTAAAACCTCTAATATTAAAATATCTTACTATCTCCGAAATTATAACCAATACCGTTATTTACTCCCATTTTGACCTGTTCCGCCAAAAACAACTCGAATTGAAAACACCGCGACTTGTTTTTGAAAAATAGTCGGTTCACTAATCTAAAGTATCTGCAAACAAAATGAGCGCAGACAATATTCATCATCTGCGCTATAAAGGTATTAATTATAAATTAGTGAGGCGAGAACAATTTTTAAGGTTGCGGTTTCATATTTTTAAGATGGCCCCATATAAAATTAGCTAAATTTTGTCCCCCAGCTTCACTTTGGTGTATATGGTCGACGTACAGTTCAGGTGTGTAAGGGTTTTGACCTCCCTCTGCACAATAGTCAACAACATCAATTCCCATAGTTCTACAAACAGCTATAACTGAATCCTCATATTCCCATGCTGTTTTATTATTTAATGGATACTTATAAGTTCTACCATCATATGTTACTTCACCATAAGGTCTTATTAATTGGTCTGTGACAAACAAAATTCTTGCATTAGAATTTTCACATATATATTTTAAAATATTAAAAGTTAGGCCCGATAGCGTATCTTCATCTGAGGCTAATACTTCTCCTATAGCAGTATTACCCCAATCATTCGCAAAGCCTTCTACTACTACTAACGCCGCTTCAGCTTTTAGATTCGTTTTAATAGAATTATATATCTGCTTAGCTGTTCCAGCTGGAATACCATAATTTTCAACACTTAGACCACTTAATGAAGCTAGTGGGTTTACATATTTTCCATAAGAAGTTGACGTAATAGAAGTCCCAAAGAATTGAGCCAATTTTCCACTCCAAGGATTATCCATAGTTCCTGAATCTACAATTAATCCAGTCAACTTAAATGAATCTTCTGTTGTTATTTCATTAAGTTGTTTATATTTTTTGCCCAACGTAACAATTCTTTGATTATCAGGTATTGAAGCTAAGAACGGAATCGAAATATAATATGCATTATTGGGAACATAATATGCACCTAATTGAATGTCCGTTGAACTATTAATTGAAAGTATTGGTTTTCTAGATTCATCAAAATATGTAATCTCAATACCCCTCGTGGAGTTATTAGCACTATTATAAACTCTTCCCGGTAGTACTGGCAATAAGATTGAATCATAAGTAGGAAAGTCTGTTAATTTTCCCGCTAAATATATCTTTCCCCTGTTTATCTCAACATTTTGGCTGTATAAATTTTTATATCCTTCATATTCATCCAAAAACATAGCACGATTAGAAATATCTGCAATATATCTTTTATATAAACCACTAACTCCACATTTTTCAGGAAAATATTTATAAAAATCCTTATAATTAAGATGAACCTTAACATTTAAATCCGTTTTTCCTAATGCTATTTTTATTTTTCTTGTGCCATCAGGTATAGTTGCTACTGCTTGTTCACCGCCGCCTAGAATAGTATCGTTATTAGAATAAAACCATATTTTAGGCGTCACAGTATAATCTTTACATGTTATAACATCATTAGTATTATATCTAAAATATGCTATCGAATAAGTATTAAAATTTGAATCAGTAACAACATTGCCGTTAACAATATTTTTATTTGTTTCAAATTTCGAACCAGGAAGTAAATTATAAATATTAAATCCCGGGTCTATATTGTTGACAGGAATTCTAAAATCTTCATAAGAAAAGCCCATATCTGATTTCATATTAATTAAGTAAGGGGCTTTTGAATTATAAATCCACGTCCTATATATAGAATCATACCTGTTATCATAGGGAATTCTATAAAATCCGTTTATACCCGGCATAAAATTAGGTTTGGTTACAGACGAAGTAATCGTAATATTTCTTAAATATGTTTTATTTTCATCATATAATGGAATTGATAATTGATTGCCCGTTTGAGTAGTTTTCCATATCTCAGAAGTAGAAACATAATCGTCAATAGCTACAGGAATAAATCCAGTGGTATTTAATGTATCAGATGAAACTACCACACCTCCACTTCCAATATACCCATTTATAATTGTATCAGGGTCGTCAGGGTTAAATAAATTTTTTGTTAATGAATAGCCCGCTAAATTTTTTTGATTTATGTTTTCAATGTTTATTGGATTTAGATAAGTTCCCCCTAGTGCCCATGTGGTGCCATTCCAATAATACCAGCCATTTGTTTCTTCAACAACATATATTCTGTTTTTATCTGTTCCAGTTGCAGAATTCAAATCGTTTAAGGTTTTAAAAACTCCTGCTGGTGACGGGGTAACAATACTTTCTATTTTTCCATCCTGAATATCAAGTCGCTTATTTAAATCATCTTGTATATCTTTTAAAAGTGTATTATTAATTAGATTACCAAGAGTCCCGTTAGACACTAACAGATTAATATAAGCTATTGTTTCATTTTCAACCCCTTCATTCAAAAGGTATTTTGTCCACTCTGTATTAACATTTAACTGCTCAACCACTTCGTTAATTTTCTGAGCCATTTTACCTTGTTCTTTAGCATACGTTAATTCTTCTCCATATACTGCTGGCAAGCTAATTTGCGCCCAATACATTAACTTTTCTACTGCATGTAGTAAACCAACGGGTCTTTCAGGTGTTTTTAAATTATAATCAGCCATCTTTTTCCTCACTTTCTAACCTTTCGGCGTTTTCTCTCATGCTTTCTTCAATGAAACCTTGCACTTCGTCAATTGCCTGCGTTCGTTTTTTCCTCCCTTCTTTCTGCAAGCGTTCAATACAATATTGAAGTTCTTCCGCATGAAGTTTTTCTTCTTCCATTATATCAGATATTACTTTATAAATCCAGTCATTTTCTGATAATCTTTCTAAATGTCCACGATAAATAAATATCGCTTCTAGTTCACCCGCAAGCTCAATTTCTAGTGCTTGAAGCAACTCCGTTCGGTTGTTTAAGTCTTTTAAATCTCCCGTATAAGGGTTTGCAAAAATAGCCATTTATTTTACCTTTCTTTCACATAAAATACTTTCGCCAATATCACAAGCTTTTGCATAGTATATATTATATTCAGGGTGAGCCTTTAGATAAAGCTGTTTTGCTTTATCTAAAGTAGGTGCCTGCACTACTGCGTGAATTTTCAAATTTTTCGATGGACTTTTTCCCACAATGTCACAAAATATCATTACAATCTCCCTTCGTAAACAAGCATGAAACAATCTTTAATTGAACGATCTTCAATAACCATCATATCAATATTAATAAAAGTATTTCGCCAATCTTGCAACATTTCGGAGTAGTTTTTACCTCCATTCGTACCTACAATTGTATTGATATAATCTTCGGTATTATCTACTGTTAAATCATTTGAGCTAGTGCTTGTTGCATTTGCGTTATCCCATGAAGCGTCACTTGCATAGGTATTGTTTTTAATATCCCCAATGGCTAACATACTTTGTGGAGTGTCGCTTCGTACATCTAAATCTTCTGAAGTTGTTGTTCCGGTTCCTGTTTGACTGGAAGTCCCTTTATTTTTTCTGTTACTGCTTTCAGTGATGTTTTTATCTTCAAAGGGATTCTTCTCTTTAAAGATATTAATACTTTCATAGAGCTGATTGTAATACGGCATAATTTCGTTCATTGACCGATTAAGCATGAACTTGAATAAACCAGCCGTTTCAAAACCAATTTCACGCATATAATAATGTTGTATTAACTTTTTATTTAAAACATTCCTGTAAGTTTCATCAAAGATAGGGTACTCTCTTAGCCCCAAATCAAAACCCGATTCAATGAGGTTATAAAGTTCTATGGTAAACTTAGCCATTTTCCTGTCCTCCTGTTTTATTGCTATGATAAATGACATCTGTATCGGATTTTATAACTTCTTCGTCTGCCGCAAAGTCCGGTTCGATTGCTCTGTTTCTTAATGTTACATATACTTCCTTTTCTAATCTGTCTCCCCATAATCGGTTCATTTTATCGCACGCTTCCTGTCTTGTGATTAACATGGTTTCTGCGCTCTGATTGACTTGATCAAAATTTGCAATGGCTTCATCAGCCACTAATCTTTCTCGTTTATCTGTATTGGTATTTTTAATTCCTAAAAACGTCATACATTCATTCCATAAGTTATGCTTATAGAGCATTAAATCATTTGCAATAAACGGGCCAGCTAACGGCATTGATGTGAAGTTATCAATTCTTAAATCTTTGTCAGCCATAATAAGAGGAACATTCCCCTCATATTTCGCCATAATATTTGTCCATGTCAATCGATTCTTTTCATCTGTTAACACGACCATTGGCGTTTTTTGTGTTTTAATATTAACGTCACACGTTCTTTCAATTTCATAAAAACGTTGAGCGTATAGTCTTATCGTATAAGCAGTAGGGAACCTGAAATAATTGTTTCTTACAAATACACTTTCATCATTCCAAACCATTTGATTAAATTGAATCGAATACGCATTATAACGTTCAAAATCTCTGTAAATCGTTGGTCTCCCAGCCGGGTTAACTTGAAGATTTATAATATCTTCCGTTCCCCCTTCTTTTTTTCTTTCTATAAATATCGCTTGTCCATACCAGAAAAGCGTTTCTTCTAAAAAACGTTCATTACAGCTTATAGGCAAGTTGTGCCATTCAAACATGGACATGGCCAGTAAGCTTAACCGCATAAAATAATCTTGATAAGTTGCCCTATTAAAAGCTCCTGTCTCTGCAAATGGTAAATTTCCAAATCCTAGAGAAGGGTCAAATAATAGGGTACCTTCGTTTGGGCCACCTTTCGGCATTTAATTTCTCCTTTCATGGTTCGTCGTTATCCATTCACTTCGTTCATGGACTCCTGTCACGAACGATTGACACTCAAAATCAAAGATTTTGGTCAATCAGCTTAACAACCTGTATCCAGCGGTGGAAGTGGTAAGCACTTGCACGTGTCTTCATTTACAGGTAAATAACCAGCCGGGTCAACGGCTTCTCCGTTCACTCTTATTTCTAAGTGAACATGTCCACCCTGTGTTTGCCCGGTTTCTCCAATATGACCAATGATATTGCCTTCTTTAACAGCCGCACCTACCGCCGGAGCGGTATCACTCCACGGCCTGTGTGCATACATATAGGAATAAGCACCTGCATCAACTGTGATGGAATTTCCCCACCCTCCGTTATCGCCCGCCTGCGTGACAACACCGTCCGCTATTGCTAAAAGTTCCGTTCCGTTAGGTGCTTGAATATCCCACCCATAATGCATTGTGTAAATGCCTGTTACAGGATTTAATCGACACCCAAACAAATTTGTTGGGTCACACGAATCAAGCTTGTATTCAGGCAGTGGTAAGGGCCAGCTTGTTACCGGAGAAGGCCCTGAGCCGCTACCTGTTCCCATTAACATTCCAATGAAAAAGCCTTGTGTAAATCTAATATAATCCATTAGGCGTATGCGTTATAAGCGTCATGCGCATATTGAAGTCTTGCGGGCATATTCGGTTCTCCGGCTCTCAAATATGCCGCTTCAAAGTCTATTGTCATTTGATCAATGTCTGTATATAACATCATATTATCAATTCCCCCATACGGCTCAAATCCCCATGCTTCGGTGGTGTGGGCTTCATTCCAGAAATAATTCATTTGAAAATCAAAATCAGACTTCGGAACGCCGGCGGCTTCTGCTGCGGCTTCAAATGCGACACGTCTGTCTCCTGTCCATTGGAATATACCATATCCATAACCGGGAGATGGGCCTTCTTCTGCGGCCGGATCACATTGAGATTCTTGCATAGCATTTCCAACAACGCCAGCGGCGGCTTGTGCGGTGAAGCCTTTAGCGATTAACCAGTTCCATACTCTACCCCGGTCGGTATCGTCACCCCCACCACCGCCGCCACCTTTCGCACCTGAAAACATTAGTCCCAAAATCATTCCAGTTAAAAAGTCATTATCAAGTTCCATTAATAATTACCTACATTCCAAGGGTCATGCCATATGGTCACACCATTGTTAAACATTTGTTTAATCTGGTCAAGGTCATTCATTGGAACCCCTCCAGTAATCATTGCGTCAGTAGTTTTAATAAAATTAAAACCTGCACGCCCTTTAAAGTTTGGAACTTTTACTCTGTTAATCTCGTAGCCATATCGGTTAAAATAATCAGAAAGAATATTTCCGTGTTGATCATTGATTGTCCAAAGTTCAACCCAAACGCCGTCCTCTCCATCATTATAGTCAAAGTCACCATTGTTTGAGTTTCCTGTCACTGTTGGAGGTTGACCTTGTAAGTCTTGTTTTTTAGCGTTTAATCCGCTTACTGTTTTATAAACATTTGAAAGCCCTCCAATAGCACTTGAAGCAACCCCTGCAAGACCTCCAACAAGTGCACCCATTGGGCCACCTAACGCAAAACCTAGGCCAGCACTTGCCGCACCAGTTCCAACGGAAACCGCACCACCAACAATGCTGTTTGTGATGGCAACATCGTTTTGTGTTTTTGAAGTCATGAGATAGGCCCCGTATTGATCATTTAGAACTGGAAGTGTATTGTTAGTATTAGAAATAACACTTTTATCTTTTTGATTTCCAGACCCTTGATAATTATCGCACCAATAACGGATTGTTACCGGGGAACCAAAACCTAGCGTATAGGAAATGTGAGGGTTTGAAACATATTCAGGCTTAAATATCTGAGCTGACCCTTTATGATTAGTAACCTTAAAATAAGAATAAGGATAATAATTAAGCTTTGGTTCACTGAAATAATCTGAGGTTACACCGCTTGACGCTGACCCAAAACGCAAATCAGACGTTAAGCCAACAACCCGCCTGCACCCATAACTATCCGTTTGATATTGTAAATCTGTTGGGTCGGCTGGTAGTCGGAATATTTCAACGATTGCGCTTGCGAATCTCGCCGCTCTTTCTTTTACTAATTCTCTTGTTTTTTGATATTTATCAAGTCCGGGAATATACCCAATGACATCAGCCGCCGCACTGTTACCCACAAACATGGTATTTAATACCTTTGACATTTCGGCTACTTTGCCATACCAATCTTCGCTCCCAGCTACAGGATTGTTGTACCCCAAAGGGTTATTTAAAATATTTCTCTCTTCGTCCGTGGCGGGCATTTTTAACATCGTTCTAAAAGATGAATCAAAATAATAATAATGAACACAACTCGGCGTTGAACCGTTTGGGCCATTCAGTGAAGATGGCTCTTGTTTATCCCAATATTTTGATTTCATAATATCTTCAACTGTTTCCGTCATAACGACATAGTAATCTGGCCCTATTCCTGATCTGTCCCATAAGTGAGCTTGTTTTCTCAATACATATTCATTTCCGGCATCAAGACCTTCTTCAACTGAAATTGATTCAGTTACATTAGTGTGTTCACGCTCAACATAGCATTTACCAAAATTAATATTAAATTGCCACGTCTGCCATGCGTCAGTAGTAATCACAATTCTTGAGTTGTTCGGGCTAATATATTCCATTCGGTCAATAAATGCGTAAAACCATTTATTTCCAAAGTTTGCATTTTGGTACATTACATAATTGACGCCCCAAAGACTGTCAACGCTTATTGGTAAGTCAATGATATTATCTTTTCTCTGGTATGTTAAGTTGTTAAAGGTGTGAATTGCCTTCCCTGCAAAATAATCACGTTGTTGGTTTGTGTCTGCAAAATCTAATTGGTTCTCGTAGGTATTGTCAATTGGAACGGAACAAAGTCTTACTTGTGTCAAATTCTGTACGTCTGCCATAAATTACCTTCTTTCCAAAACAGCCCTTCATGAATAGAAGGGCTGTTTAGTTTTATTTAAATGGTGGTTCGGAACATTCCGTTCAGATTTCGCTTCGCTCTTCTTTACGGTGTTCCTGTCACGGGCGATTGAATCTCAAAATTAAAAATTTTGATCAATCAGCCTATGCTCATGCGTTCCCGTTTACGGTTACAGTAGCTGTACCTGATTTCTCGTTGTCTCCCACTGAAGTGGCAGTCACTGTTAAAGTTGCCGCTGTTTCTGCTGGAGAAACTGAAAGTGTTCCGGCTCTGTTAATAACCGTTCCCGCTACACCCCCGGTAACTGTCCAGTTTACAGCTTCATCAAATACGCCTGTTCCTGCTACTGTGGCATCAAAGGTTAAGGAAGCTCCTTTATTGAGTGCTGCGGTAGTTGGGGATACGGTTACACCTGTAATCGTGTTTGATGGTGTTGAACCATCAACAAAGGCAACGGCGTTTGCCAGTAAGCTGTAAGAATATACTTGCCATACGTGGAAGAAGTAATTCCAATACATGCCTTCTGCATTGTAGAACTCTCTTGTGGTTTTTAACTGGTCCCATACCTGTAAGAAAGATTCATCAACCAGCATTGCCATGACATTCGTGGCGGCTCCAAAATCATCAACTTCAATGACACGTCCCATGAATTCAATCTTGTCAAGATTAAATGCATACGCCAAAGCTTCAACATTTAAGTTTGCGTTAACGTCTGCTCTAACAATAAGAATCTGTCTGTCTTTTGGTGTCCACGTTTTATAATTCAGTTTATTGTACTTGATTCCTGGGAAGGTGAAAGCAGATGAGGTTCCGATTAGCTGTGCGGCCAGTTTCTTGCCTGAAGCTTCGTCTGTTACAGGTGTTGCTGTAATAGTTGTCACATCTGTTTTTGCTACAGAACGCCCCAAGGTCTGCTTCATGAGCATAAATTCGTCCATTTCCGCTCCATTGTACATTGAGTTAACAATGGCCGCAATGAAACGATCAAGAGAATCCCATGAGACAAATGCCTGTCTTAACTGTTCGTCAGAAATGGTGACCTTATAGCGGTCTTTTCTGTTTACTCTATGGTATAAGACTTTTACGTCCGGTTTTTCCTGCATGAGCAGATTAATGCCCGTCGGGTCAAAAGGTCTAGCTTCTGCTGGGTTAACGCCGATTTCTTGTAAATCTGCACCTAATGGAAGATTACCAGAAATTAAGCTTCTTAACTGATTTTCGTATAACATATCACGCACAAAGGTGTATGCAATACGGTTGATTAACACATCAAGGAATTCATTCTGAACCGCCTGATAATTAATAATCGGATTTCCAACGTCCTGAATACTTGCCGATCTTCCTTCAATATAAGGAACAGCAGCTTTGTAGGCTTCTGAGGCGCCGTTATAATCGGTTCCAGCTAAGCCCTCTCTTACGGCGTTTACGGCCGCCACGCCGTCAAATGTTTGTTTTGAACTTGCCATATATTTTCTCCTTTTCTTATTTTCTTTTCCGGATATCATCTAAGGACACCTTTTTGTCCTCAGGCTCATCAGAAAAATCACTGAATCGGTCTCGATCATCACGATCTGCCCGATCATATTCACCATAATTTGTTCTGCCGACATTTTCATATAGGCGTCTGTTTGCTTCGGAAAGCTCTCTTGTCTTTCTTTCAAAGCGGTCTGCCCGCTCTTTCTGAGCTTCACGATCATCATAAAGCGTTCTAAAATGTCGTGGTAAATCAAGAATGAGTTTTGAGAATCGATCATCATCGTCTCTTGCATCCTGCAATTCAGACACTAAATCAAAGTAAGTTCTAGGATTCATATCTGCTACAGATTCATCAAAAGAATCAATCTTTTCTCTATCTCTCCTGATTTCTTCTCTTTCTTCTCTTTCATCGTCTCGACGTTCGTCTCTTGTTTCAGCCATAAAATTCTCCTTTTCTTTTATTTCTAATAACCTTCTCCATTGTATTGTACATGGGTAAAGGTTTCATAGACAATCGTTTTTAAACCTAATGATTCTGCAAGTCTTGCAATCCCCGTGGGTGACCAGCCTGAGCAATAAATGTCTGCGGCCCTTCCTAAGCGGTGATAGCTGTCTACCGCAGACCCTGATAAACTGTCGTTGAATGTTTGACAACGCACCCCGGAAGTAACCACGATGGCTTGATCAACCTTCTTCCTTAATTCTTCCAGTAGTCCTAAGAAGGTAATATTCATAATTTCAGGCCAGCCGTTGCACCCTTCATCGTGAATGGTTCCTTCAACATTTGTTTCACATGCAAACTCCGACATATGGAAATGTTCGGTTGCTTGCACTGTCCACAACAAATCTTGCGCAATTCTTTGCGTATCAAATCCCCAAATGCCATCAGGTTCAAGACCGTTATCTTGTTGCAAATCTTTAATATCTTCTCTCGATAATGAAGGACTTCCTTTATCCCCTAAAATGCCGTCAATGCCATAAACATCATAATTTTTATTGTATCCTAACCAGTGCAAAGCTTGCTGGATACTAATGTCTGAGTATAATTCAATCATGATTTATCCTTTCCAAACTGATCAATCAATTTCTTTACCAGCTCATAACAACCTGTAGCCGCAAGACCTGATACAAGCCCTGTTGCTAATACTTCTGGTGTAAAAGTTCCAACCGTCCAACATGCAATAAAAATGCCTAACACCCCCGAGAATAAAGGAATAAAGTTATTTAAATTATCTGGTAGAAAGTTTTTAATAATATATCCAACCGCCGAACAGATGATTACAATTACAATGCTGAGGTATTGGGTTAAAAATTCCATATCGCTTCACCTCCTTTCATTTCTGCTTACAATTCATGAAATCTTCAAACTTAATCATTTTCTTTTCTTGATCATCGAACATTTCATCATGCTTTTCAAGCCATTCAAAAATCCTGCGGTGGCTTTCGGAATTGTTGTGACTATTTCTATCCATATCCACTTGAATTTTTGAAATTAAATCTTGCAGACTTTTTAATGTTTCCTGCAATTGTGTTGTTGTTTTGGTATAGCTGTAAGCGGCTCGCCAAAGCGTTACCCCTAAACCAACTAACGTAACAATTACAAGAACGACATTCCATTCAGACATACCATTTACCCTTCCTATTTATATGTTATTTTAAGCATATAACAATAGTTGGAAAATGTCAAGTATTAATTAATATCCTTAAGCCAAAATATTCCTTCCATGATTCGCTTGATGGCTTCATCTTTCTTTGGCCCATCAGGCGTAAATTTTTGAATGTCTGAAATGGCTTCTGTTAAGGTTTTAATGATACATTTATTGAATTCGTTCATTTTACAGCCCCGTTAATATATACAATTGCTTCATTGATCATCGAAATTGCCGTAGCAATTTGATCACTACTTCCAAAGAAATTGGGGATGTTTTGAATAATCTCTGTTAATTCGTTTAAGATTGCCTGTTGAGTGGGTTTCATTTTACAGAGCACTCCTTTCTAATCTTTTTTATTTCTTCGTTATTTAATTTAATTACTTTAATTAAATTTGTCGTTGCTTTCTGTTGCGATTCATAAAGCGATAAAATCTTTTCCAGTTTTTCATTCAAACGGTTGTAATCATCAATTAAAAACATGACTAAATGATCACCATCAAGCAATGAAATACTTGTTTCAGATTCATCATCAAACAAATAAGTTTTATGGTTGATTCTTAATAATTTTTTCATTAGTATTTGTCATACGGGCCAAAGTGTCTGGTTGTAATCCATGTAATTGGCTGAACACCTAATAATATTTCTAGGATTAAAAGCGAATTTACTTTGGCCCCACAAGATGTAATCCAATAACCATAAGTTTCATCTGTAACAATAACGAAAGTTTCACAACCGATCTGGAATTTATCTCCTACTATTCGATTGTTATCATCTAAAAATTGTTTTAAATAATTTTTCATGTTTTTCTCCTATGTTAACATTTTAATCATTTCATAAGTGGCGGATTTGATGGACATGCTTTCAAACCTTACCACCCCTAAGCGATACATTTCAATAAATCTTTTTATCGCTGGGGACTTTCCAATGGCCGATATTAAAAGCGTGTTGGGTGAGTGATCATCAAGAGTTAGTGCGTATTCCCTTCTGCAATACGGGTCAACGTCCATGGATACGGTCATGGTTCCTTCTTTAAAATCCTGCCATATACCATAAGTTTTCCCTCTGAAAATGATCTTCATATAGAAACTAGCGGTTCCTTTTTTCTTTTCAATAAAAGTGTCGTTATCTAAATAAAAATCATTATCAATTGAGTATGCGGCGTATCTTGTTCCTTCAATCGCTCTCGCCATTCTTGTTTTCTTTTTAAAACTTTTAAATTCTTCACCATCAACGAGTTGAGCTAATACAAGTCCATTATTTCTTTTAACGAGTTTTGTGTCTCCTGGAAAACTAATATCCCAAAATTTGAAATATGGGTTGTTCATCGTCACACTATTGGCTAAAAGGAACGCTTTGACATTATCCCTTGAGCGAAAAATGGTTTCGCAAAGCCCGATAAATACTTCCGGCTCATTGTCTCCCTGTATGTAATGAATCGCACCTTTTTCAAGAATAAACTCGTCAAAGATAATCTTGTCAACCAGCGGGAACGGCGTTGATTTTAATGACTGCGCTTTTGATAGTGGTACAGAATACCCAGCAAGTTCACCATTGATATAAAACTCGTTGCCGTTTACGATTAATTCATCATCCGGAAATTTTTCTTCCTCAATAATATCGTCAAAAAATTGGTGTATTTTCTTTAAATCGGTTGAATATCTTCTTACATACATAAACTGATTTCCACGTTTTATAAAATCTTTGATGGCCCATTCTTTCGCCCAAAACGATTTTCCGTAACCACGTGGGCCGATAATCATATTAAAGACTGCGTTGTGCGTGATGGTTTGATAACCGTTGTAAAACATATTAGGCATGTAAATCTTTATCGTCCATGATATAAACATCTGCGTTCATATCGGTATCGAAATAATCAGGTTCCATTTTTACCTGTGATTCTTCAAGCCGTTTTTCTTTATCTTCTTTAATATAATTATCGAGTTCTTTATCTACCGGATTTTCCATCATACGTTTTTTAAAATCTTCTGTTAAATCACACTGATTTGATTGTGATGAAACACCATTTACATAACTTATTTCATAGAAGTATGGAGTGGTGCCGTAATTCGTGTCGCAGTGAACACCACAATTTTTTAAGATTTCTTCGGCTTCTGAGATGATGTTTTCAATTTCTGCGGCCATTTGATTGTTGATCGCTGTTATTAAGTCCATTGATTAGCCTCCTTTTTAGTTCGTTAAAGTATTTTAATTTTCCATAACCTCTGCTCATAATCCTTATTCTGTATAATTCATCATCGTTAATAAGTTTAAAATACATAAGCCCTCCTTATAGATATAAAGAAAGAGGATTAAAAGCCATTAGTCGCAAGAAACCACTCCATTAACAGCAGGGCCGGCTCTTCACCGCTGGTCTCCCCGTGTTGTACGCTAATTAAGGTCTTTTATCCTCTTGACTTTATTATAACATAGCGGCTATATAATGTCAATTGCTTTACCATAACTTTTAGTTATACCTGCCGCTAGTAATATAACCAAAAGTTAACCCTTCATTGTGAATCCTAAATCCTTAAGAACAATGCCGCCTTTTACGTGTCGCATAATTAACTTATTATCAAAGTGTTCACCTATCTTAAAATTGTCCCATGTCACTTGCTTGTAACAAGATTTCGGCATACCCGCACAAGTTATTTTATCTCGAACGAGTGTACCATTAAACCAGTAAGCTCTGAACTGTTCATCAATTTCTTTGAGTTCGAGCTCTGTTAAGGCTTTCTTTAATTCTTTATATCCTACTTCGTAAGTCTCAAGGTACCTTTTTTGACAAATGTATTTACCCCTTATAAATGTCAATTCATGGTCCCATGCACCCAATTTTGTCTTATCAATTTCAAGACAATCCGGTATTTCTGTTCCGATTAAGTGAAGTGAATCTGTATCAGCATATATAAAACGGTCATAAACTTTTTGTGCGCTCCTTATTGTTTTGTTTCTAGCATAAGAAGTAATGAATGTTCCGATTGGCAAATATACGGGTTTCCTTTGTTCTTTTTCGCCAAACTTATACCTTACTCTGTCTTGTTCTTCGTCAAAGAATGGTATTTTAGAACGAACTTCGGGATTCAATGCAAATTTACCATAAAGCGCGTTTAACATTAATTTCGCTAATGTGTACATTGCAGAATTACCGTTTTCTTTACTTTCAATCTTTGTTTGGCTCCACTTATCAATATACCCTTTAAAGAATCCTGTCTTGCTTTTAAATTTCCAGCCATCAATAAAATTTAAATTATACACATTGTAATGATCTAAAAATAAACTTAAATCTATATTGGTCATTGATAAAAATACTTCTTCACTGTTTGATGAAGTTAAATATTCATTTTCCTTAAATGCGTATGGAGCACCCTTTATTTGTAGTGTTGGAATGTGTTTTTCTTTAAGCTCAAATGTGCATGAAAAATTTTGTATATATAAATCGTACATATCATCTTTGACATACTGTCCAAAGAAATATTTTCCCTCACCGTAAGGCATTTTGTCATAGTACATTACTGACGGATATAAGGAATTTACATCAAGAACAATTCCTTCCCCGACTTCCATATTGCGAAAATCGAGGACTTAAATAAGTGAAACCTCCTTTATAAGACCCCCTAATGTCTTTATCATAGTCTAGTATAGGGAATACACGCTCAAAGTTTTTCTTTCCAAAAATGGATTTAAAATCGTGTAATGCATTTGAGCCTTGTGTCATTTTGTTTAAATCTTCATCAAACAATGTCTGCAAAGCTCTTGCAACAATTTCAACGTCATTTCTTAAATAGTCAATTTCTTCTTGTGTTGGTTCATAACCTATAGGTCTTTCCTTTGCGTAGTCAATTTCTCCTTTTTTAATGGGTAAGTCAAAAGCTTCTGCAATTTGCTTTACGGAGAAATTTAATATTTTCAAAGAATCATAAATAGTTACCATCTTTTTTCTTTTTCCTTTTACTTCAAAATAAATGTTGATGGAGTAAAAGGGGCCTTTGTCGGAAATTAACGTTGTAAATGTTTTGGTTTCCGCTTCTCTCCGATCTAAAATGTGTGTGTAACCATTTCTAAATAACCAGTCTATAATGAACTCGCCATCAAATTTTAAGTTATGAAAATAAAGTGTGTGATTTTCAGGTTCAAGAATTAACCACTCCATTAATTCTCCGATTGTCTTTAACCAAAAGAAATTTTTTACATTTCCTATTTCACATAAGCCAACAACCCACGCCCGACAATCCTGTTCGTTTGTTGTGGTCTCTAAGTCTGCTGTAAATTTCATTCTTTAGCTCCATTCATTAGCAGATTCAATGTATTTAGGCCAAACGCCATTTAAGAAGCTGAATTTTGTATCTTCATCGTGCGGGTCATAAATATAGTCAATATGTAGATCTGAATCGGAAAGCCCAGCGTCATAAATAAGTTCTGCATCTGTATCTTCCAGTATTCTTATTAAGTTTGCGGCTCTACCTCCAAACGCTCGATCAAGCGCGTCAATATAATTTTTCTTGTAATCTTCTTTTCTTGCGTCAAAATAATCGGGTCTAGCTTGCTTTTCTAGAACTTCTCTAAACATTTCAAATTCACGTCCTGGTGAAACTTTATCAAGATTAACTTTCTTTGGTTGAAGTTCTCTTTCCTGTTGCGTGAAACGTCTAGGGCCTCTTGTTAGTCCTGTAGGCTGTCCTTGATCATAAAGCGGAACGGATTCAACCCGTTCCAGCTCCCTTCTTCTTGCATTGCTTACAGTTCTTGCCATAATATCAAGTTCTTTCTTTTCCCATTCTGTAATCTTAACGCCTTGCTTAAATTCTTTTATATTTTCAGCGCCTTTTCTAAGGAATCGCTTGTATTTATTTACCTCTCGATTATAATCTTGCCTTGTACGAATATTTTCTTTAAATTCAGCTTTTGTTAATCGCTTTGGCAGGGCTTCTGATAAATCAGGATTTGATTTTACCAATCTCCCTACTTTTGCGTTAAATTGCCTTACTAAATTTGTAAGGTTACTTTCATCAATTTGTCTCCACTTAATTTTACTTCGTTTTGGCATAATTCCTCACCGTTTAATTGTATTAAAAACCCTCTTTTTTCAATTCTCTTGTAAAGAACTAAATCACATAGAATGATGTTTTCAAAAATAATGTTAAAACGATTTGAGAGTGAGCCATTAATCTGACCTCTGTTATGCTCCTGTCTCTCGATAAATTTATTTCGATATAATTCACTCGAAAAACAGTACACAACTGTTTGACCGTTAGGGTATACTTGTGAGTATACCCATGGGGTCAAATGTAAATTCATTTCAATACCGTTTTTCGTCATAGGCTTACACCTTTGCGACAAGTTTAAGCATTGTCCAACCTTTTTCATTGACCTTTTTGTTTTTAACTTCAAAGGTAACAGGCTGTTCCCAATCTTTGGGTTCTCCCAACATGTTAAAGATACGGGTTAAATCATTGTACACGCCAATAGATACACATCGGTAAGCTTTTGCGTCCGGTGTAATTAATACAATGGCCGGGCCACGTGTGATTTCTCCTGTTTTTTCATCGGTCATTTCAATTACCTGCATGTAAATATCTTTGACGGTGATTTCTTTTCCGATCATGTCGTTCAGTGGTTCTGGGTCTGAAATAGCATTAAATAATGCTAACTTTTCTGTCTGAGATTCTGCCTGTACAGAACAGTACTCAACTGAACCACTATTTCTTAAATCAGAAATAAAATCTTTATCCTCACCTTTAAATGCCATTAAATCTTTTACTTCATTTTCTGATAATACAACGTCTGCCTGTAATGCTTTTTCTTCACTCATTTTTATTCTCCTTTAATTTATAATTATTCTACTGGTTCAGCTACTGGTTCAACAATGCTTGCAAGTTCAATAAATGTATCAACAGGCATGGCGTACGTTACTTCAGACACCTGTTTTTCTTTGATTAAAATATTTACTTCGGGATATAATTTCTTTGCTTCTTTTAAAATTTTATCGTCTGCTACTTCTCCTAATAAATCCAATGAGGGTAAATCATAGGCCACTAACTGTCCTCCCTCGAATTTTGCTTCTGCTAAGAATACGTGAGTTGTTTTAATTGTTCTTGTGATGTTTTTAGTCATTTTAATTTTCTCCTTTAATTTGTTTTTGCTGATTGGTCAAAATCTTTGATTTTGGGAACCAATCGTATACATGTTTTGTCTGAAACTTTTTTCAGTTACAAAACTTCTGTTAAATTTGAGAGTAACAGGAAAATAAAATACGAAAAGGTGGGTTTTCACTTCCTTTCAATTATAAATTTGGTGGGTATATAAGAAATGCCTGTTACCCTCTTTTGTTTGGTGTTTTGTGAATGAATCATGGCCGGAATTTACAAACCGTAAAAATTTTCAAGGAGTTATTCACCTTCTTTCATTATTATATTTTATTGTCCAGCCATTAGACAAAATCACATTGGCGCATTAAGTGTTTGCTCATAACATTTTAAATTTACGCCGATATGTTTCACGTGAAACACCGTGAAACATATTTCGTCTTAATTTTCAAAGACTCATCAGGGCGGTTAAATTAATATCGCACATTTATTTCCATTTTCTAGTTCACAATGGCCAATTGCGTCAATATCATAAACGTCTTTACCATTTAATGAATAAATTACTTCCATATTTTCATCATAATTTTCAAGTTCTTCTTTTAGTTCTGCTACTGTCATTATTAATCATTTTTCTCCGATTCTTCAAATACACTTGTGAAGCAGTATGCTGCAAATGCGATTGCCATTCCGATGATGATTCCCTCAATTAATTCCATTTTATTTTCCTTTCGTTTGAATGTTTTAACTCAAGATATGTTTTTTGTGTTAGAATCATTTGAACCTAAATTGAGTTCAATCAGCTTTTTATAGTAGTTCTGTAATAGTCCGTATACTTCATATGTTGTATGGTCTATTGTATCATCTAAAAAACCTTTTGTCAAGTTTATGACTGCATTTTTATCTTGTAGTAAATGCTTTCTTTCTTCTTTTAAAGAATCTACTTTATCTCTTAATTTGGATATTTCATCTTGTAGCTTTGTTTTATGATCTTCAGCTTTGTAAAGCTCCCTTGTTAATGCGCCGATTTTAGCTTTTAAATCCTTGTTTTCTTTGTTGAGTCTGTTTAATTCCTTGCGCTGTTTATGAATTTTATTTTCTAACATGCGGTTACTGCGTTTTAAATTCTCAATTTCTTTTTCTTTTGTGATGATTAAACCTCTATAAAAACTAGAGACGTCTTCAAACAATTGTCTTTCTTTGATAGGTGCAATAAATTTATCGTCCATCTTCTACCACTCCCAAACTAAGCTAATTTCGATGATTTCTTCTTTATCTCTGTCGATAATAAAGCGAAAACCTTGCGTTTCAAGTCCTTGCGTTATTTCTAATACAATAACGGAGTATCTTAAACTAAGATAGTTCAGGTTGCTTTGTACTTCCTTAACGTGTTTAAACCCTGTTAAACAATCGTCAATTGTGACCATAATGCTCTTTAAGAAATATAGGTCGTTCAGGTGTCTTTGATTTAATACGGCTAATAAGCTTGTCCATTTCATTTTAATTTATTCTCCCATTTATAATCTTTTCATTGCGTCAAGTCCTTGTTGCATGAATAAAACTTTCATTAATGTATCGCTCATTTCTTGAGTGTCATTAAGCCAGTCTTTACTTTCTGACTCTCTATCATAGTCCTTTAGAAGATTGCAATTGTAATAAATGTTCAATATAATTGATAAAAATTGATCTTCTACCCTTAACTGGTCTAATTGTTTTAATATTTTTCCTATTTCTTCATTGGATAGGGTTGGAGCCCTATCCAATATGTTTTTGTCTGATTGCGTTAAGTATACTATTTTCATGCTAATTCTCCAATAAACGATATTATAATGAATTGATAAATTCAAATAAAACGCTTTTAGTTTCAATATAATTATCGAAAAATTCTTTTTCTCTTTCTGTTCCATATCCTAAACGTTCATAATTACTTGCTGCGTTTGCGAGTGATATTGCATAGGCTTTTAATAGTTTCTTTTCATTTGCTGTTAATTTGTTTTCCATGGTGGTTTCTCCTTTTCTATAATCATTAAATCCGTCTAAATAACCTTTTTCAAATGATATTTCTTTTAATTCTTCGCTTGTAAAAGTATCAATAACTTTTAAGCAACACTTTTCTCCAAACTTTTCTAAATCACGTTTTGCATTTCTACACCCGGCATAATAAAGTTCTAGATTATGAAGTTCTCGATTCGTCAAATTTTATTCCTCACTTTCTTGTAACAGTGACCATGTTTCACGCAAGAAAACGAACGAGTGTGAGTTTTCGCTCTCTGTAAAACCTTATGAAACATGGTTTCGTCTTGATTTTCAAAGACTCTTTAGGCTGTTTTAATAACTTAATGGTAATTTATCCCATTCCTTTTTATTGATTTCTAAACCTCTGCAAAATTGTTTTGCAAATTCTTTGATATGTTTCATGGTTGTAGCTGAATATCCGTCCCAATACTTAATAAGTGTTCCGTCTCGTTTTGTTCCGCATACGATTGTATTATAGGACTGTAATAGTAATTCATCGTTTGTTCTCAAGACGATTGCTTTTCCGTAAAAACTTTTTTGATTGCTGAATTCTGGGTTTAATTTTTCTTTTAACATTTTGGTTCCTCCTATTTATAATAATTTTCCTCTTTCTAACATTAAATTGTAACCTTTTAAATAGCCGTCCGTATAAGGACATTCTTCCAATTTTTTAATTAAATTTTCTACAAACAAACTTCCAAATTGTAAAACATCTATTGAGGCGTCCTGTAATCCCTTTAAATATTCTTCGTTCATTTTGTTGTCCTCGTCTTTCTTTATTTTATGTCTGTATTATATCACGTAAAAGAAAGGTTGTCAATAGTTTTTAAGCATTTTCTTCGGTTATTTTAATTATTAAGATTATGCTTGTGTTAATTATTTAACAATCATAGTGTAAGTGTTTTTGTTACAGATGTGACTGGTGTCCCGCTTCACCTCACCAAGGCGTGTTATTTTCAAAAACAAGTCGCGGTGTTTTCAATTCGAGTTGTTTTTGGCGGAACAGGTCAAAATGGGAGTAAATAACGGTATTGGTTATAATTTCGGAGATAGTAAGATATTTTAATATTAGAGGTTTTAAATTGGGATTTTTGGGTTAAGATTTGGTTATATTTGGTTGGGCTAAGGCAATTTTCAACGCCTTAGCTTGTGTAATATTTACATTTTAGTGGTTTGGCTGATATTATA
>OCAT01001013.1_pt1 | contig 19486 bp, 20 predicted proteins | sample 1538311 | NCBI WGS metagenome assembly OCAT01 (sample SAMEA2580287, study PRJEB22360) | human gut metagenome | biome: human gut; feature: human-associated habitat; material: faeces | place: Denmark | collected 2008/2010
AGCAGGTGGTGGAGCAGTACCACCCCGACCGCATCGTCATCGAGCCCTCCGGCGTGGGCAAGCTCTCCGATGTGACCCGCGCTGTGGAAGGCGTGGCCGAGCATCTGGATGTGCAGCTGAACAGCTTTGTCACCGTGGCCGATGTGAACAAGGTGAAGATGTATATGAAGAACTTCGGCGAGTTCTACGACGACCAGATCAGCCACGCAAGCTGCATCCTGCTCAGCCGCACCCAGACCGCCAGCGAAGAGAAGATCGCCGCTGCGGTCGCCATGCTGCGCGAGAAGAACCCCACCGCTACCATCGTGACCACCGCATGGGACGAGCTGACCGGTGAGCAGATCCTGAAGGCCATGTCCACCAAGGACGACTTCAAGGCAGAGCTGATCGCCATGGCTGCAAAGGCCAACGAAGAGCACGCCCACGAGGACGAAGAAGAGCATCACCACCACCATCACCACGATGACGAGAACGGTGTGTGCAGCTGCGGCCATCATCACGACCACGATGATGACGACGAGGACGAGCACGAGCATCACCACGATCACGATGAAGATGATGATCACGATGAGCATGAGCACCATCATCACCACGATCATGACGACCACGACCATTGCTGCTGCGGCCACCATCACGACCACGATGACGATGATGATGACGACGAGCACGAGCATCATCACGACCATGACGGCCACTGCTGCTGCGGCCACCACCATCATCATGACCACGATGCCGACGAGGTATTCACCAGCTGGGGCGTTGAGACGGCCCGCAAGTTCACCAAGGCAGAAGTGGAGCACGCCCTCACCGAGCTGGATACCGGCAATTACGGCATGATCCTTCGCAGCAAGGGCATCGTGAACGGCGGCGCAGACGGCTGGCTGGAGTTCGACTATGTGCCCGGCGAATGGGAAGTGCGTGCCCGCGGTGCAGATGTGGGCGGCAAGCTGGTCGTGATCGGCTCCAAGCTGAACGAAAAGGCCATTGCAGAGCTGTTCGGCTGCTGAGCTTAAAGTAAAAAGGAGAAACCATTCCTATGGCAAAAGAAATTCCGGTCTACCTGTTTGTGGGCTTTCTGGAAAGCGGCAAGACCAAATTCATTCAGGAGACCTTTGAAGACCCCAACTTCGACTCCGGCGACAAGACCCTGCTGCTGATCTGCGAGGAGGGCGAAGAAGAGTATAATCCCAAAAAGTTCGCCTTTCCCGGTGTGACCGTCAAGGTGCTGGAGGACAAGGCCGAGCTGAACCCGCAGAATCTGCTCAAGCTGGAAAAGGAATCCGGCGCAGGCCGTGTGGTCATTGAGTACAACGGCATGTGGCTGCTGCAGGATCTGGCCGAGGCTCTGCCCGAGAGCTGGATCGTGTACCAGTGCATCGCCACCGCCGACGGCACCACCGCCCTGACCTACGCCCGCGACAACTCCATGCGCAGCCTGCTGCTGGACAAGATCGCCCGCAGTGAGCTGATCGTGTTCAACCGCGCTGAGGCCGTGAACAACGATGCCGCCCGTCAGGAGCTGCACAAGCTGGTGCGTCAGGCTTCCCGCAAGTGCGATATCGCCTACGAGTTTGCCGACGGCAGCGTGGCCTACGACGATATCCCTGATCCGCTGCCCTTTGACATCAACGCGGACATCATCGACATTCCGGATGACGATTTCGGCATCTGGTACATGGACTGTCAGGACGAGCCCCAGAAGTATACCGGCAAAACGGTCAAATTCCTTGCACAGGTGTGTCAGACCAACCGTGCCGGCAAGAACAGCTTCGTGCCGGGCCGTTTTGCCATGACCTGCTGCGTGCAGGACATCCAGTTCGTGGGCTTCCCCTGTAGCTACGATGGCTACAAGGCGCTGGAGCAGCGCGCATGGGTGCGGGTGACCGCAAAGGTAGGCTACAAGTTCCATAACATCTACCGCGGCAAAGGCCCGGTGCTCACCGCCATTTCGGTGGAGCCTGCCGAAAAGCCGCTGAACGATGTGGTAACATTCTCTTGATCTGATCTTTCAAGGAGGTCCCGGCATGAAAACACTGTTTCGTATCCTTGGCACGGCCGCTGCTGTGGCCGTTACCGGTGCTGCCATTGTGGCACTGGACAAGATCCTGAACCAGAAAGACCCGCTCCATGTGGAGGAAGTAGAGTTCCCGGAGGACGCCGAGCAGAACGCTGAGGAAGCCGCCAAGACTGCCGAAGCCTACGCCGAAGCGGAAACCAAAGCCTCCGATGCTGCCAACGAAAAGGCTGCAGAAGAAGCTGCGCCGGAAGCTCCTGCCGAAGAAGCGGCAGCTGCTGCCCAGCCCGCCGAAAAGGGGCGATCCCCGGCGGCACCCGCAGAGGGCGGCGAGAAGCCGGTGTTCGACCCGGAAGCTCCCAACCAGAACCCTGTGGAAGCAGGCCCCGCTGTTGCTCCCAAAGACGAGAGCGGAAAATTCGATCCCACCAAGATTGCCGAAGCCAGCGACTTTGGCGACTGGGAAGAACAGGGCTGCAAAGGATAACCTATGACCCAAAAAGGGACGATGTGATGTTCACATCGCCCCTTTTTTGTTATTGTCCTCTTGCCAGCTGCTGCAGCTTTTTCCTGTCCAGCACCTGCACGCCGCCCCGGAACAGCCGCACCCAGCCCTCCTGCGCAAAGTATTTCAGCATCCGGCTCACCACCTCGCGGGCAGACCCCATATATTTTGCCATCTGGTCGTGGGTCATGCGCACCTCGTCGCCGCCGGTCTTGGCCAGCTCATCGGTAAGAAAAATGGCAAGCCTGCGGTCTGCGCTCATGAACAGCACCTGCTGCATGGTCCACATGCTGTCGGAAAAGCGCTCCGCCGTCATCTGATAGGCGTAGCAGCGCACATGCACATTCTGCTGCATCAGCCTGCGGAAAACGCCCGCGCTGATGCAGTAGGCCTCGGTGTCCTCTTCGGCATCAATATACAGGTCGATGTTCACCGAGTCCATCACGCAGGATGCCGACAGGATGCACACCTCCCCGCCGAACAGGCGGTAGAGCGTCACGTCCCGCCCGTCCTCCGAGAGCAGGTAGGCCCGCAGCTGGCCCGAGCGCAGCAGCAGGATGCCCACACAGCTTTCCAGCGGGCTGTGCACCCTTGCCCCCTTTGCGTAGTGCACCGGCCGGGTGTAGCGGCAGAGCATGTCCTGTTCGTCAGGTGTCAGGTCGTTCCAGAAGGGAAAACCTTTGGCCAGACAATCGCGGTGTTCCTTTGTTGTTTCCGACATTGCTTTTCATCCTTTCCGCAGGGCCTTGGCGGCTTCAGTGCCCGCCTGCGCGCCCTCATACACGGCCTTTGCCATCTGCAGAAGGCCGCCGGTGCAGTCGCCCGCCGCATACAGGCCGGGCACGGTGGTCTGCATCTTTTCGTCCACCACGATGCGGTTCCCGTCCACCTCTGCGCCGATCTTCCTAGCCAGTGCGGTGCTGCCCGCCACGCCCAGCGCCACAAATACACCGCTGACAGGCAGCTGCACACCGCCGGACAGCTGCACGCCGGTGACAACGGTTTCGCCCAGAACAGCCTCCACGGCCTGCGGATAGACTGTGACCTCCGGCGGGAAATCCGCCGTCAGCGGTGCGCCGTTGGTCAGCAGGGCAACGCTTTTTGCCACCGGCAGCAGAGCCTGCACCTCGTGCAGGGCGTACTCGCCGCTGCCCAGCACCGCTACGTCCTTTCCACGGTAGAAAAAGGCGTCGCAGGCGGCACAATAGCTCACGCCGTGCCCCTCCAGCCCGGCAAGGCCCGGGATGCGCGGCACCGCCCGGGATGCACCCGTGGCAAGGATCACAGCGTCCGCCGGGTAATTTTTATCCACTGTTTCTACGGTGAGTTTATCCGTATAGGTCAGGCCCACGGCTTCGGCTGTGACGAATCTCACACCAAGGCGCTTTGCATTCTCGATGCTGCGGCGTTCCAGTTCCGCACCGGAGACCGGCTCGGCAAAGCCGTAATAGTTTTCAATTTTTTCGGCGCGGTCCAGCGCACCGGGGCCTTTGGTGAGCACCGTGGTATCCACACCGGCGCGGACAGCGTACAGAGCAGCGGAAATGCCTGCCGGGCCGGAACCTATAATGATGATGCTGGGCATGGGAAAACCCTCCTTCGGATGCATTTTTCTACAGTATACACCTTTTTTTGAAAAATTTCCGTGACCGGGTCGCAAAGCATCGGTTTTTCGGACGGTCCTGCTTCGGTTCGCTGTCAGCGGATCGTCCCATGCACAAACGCGCTGTCGTACAGGAATCTTCCTGCTCGGCAGCGCGCTTTTTTCTTTCAGAACACCAGCTGCACCAGCAGCACATAGCACAGCGTACCGCCTGCGACACTGAGCAGGGTCTCATGCTTCCACTTGTGCAGGCCCACCGTCACCAGCAGGGCGATGGCCTCCGGAATGCCGCGGCTGCCCGCAAAGGGGGTGACGCTTTTCAGGCAGTAGACGATCAGCATACCAAAGATGGCGGCGGGCAGCACCCGGCCCAGATACCGCACCACCTCCGGCGGCTGCTGATCCTTGGAAGAGAACACCACAAAGGGCAGAAAGCGGGTGATCATGGTGGCGGCGGTGCACACTGCAATGGTCAGGCCCATCTGGACTGCGGTCATGCGCCCACCTCCTCGCCGCTTTTTTCTGCTTCAGTGCCTTCGGCCTTTTCGATCGGTTTACGCAGAGCCAGCAGCAGGATCAGGATGCATCCCATGGAGGGCAGCAAAAAGCTGCCGGAGCCAAAAAACACCAGACACGCCAATGGGGCGGCAAGGCCGATCAGGGCGCTGTAGTGCTGCCGGTCCTTTTCCCACTGGTTGAGAAAGATCACCGTGAACATGGCGGTCATCACAAAGTCCACACCCTCGGTGCTGAAAGGCAGCACCGAGCCCACCACCGCGCCAAGACCGGCACTGGCCACCCAGTAGAACTGATCCAGCAGGGTGATGAAGAACATGAACCAGCCCCTGTCCACCCCTTCCGGCGGCTCGGCCGAACAGGTGATGGAAAAGGTCTCGTCGCTCATGGCAAAGATCATATAAAAGCTGCGCAGGCCGTAGCCCTTGTAGCGTTCCAGCATGGCAAGGCCGTAGAACAAATGCCGCGCCTGGATCATCAGCGCCATCAGAAACGCCGAAAGGGGTGAGAACGCGCTCAGCAGCAGGCTTGCCAGCACAAATTCCAGCGAACCGCCGTACACCACGGTGCCCATGAGCATGGGCATCCACACTGGCAGGCCCAGCGACTGCACATAAATGCCATAGCCCATCCCCAGCACAAAATAGCCCGCCAGCACCGGAATGGTCTGCGGTGCGGCGGCACGCAGTGCCCGCCATACGGTGCTCTGCCGCCTTGTCAATTGTTGTTCGGTTACGTGTTCCATTGATCTTTCCCTCAAAATACGATGCCGTTTTCCTCTTTGGCCTCATTGCCGCCGATAAACCCATTTTCTCGATATGAATATGTCTGTATTATAACAGGTCTCACGGCTTTTGCAAAGGTGTATCCCCACTGCTTTTGGCAGAACGACAGATTTTTTCTTTAATTTTTATGCAATTTTTAACGGATACAAAGTGACTCGCGGTCAGTGCTTTATTATTTTAATGCAGTAAAGGTTCTTTGCAGGATCCTGTTCCTGAAATATCCCTAAAATGCCGGTTGCGCTTTCGTCATACTCATTTGACAGATGCCGTCTTTTCCGGTATCCTGTCCGTATCGCAAGGACGGCGGGCCGAAAACACCCGCTTTTTTTCGTTCATTCTGTATTTAATGGGAGGACATTTTATGGCAACCATGAAGGACATCATCCAGAGCCCGCTGCTGCTGGCGCTGTTCGGCTCCATAGCGCTGGGCCTGTTCGCCAGCTCTGCCAGCGGCAGCAAGGTGGTCAAGGGCGGCATCAAGGGCGTGCTGCCGGTGCTCATCATCATGACGGTGCTCTCCCTCGCCGCACGCCTTACAGGCTACGGCTCCGTGCTGGGCGGCCTTGTGGGCATCTTCATCATCGTGATGCTGCCCATCGGCATCCTTACCTCCTATGTCCTGTGGAAGAAGGGCAAGATCCAGGTAGTAGATAAAGAGCAGAAGTAAGGGAAAACAAAAGAACTCCCGGACGGATGTCCGGGAGTTCTTTGTTGCTTATTCTGCCTTTTCGTCCTTCTTGAGCATATCCAACTCGGGCATCAGCTCGGTGCTCACAATGGTGAGCATCTCCTCCAGCTTTGCGCAGTCCTCGGGGGAGAAGCGCTCTCTTGCGCGCTCCACCACAGTGTGCAGGTAGGAATAGCTGATGTTGTAGTAATCGATATACTTCTGGGTGGGGCGCAGGTGGTACTCGCGCCGGTCGGTGGTGGACTGGATCTTTTCCACATAGCCCTTCTTCACCAGACTGCCGATCTTATACGCCGCGTTGGGGGTGGAGATCTGCATCATGCGGGAAAACTCCGCAATGGTGGGTTCGCCCATGGCCATGATGCCCTCCATGCAGAAGGACTCCACCGTGGTCAGCGTGGCTTCCCGGGTGGCAAAACGCTGAAAAATGTTCTGGTAGAAATGCAGCTTGAATTTGGTGTATACGTCCTGAAATGCCTGTTCCAGCATAGGTCGTGTGCCTCCGATAGTTCATTTTATTTAAAAATACCACGTTTTGGCCGCGGCGCAAAGCGAAACAGCTGAATTTTGGGCAGGAATTTATTCTGCCGCCTTTTTGTTCGTGCGCACACGGATCACGCTGAGCACCACCAGCTCTACGGCAATGGCAACAGCCAGCAGGATCAGCGAGGTGAACAGGCTGCCGTTTGCGCCAAGGAAAGCCTGTGCAATGCCCGTGATCACATAGCACACTGCCGCGCAGGAAGCCGCCGTAATGGCGTAGGGCAGCTGGGTGGACACATGGTTCACATGGCTGCAGTGGGCACCGGCGGATGCCATGATGGTGGTGTCCGAGATGGGGGAGCAGTGGTCACCGCAGACGGCACCGGACAGGCAGGCCGCAATGGAAATGACCAGCATCTCGCCCTCCGGGAAGGCATGGCACACGATGGGGATGAGGATGGAGAAGGTGCCCCAGCTCGTGCCGGTGGCAAAGGCAAGGAACACTGCCACAAGGAAGATGATGACCGGCAGCATGTACTGCAGCGCTGCAGCAGAGCCGCTCAGCAGGTTGGCAACGTAATATTTTGCGCCCAGCAGGCCGGTCATGCCGGACAGGGTCCATGCGAGGGAGAGGATCAGCATGGGGCTGACCATGGCCTTGAAGCCCTCGGGAATGCAGGCGGCAAAGTCCTGAAAGGTCATCACATTGCGCACGCGGTAGAACACAAAGGTGAACAGCAGGGCAATGCTGCTGCCCAGCACCAGACCTGCAGAAGCGTTGCAGTCCGCAAAGGCGGTAACGAAGTCCACGCCCTCAAAGAAGCCGCCGGTGTAGATCATGCCGAAGATGCAGGCCACGATCAGCACCAGCACCGGGGCGATCAGGTCCGCCACATGGCCGCGGATGTCGGTGCCATCGTCCACATCGTTGCCGTAGGGACGGTCGGCGGTGGTGAACAGGTCGCCGTTTTTGGCGTTGTCCTCGTTGAGCTTCATGGAGCCAAAGTCCGTGCCGGTGAAGATGAGGAACAGGCTCATCACGAGGGTGAGCAGGGCATAGTAGTTATAAGGAATGGTGCGCAGGAACATGGTAAAGCCGTTGATGCCGGAGCCTTCCGGCACGCTGGAAGTGACCGCAGCTGCCCAGCTGGACACCGGCGCAATGATGCACACGGGTGCTGCGGTGGCATCGATCAGGTAGGCCAGCTTTGCGCGGGACACCTTCTGCCGGTCGGTGACGGGGCGCATGACAGAGCCCACGGTCAGGCAGTTGAAGTAGTCGTCCACAAAGATCATCACACCCAGCAGCAGGGTGGAAAACTGCGCACCGGCCCGGGAGTGGATGTGGGTGGAGGCCCAGCGGCCGAAAGCTGCCGAGCCGCCGGCCTTGTTCATCAGGGCCACCAGAATGCCCAGCATCACCAGAAAGATCAGAATGCCCACATTGCTGCTGTCCGACAACTTGGCCACCATGCCGCCGTCTTCGTTGAAGAACAGGGTGTTGATGGCCAGCTCCAGATTGCCGTTGGCATACAGCAGTGCACCGGATGCGATGCCCACCAGCAGAGAGGTGTACACCTCCTTGGTGTTCAGCGCCAGCACAATGGCAATCACCGGCGGCAGCAGCGAAAAGATGGTGCTGTACACCGCACAGGTATAGGTGGACGGGTCCGCGATCTTGCCGGGCGTTGCCGCTGTGCACCACAGCAGCAGGGCAAACACCAGCAGAGCTGCGAACCATGAAAGGTTCTTGTTTTTCATAACGGATTCCTCTTTTTTCAAATTTCCGGGGATGCATACCCCTCTTTGCGCAGGAAAAACTATCCCCATCGAATGCAAAGGGAGGTGTGCGCCGCGCCGGACTATAAAGCGATGTATTTTGAGCTGTTCCGGGCCAGCGTGCAGGCCGCCCAGCTCTTGCAGGACGCGCAGAAGCGTGCCGAGCAACACCTGCTGGAAGCTGACCCGCCGCCGATCCGATTGGAGCAAACAGAGCAGACGGATGAAGAATAGTTTTCTTCGGTCAGCGTCCTCGCCCTCTCAGTCACCTTCGGTGCCAGCTCTCCCAAGGGGAGAGCCTTTGGCAAAACCGGGAACTTTACCGTACTGCCAAAGCCTCCCTCATTGAGAAAGACTTCCCCCGGCCGGGGGAAGATGTCGTGTAAGCGACAAAAAGGGGAACGGTGGCATCGCGCAGCGATGACGGAAGGAGTTTTACCCCTTCTTCGCCTCTGCCTTGGCGGCGAACTTTGCGTCGTTCACCACAAAGCGCTCGTGGGTGCCGCCGCCTACAGGGCCTTTTTCGTCGTGCAGGCTCACCTTGAAGGTGAGCTTGCGGCCTTCTACCGCCACCAGCTCGCTCTCGCAGGTAACGGTCATGCCCACGGGGGTGGGGGCGGTGTGCTCCAGCTCGAGCTTGGTGCCCACCGAGCCATTGCCTTCGCCCAGCGCGTCGGCCACGCTCATCCAGCAGGTCTTTTCAGCCAGCGCCACCAGTGCCGGGGTGGCAAACACATCCAGCGTGCCGCTGCCCATGGTCTTTGCGGTGTTGGCTGCGGTGACGAGCACGCTTTGTTCCCCGCGGATACCGGTTTCCAATGTCATATACTTTCCTCTCCTTTTGCGCGCCGTATGGCGCATTTTATTTTTGAACACCTTTATAAGATACCACATTTTGCACCAGAACGCACCCTATTTTGCACTTTTTTGTGAATTTCTCTTTTTCTTTTTGCGCAAACGGGCTGCCAAGTCCTCTCTCTTTGGGAGAGGTGGCGCCGAAGGTGACGGAGAGGGCGAGGACACTGACCATGCGGCGACCTCTTTTTTGTTTTCGCCTTCCCTCCAATCCGCATCCTTATTGCGATTCAAAAACGCAAATTTTCTGCGTTTTAAGGCAAATTTCATCAATTTAGAGCAGACGCCGAAAATCTTTAAAAAAGCCTTGACAAGGAGCATTCCGCGTGCTACTATGAACACATGAACAAGCGTTCATGTGAATCCACAACGAAGGGAGATGTCAACATGGCGGAAATAAAGGAAGCAATGCCCGCGCCGCAGCCGGAAGCCTTGGATATGCCGGACGACGAGGTGCTGTACGAGCTGGCCGACCTGTTCCGGGTGTTCGGCGACTCCACCCGCATCAAGATCCTGTATGCACTGCACGACAACGAGCTGTGCGTGCAGGACATTGCAAACGCCGTGCAGCTGAGCCAGTCGGCGGTGAGCCATCAGCTGCGGGTGCTCAAGGATTCCAAGCTCGTGCGGTTCCGGCGCGAGGGCAAAACCGTTTACTACGCACTGGACGATGACCATGTGCGCAGCATCCTCTCCATGGGGATGGATCATATCGAAGAATAACGAAAGGCTGGTATTACTTATGAAGAAGAGCTACAAGATCGAAGTGGACTGCGCAAACTGCGCTCAGAAGATGGAAGACGCTGCCAACACCGTTGCAGGCGTGGCAAATGCTACCGTCAGCTTTATGACCCAGAAGATGAAGGTGGAGTTCTCTGAAGGTGCAGACCCCCACGACACCATGGTGAATGTTCTGGCCGCCTGCAAGAAGGTGGAGGACGACTGCGAGATCTTTGACATCTGATGCGCGGCAGGTTGCTGCACACGATCAACAGCCTCGCCCTCTCCGTCACCTGCGGTGACACACTCCCCCTTTTGTCGCTACGCGACATCTTCCCCCGGCCGGGGGAAGTCTTTCCTCAAAGGGAGAGGCCTTGGCAAAGAGATGAAGTTTGCGTGGACTGCCAAGGGCTCTCCCTTTGGGAGAGCTGGCAAATCCAAAGGATTTGACTGAGAGGGCGAGCCCGCTAAAGAAAAAAGCATCTGCAGCAAGAATTCGTAGATTTTCTGAGAGCTCAAACGAATGTGCAGATGCTTTTTACTTTGTGTGCGATTGTGTTGTGCAATAACTTTTTCTGTTGAAAAATCAGACAGTTTTCAACAGTTTCCACTCAGTTTTCAACACCGTTTGCGGAAAAAACGTAAAACAAACGTGGAAAAGCGCTTTTACGACTGAAAAACTGTGTGGAAAACACGGGTAAAACCGTGGAATATCCATTTTTATGGGGAAAAGTTGTTGAAATCCCCGCCCGCCGCAGCGTGATGCGGCCCATGGATCCCGCAAAAAGGAGCGTTTTGTATGAACAAAAAGCAGAAAAAGAACCTGCAGCGCATCATCATTGCGCTGATTTTGGTGCTCATCCTCAAGCTTTTGCCCCAGTTCCCCACGCCGGTGGAGCTGGTACTGTACTGCATCCCATATCTGGTGGTCGGCTGGGACGTGCTGCGCAAGGCACTGCTTGGCATCAAGAACCGTCAGCCCTTTGACGAGTGCTTCCTGATGGCCGTTGCCACTGTGGGTGCATTTGCACTGGGCGACTACGTGGAGGGCTGTGCCGTTATCATCTTCTACCAGATCGGCGAGCTGTTCCAGAGCGTGGCCGTGGGCAAGAGCCGGCAGAGCATTTCCAGCTTAATGGACATCCGCCCGGACTACGCCAACATTGAGGGCGAGGACGGCAGGCTGGAGCAGGTGGACCCGGACGACGTGGAGATCGGCACCGTGATCGTGGTCCAGCCCGGTGAGCGCGTGCCCATCGACGGCGTGATCGTGGAGGGCGCTTCTGCCCTGAACACCGCCGCCCTGACCGGCGAGAGCCTGCCCCGCGATGTGCAGACCGGCGATGAGGTCATCAGCGGCTGCGTGAACATGACCGGCCTGCTGAAGGTAAAGACCACCAAGGAATTCGGCGAATCCACCGTTTCCAAAATTCTCGATCTGGTGGAAAATTCCAGCATGAAGAAGGCCCGCGCCGAGAACTTCATCACTCGGTTTGCCCGCGTGTACACCCCCGCCGTGTGCTACAGCGCACTGGCTCTGGCCTTTATCCCGCCCATCGTGCTGCTGCTCATGGGCCAGCCCGCCCGCTTTGGTGACTGGGTCTACCGTGCCCTGACCTTCCTTGTTATCAGCTGCCCCTGCGCACTGGTCATCAGCATTCCCCTGAGCTTCTTCGGCGGCATCGGCGGTGCATCTGCCTGCGGCATTCTGGTCAAGGGTTCCACCTATCTGGAAGAGCTGGCCCGCACCGGCATCGTTGTGTTCGACAAGACCGGCACCCTGACCCAGGGCACCTTTAAAGTGACCGGCATCCACCCCGCAGAGGGCACCAGCGAGGAGCAGCTGGTGGAAGCTGCCGCGCTGGCCGAGAGCTGGTCCAAGCACCCCATCTCCCTCAGCATCAAGGCCGCTTACGGCAGGGAGATCGATCCGAACCGTGTCACCGATGTGCAGGAGCTTGGCGGCCACGGCGTGACCGCCAAGGTGGACGGCAGGACCGTTGCTGCCGGCAACGCCCGCCTGATGGAAAAGCTGGGCCTGAAGGCTCCCGCTGTCAGCGAGACCGGCACCATCGTGCATGTGGCCATCGAGGGCATGTACGCCGGTTATCTGCTGATCGCCGATGTGGTGAAGCCCCACAGCACACAGGCCATCCGGGGCCTGAAGGATGCCGGTGTGCGCAAGACCGTGATGCTGACCGGCGATGCCGAGCCGGTTGCAAAGGCCGTTTCCGCAGAGCTTGGGCTGGATGAATACCATGCGGGCCTGCTGCCGGGCGACAAGGTAGACCAGATCGAAACGCTGCTCGCCGCAAAGCGGCCCAAAGAGAACCTTGCCTTTGTGGGCGACGGCATCAACGATGCCCCGGTGCTGTCCCGTGCCGATGTGGGCATTGCAATGGGCGCTCTTGGCTCTGACGCTGCCATTGAGGCCGCTGACGTGGTGCTGATGGACGACGACCCCGCCAAGATCGCACTGGCCATGCGCATTGCCCGCCGCACGTTACGCATCGTGTACCAGAACATCGTGTTTGCACTGGCCATCAAGTTTGCCTGCCTTGTGCTGGGCGCGATCGGCATGGCCAGCATGTGGACCGCCATCTTTGCCGATGTGGGCGTGATGGTGCTGGCTGTGCTCAACGCCACCCGCGCCCTGTACACCAAGGATCTGGCGAAAAAGAACGAACAGTAAAAAACAGTGCCGGACAGCCTGAAAACTGTCCGGCACTGTTTTTTATATATGAGGTGCATACAGGCGTTCTATTCCATGCACAAGCTCCGGTTCTTTTTCGATATCAAATTTTCTGGCAAACATGCAGGGCGATGCTTTCAGCTGTTCCAGATCAGCGTATTTCCAGACCCACGGATTGCCTCTGTCCCAATCGATGGCACGGGCACTGGTATCACCCGGCCCCTGATAGATCTTATCCTGATACGGCGACTGCGCGATCAGTGTCTGCACAAAGAACTCGTCCGAGCAAAAGGTCTTGTCCAGCACCTGCAGGACCCACTCTTCTTTTGTCAACAGATACCGTGCAAAGCCGTCAGTGCAGCTGAACCAGTTGCTGCCCTTTGTGAAGTGAACGTCCTGATTGCGCTTTATTTTCAGCAGCTTCTGGCCCGACAGCAGGATCCCATTGATCACGCCGAGCACCGGATGGCGGCGCAGATCGATATTCTGGAAAAAGTGCCGGTAATAAACGCGCTCATCGTTGAATGGGCTGAACGGGTGCGGGTCGAAATGGACAAATTCCACGTCCGGGTTTGCCTCAAAGAATGCACGGATATCTTCTTGTGTTTGAATGGGCAGATCCACACCGGAGATCAGGTGGTAATGCTGATACGGGCCATGGGCCACTGCTGTTTTCAATAGCACAAGCTCCGCTTTTACCTGACTGACACCGCCCCACACAACACTGTGCCGTTTTGCGTGAAACACTTTCGCATATTTCATGCGGCACTCCACCGTTTCCGGCTGGTAGTCCGTATTTTTGCTGTCCATGTGGATGAATATATCATTCCACGGTACATCCAGCATCCGCAACAGGGTCAGAAGCATCTCATCACATTTATGTGCTTCTATCAGGTACGCCTGTTTTTCTCTTGTTTCCATCGCTTTCTCCTCTTAATTCTGCGCCGCATTTTTATTTTATTATAACAGAACCCTCTTTAAAAACAATCCCATCACCCCTTTTACAGCACAAAGCCGCTGCTTTCCCTTGCAGAGGGAGAGCGGCGGCTTTGTTTGGGTATGGAGAAAATGGAGGAGGTCTCAAAGTTTATCCGCGGAAAGCAGCGGTATATACCGCCACCACCTCGTCGCGGGTGGGGGTGATCTGGTTGGTGGACATGCAGGTGTCGTGCAGGGCAAGCTCTGCCAGCGCGGCAAAATCGGTGGGGTCCACCTTGTTCAGCTGCGCAAGGTTTGCGGGGATGCCCACCCCTGCACTGAGCTGACGGACAAACTGGATCACTGCCGGTGCGGCAGTGTCCGGGGTAAAAGTGCCCTGCAGGCCCATGGCAGCGGCAATGGTCATGAACCGCTCCCGGCACACCGGGCTGCGGCTGTTGAAGGCCAGCACGTAGGGCAGCAGCACCGCATTGCACACACCGTGGGGCAAGTTGTAGTGTCCGCCCAGCGCGTGTGCCATCGCATGCACCATGCCAAGGCCCGCGTTGGAGAAAGCCATGCCTGCCACATTTTCGGCGTAGGCCATCATGGTGCGGGCGGCTTCATCCTGACCGTTGGCAACGGCCCGGGGCAGGTTCTGCACGATCGCCTGCATGGCCCAGTAGGCATCCTTGTCCGTGAGCGGGTTGGCGTTTTTGGAAAGCGCCGCCTCGATGGCGTGGGTCAGCGCGTCCATGCCGGTGGCTGCGGTGAGCTTGGGCGGCATGGAGGACATGAAGTCGGTGTCGTTCACCGCAATGCTGACCATGCAGTTGGGGTCCACCATGGCCATTTTGCTGTGGCGGACAGGGTCGGTGACGATGTAAAAGGAGGTGCACTCGCTGCCGGTACCGGCGGTGGTGTTCACCGCCACGATGGGCAGACCGGGCTTGGAGGACTTGTTCTCGCCCTCGTACTGCTCCACGGTACCGCCGCAGGCCACCACGATGCTGGCTGCCTTAGCGGTATCGATGGCGCTGCCGCCGCCCAGAGCCACCAGCAGCTGCACCTGCAGGGTACGGGCTGCGGCAATGCAGTCGTTCACCACCTGTACGGTGGGGTTGGGCTGCACATTGTAGTACACGGCGTACTCCACACCGGCATCGGACAGTACCTGACCGACCCGGGCAGCGGCACCGGAATCATAGAGAAAGCGGTCCGTCACCAGCAAAGCACGGCGGATGCCCATCTTCTGAAGCTCCGGTCCCAGAAGACGGATGGCACCCTTGCCAAAAAAGCTGGTCTTGACGGCGTTGATGCGTTCTGCCATGTGTTCACCCTCCGCTTACTGTGCCTGACCGCAGACGATCTGCACCGGGTCCCAAATGGAACAGGACGAGGAGGAATAGACGAAATCCACCTGACCCAGTGCTTCCACGGTCATGCCAGCGCGGATGGCAACGGCAATGGCGTTGATGCGGGCCGAAACATTCTTTTCTCCCCATGCCTGCGCACCCAGCACCTGACGGGTATTGGCCTCATACACCAGCTTGATGGTGATGCGGTGGGGGTTCGGGCAGATGCCCGGACGGTCGGTGCCGGTGGCCATTGCACTCTTGACCCGCAGACCGGCCTTGCGGGCCTCGGTCTCGGTCAGGCCGGTGCGGGCGATCTCCAGATCCGCCACCTTCAGGCTGCTGGTGCGCAGAGAGCCGTCGCGGCAGGCTGCGCAGTCGCCCACGGCATAGATATTGGGCACACTGGTGGCAAGGTCGGCACCAATGAGCACAGCGCCATTGGGTGCCAGCTGCGCCCCGGTACCGGCCAGCAGGCCGGTGTTGGGGGTAACGCCGATGGCTACCACGCAAAGGTCACAGGGGTAGGTGCCGCGGTTGGTCTGCACCTGCTCCACGAAGGTACGGCCCGGGAAGGAGCGCACCTGCTCGCCCAGATTGAACTGCACGCCCTGCGCTTCCAGCTCCTTCTGGATCAGCTTGCTCACCTCAGGGTCAAACTGGGGCAAAAGCTGCTGCTCTTTTTCAATGATACGCACATTGCGGCCCAGCTTGAGGAAGGACTTTGCGATCTCCAAACCGGCCCAGCTGCCGCCCAGGATCACGATGTCCCGCACATAGGGGGTGCGGACGAACTCCTTGAGGAAGATCAGATCTTCCACGGTCTTGAGGGTCTGCACGCCCACGCGGTCACTGCCGGGCACCTGCGGCACACGGTTGGAAGAACCGGTGGCCAGCACCAGCTTGTCGTAGTGGTCTTCAAACACGCGTCCGGTGGCAAGATCACATACCGTCACCTTGCGGGCGGCTGCGTCGATGCCGCGCACCTCATGGCGCAGATGTGCGGTGATGCCCTGCGCGTTCAGCTCAGTTTCCTTGGCCTGAATGGCCTTGTTCAGGCTGTCCAGATCCTCGCACAGGTAATGGGGCAGGCCGCCGGTGCCGCAGGAGTAGAAGCCGCCTTTTTCGTAGACGGTGATCTGCGCTCCGCGCTGGGCGGCGGCAAGTCTGGCGGCGGCCGAAACCCCGGCGGCAATGCTGCCGATGATAATAATTTTCATTGTTTAAGCCTCACGATCCCGCCGGGAGGAAGCCCCTCTCTGCGGCAAAACTTGCAGGGTGTTACTTACTCAGGGTGGGAGGATTGTCCACGATGCCCACGATGAAAGCATCAATGGGCGACGGATGGTCCAGACCATGCTGGGTGGTCTCGTCGGTGGTGACCAGAACCATCTCGCCTACACCCGCGCCGATGTTGTCGCCCGCCACGATGGTATCCTTTTTGGAGCCGAACACCGGCTCCACCAGCAGGAACTTATAGCCTACAAGCTCCGGCATTTTGCGGGTGGCGACAACGGTCCCCTTGACGATCCCTAAAATCATAGCTTACTCCTCTTTGCCCAGCACGGTGACCAGCTGCCCCTGCTTGAGCAGGAAGGCATTGCCATCGTCCGTGTCGATGTGAAAATCCAGTGCACATTTGTCGTTTGCGCGGATCAGCACCCCGCCCATCACGCCCGGCTTGGGGCCGTCGATCTTTACCTGCACGCGGTCGCCGTCGGCAAGGCCGAAGGCCGCTGCCTGTGCGGGAGTCATGTGGATGTGGCGGTCGGCGATCATCACGCCCTCCGGCACAGTCAGGGTGCCATTGGGACCGCGCAGGGTCACGCCCGGCGTGCCCTTTGTATCCCCGCTGGAACGCACCGGCGCTTTGATGCCGATGTTGCGGCAGTCGGTCTGCGCCAGCTCGATCTGAGTGGCACTGCGCTCCGGGCCAAGGATGCGGACATGCTTCAGTTCGCCCTTGGGGCCGATGATGTCCAGACATTCCTCGCAGGCAAACTGGCCGGGCTGGCTCAGCGCCTTTTGGGGGGTGAGCTGGTAGCCATAGCCGAACAGCTTGTCCACATCATCGCGGGTAAGGTGGATGTGCCGCACCGAGATGCCTACCGGCACCTGACGGCTGCGCTTTTGCAGCTCTGCCTGCACGGCCTGCGTGATCAGGAGCAGCAGCTGTTCCTGACTGATGTCATGGTAAACCAAGGCACAGCGCTCCTTTCTTATGCAGCGTCAGCGCAGGGCTCAGCGCAGCTCAGGCATGCACTCGGACACGCTTGCGTGCGGGCGGGGAATGACCAGTGCGCTGACCACTTCGCCAATGCGGGAAGCAGCGGTCTGGCCTGCCTCAACAGCAGCCTTCACAGCGCCAACGTCGCCCTGCACGAACACGGTAACAAGGCCTGCGCCGATCTTCTCCTGACCCACCAGAGAGACATCTGCGCTCTTCAGCATGGCATCGGCTGCCTCAATGGAAGCGGTCAGGCCGTTGGTCTCGATCATGCCCAGAGCGGCATCCAGCGGCACCTGCTCGCCTGCGGGCAGGCCGGACTTGCCGGTCGCGGGGCCCTTGGCAGGCATGATGCGGGCCAGATCTGCGTGAGGGCGTGCAATGACGTTGACGCAGAACAGCTCTCCCACGCGGGAAGCAGCCTCTTCGCCAGCCTCGGTAGCAGCCTTGACAGCGCCCACCTCGCCGGTAACGATCACGGTGGTCAGACCGGCACCGATGGTGTCGGAACCAATGAACTCAACGTCAGCAGCCTTCAGCATTGCATCGGTAGCGTCGATGTTGCCAACCAGACCCTTCGTCTCGATAAAACCCAGAGCTTTCATAAGTTGTTCCTCCTGTCAGAACACTGAAAAAATTGTATGTGATGGTTTCGTCCTTCAAAAACTCAGATGATGCGCAGCCCGCCCTCGGCCAGCATGCAGCGGCGGCGGCGGCAGAAGCTCTTTGCGCAGGTGATGCCCTCGCCGGTGGGGCCGGCAATGGTCATGGTGCAGTGGCCCTCGCCGCCAATGCCAACACCGGCCTTGGTGGCGCTGTTCTTTACGTAGATGGTGGTCTCAATGACCCGGGCAAAGCGGGTCATGTGGTCCACATCCTTGGAGAAGATGGAAGCGGTGTGGCGGTTGCCGTGCTCGGCCACCACGGCATCTTCCACCGCCTGTTCAAAACTCTGGCAGCGCACGATGGGCAGCACCGGCATCATCTGCTCCACCAGAACGAACGGATGGTCGGCAGGCACCTCGCAGATGGCAAGGCGGCAAGTATCCGGCACATGCACGCCGATGGTCTCCAGAATGCGGGCGGCATCCTTGCCCACCCACTTTTTGTTCACCTCGTGGCCGCCGCCCTTCTTGGGCTGCAGCACGATGTTCACCAGCTGTTCGGTCTGGGCCTTGTTCAGCAGGTAGGCACCCTGCTTCTGCAGCTCGTGCAGCAGGCCGTCGTAGGCGGTGTTCACGGCGAACACTTCCTTCTCTGCAAAGCAGAGGATGTTGTTATCGAACGAAGCGCCTTCGTAGATCTTGCGGCCTGCCAGCTCGATGTCTGCGGTCTCGTCCACAATGACGGGCGGGTTGCCCGCACCGGCACCGATGCACTTTTTGCCGCTGCGCAGCAGGGCGTTCACCATGCCCATGCCGCCGGTGCCTGCCATCAGGCGGATCTTGGGGTTTGCGGCCATCTTGTCCACATTCTCCATGGTCGGCTCACGGGTCATGGTAATGAGGTTTGCAGGGCCGCCCGCCTCGATGATGGCGGTATTCAGCGCCTGCAGGCAGTCGGCAGACACCCGCTTTGCGCGGGGGTGCACGTTGAACACCACGGTGTTGCCGCCTGCGATCATGCTGATGGTGTTGTTGATGATGGTCTCGGTGGGGTTGGTGGTGGGGGTGATGGAGCAGATCACACCAAAGGGTGCGTACTCTTCCAGCATCAGGCCCGCGTCACCGCTCTTGGCTTCGGTGGTCAGGCATTCGGGGCCAGGGGTCTTGTTGATGACGGCCAGATGTTTTTCCACCTTGTCCTCATAGCGGCCCATGCCGGTCTCTTCCACGATCTTGTGGCACCACTCCTCCACATGTGCGCGGGCACAGCGGCGGATGGCTTCAATGATGCGCTGGCGGTCCTCGATCTTGTAGTTGGCCGCCCAGTCGCGCTGGGCTTTCCATGCAGCCTCCACTGCGTCGTCTACGTTCTCGAACACGCCGCGGTCGCCTGCTGCACCGCCGGGTGCAGCGGTATAGGCTGCAGGGGCGGCGCTTGTCTGTGCACCGCCCATACCGGCAAGCACCTGCTTGACGATCGCTTCAATTTCCTGCGAACTGATATCCATGGTTTTCGTTCCTTTCCGTAAAGGTCATATCCGTTGGATCAAACGAAACTTTTTGTTATTGAAAGCTCTTCAGCGTCCGGCGGATGACCTCGGCCATTGCGGCATCGCGGGCATTTGCGGACTTCGGTGCGGCCGGGGCCGCTTCCATTGCAGGGACTGCCGCAGGCTGTGCGGCGGGCACCGGGGCAGGGGCAGGGGCCGCCCGCTGGTTTGGCAGGGGGGGCGGCCCATCT
>OCAT01001023.1_pt1 | contig 19295 bp, 14 predicted proteins | sample 1538311 | NCBI WGS metagenome assembly OCAT01 (sample SAMEA2580287, study PRJEB22360) | human gut metagenome | biome: human gut; feature: human-associated habitat; material: faeces | place: Denmark | collected 2008/2010
CCACGGGCGGCGAGCCTAACGGCAACTACCTGGAGTTCTATCAGGGTTTTCTGCTGGGGCTGGACAGCGTGAAGCTCAAATACGGACGTTCGGTGAACGTGGACCTCTACAACACGGCCCGCGACACGGCGCGCATCCGCGAAATCGTCGAAAGCGACGCCTTCCGGAAAGCCGACCTGATCGTCGGCCCCGTCTACGAGGAGGGGCTGTATCCGGTGATTCGCTTCGCCGAGGAGAAAAAGATTCCCGTGGTGTCGCCGCTGGCCAATATCGAGGGGATGAACAGCGACGTGCTGTTCCAGCTCGCGCCCGACCCTTCGCGCAAGTACGAGAAGGCGGGCGATCTGGTGAACGGCGACAAGCGCGTGACGCTGATCTGCACCGAGTCTGCCGACAAGGAGTTCGAGCGCGAGATGCTCGCGCTGCTGGGCGATTCGGAGTACCGCCGCTATACCTATAAATACGAGCATCCCACGGCCCGCTCGGCCGACAGCCCGAGCGACCTCACGCCGCTGCTGGAGAATACGGACGACAACGTTTTCATCATCCTCTCCGACAACGAGGTGGACATCGACCGCATTCTCGCGGCTCTGGCCTCGGCCGATACGAGCCTTACGAGCCGCGGCCGCACGGCGCCCCGCTTCGTGGTGCTGGGCAACACCCGCTGGAACCGCTACAACACCGTCGACCGCGCGATGTTCTTCAAGAACCGCGTGATCTTCTTCTCGACCTACCACGCCAAACGCGACTCGGAGACCGTGCGGGCGTTCGACGACGCCTACATCCGTTCGTTCGGCGCGCTGCCGACCCTCTTTTCCTACCGGGGCTACGACACGGCGATGATCTTCGCCCCGGCCATGTACGGCGACATCGAGTACGACCTCGAAGACCGCCGCTACACGCCGTTGCAGACGACCTATCGGTTCGGGCAGAACGAAGGCCGCGAGAACCACGTCAACCGCAACTGGACGCGGGTCAACTACAACAGCGACTTCACCATAACCATCGAATGACAGAGCCATGGCAACTTTGACGAATACGATTCCCGAGAAAACCATCGAGCGATTGAGCGAGTACCGCCGCACGCTGCTCGCCAGCCATCGGCAGGGCATCACGCATATCTTTTCGCACGTACTGGCCGGCATCCACGGCATCACGGCCGTGCAGGTGCGCCGCGACCTGATGCTGATCGGCTTCTCGAGCGACACGAAGAAGGGCTATGACGTGCAGGTGCTGATCGAGTACATCAGCCGCATCCTCGACAGCCCCTCGCCCATGAACATCGCCGTGCTGGGCATGGGCCATCTGGGCCAGGCCATCACCAAATATTTCAACGGCAAGGGGCTCAAGCTGAAGATCACCGCGGCGTTCGACGTCGACCCCGAAAAGGTCGGCAAGACGATCGACGGCATCCCGTGCTACCATATGGACTCCTTCGAGGAGGTGGTCGAGGACAAGGACATCTCGATCGTCATCGTCTCCTCGCCGACGAAGGTGGCTCCGAATCTCGTGCTGCCGATCATCAATGCCGGCATACGGGGGGTGCTGAATTTCACCTCCACGCCGCTGAACTTCCCGCAGGGGATCATCGTCGAGAATTACGACATCACCACGCTGCTCGAAAAAGTCGCCTACTTCGTCAAGGAGAGCGACGGGAGCAATTCGTAACCGTGTGCCGGAGAGGGAGAGAGAGATGAGGGTATTTCACGGTTTCGACGCACTTCCGCACTTCGTCCGTCCGGCGGTCACCGTCGGGTCGTACGACGGCGTGCACCTGGGCCACCGCGCCCTGATCGGGCGGCTGATCGCCGAGGCCCGCGCCAACGGCGGCGAAAGCATCGTGCTGACCTTCGAGCCGCACCCGCGCATCACGCTGGGAAAGGCCGAAGGGCTGCGGCTGCTGACGACGCTCGACGAGAAAACGGCCCTGCTGGAAGAGCTGGGGGTGGATAACGTGATCGTCATTCCCTTCGACAGGGCGTTCAGCGCTTTGTCCGGAGAGGAGTTCGCGGACGATTACCTGATCGGAAAGGTCGGCGCCGAAACGCTCGTCGCGGGCTACAACCACCGTTTCGGCCACGACCGGATCGACTGCGACACGCTCGCGGCGTCGGGACGGCTCCGCGTCGTGAAGGTGGGTCCGTGCAGGGTCGACGGCGAGCATGTCAGTTCGACCGTGATCCGCCGGCTGCTGGATGAGGGGAAAACCGCAGAGGCCGAATTGTTACTTGGATATTCCCTGCAAACCGAAAAATAAAAAAACATGTTAAGTCACGATTGTCAGATACGCGTGTGGTACAAGCACACCGACCAGATGGCCATTTGCCACCATTCGAATTACATCTGCTACTACGAAGCCGCCCGCAGCGAGTTCCTGCGCGCGCTGGGCATGTCGTTCGCCGAGGTCGAACGGCGGGGCATCATGATGCCGATCCTCGAAGTGCAGTCGAAATACCGCAAGCCGGCCTATTTCGACGAACTGCTGACCGTGCGCATCATCCTCCGGGAAATGCCCTCGACACGCATCAATTTCTTCTACGAAATCTACAACGAGCGGGGCGACCTGCTCAATACGGGCATGACCCAGCTGGGCTTCATCCACAGCGATTCGCGGCGTCCGTGCCGCTGTCCGGAATGGTTCCTGGAGCTGATCCGCAGCCGCTGGACCGAATAAGACGCCCCGTTTCGGGTCCGATTCATGCCGCTTCGCCCTGCGAAGCGGTTTTTTCTGCGCCGTGACGGCATTTTCATCGCCCGGAAAGTCCCTCCCCGCAGTCCGGATTCCGGGACCGCTCCGTCGGGGCGGAAGCAAACCGGCGTTCGCTTCTGCACCCGACTTTTCGTACCTTTGGATACTCCCGCTCGGCAATGTTCAAGTAAATTTGACATTGCCATCGCTTATTCGTACCTTTGCGGCTCAATTTGCGACAACTTATGATTTCAATAGACGGCCTCACCGTAGAGTTCAGCGGCACGACGCTTTTCAAAGACATCTCCTTCACGATCGGCGACAAGGACCGGATCGCCCTGATGGGCAAAAACGGAGCGGGCAAATCGACCCTGCTGAAGATCATCGCCGGAGTGCGTTCGGCCACGCGGGGGCGCGTGACCGTGGGCGAAGGCGGGAAAGTGGGGTATCTGCCCCAGCACCTTCAGGTGGAGGACGGGCGCACGCTCGTCGAGGAGGCGTCGCGGGCCTTCGAACACCTGTTCGAAATCGAGCGGCGGATCGCGGCGCTCAACGAGCAGCTCACGACCCGCACCGACTACGAAAGCGAGTCGTACATGCGGCTGATCGAGGAGGTCACGGCCATCTCCGAGAAGTTCTATGCCGTGGACCTCACCAACTACCAGGAAGACGTGGAGCGCATTCTGCTGGGGCTGGGCTTCGAACGGAGCGACTTCACGCGCCAGACCTCCGAATTCTCGGGCGGCTGGCGCATGCGCATCGAGCTGGCCAAGCTGCTGTTGCAGAAACCCGACCTGCTGCTCTTGGACGAGCCGACGAACCACCTCGACATCGAGTCGATCGAGTGGCTGGAGGATTTCCTGATGAACAACGCCAAGGCCGTAATGGTCATTTCCCACGACAAGGCTTTCGTGGACCACATCACCACGCGCACCATCGAGATCGCCCGCGGACGCATCTACGACTACAAGGTCAACTACTCCCATTACCTCGAACTCCGCAGGGAGCGTCGCGAGCAGCAGCAGGCGGCCTACGACAACCAGCAGAAGATGATCGCCGAGACCCGCGAGTTCATCGAGCGTTTCAAGGGGACCTATTCGAAGACCAATCAGGTGCAGTCGCGCGTGCGGATGCTCGAAAAACTGGAACTCATCGAGGTGGACGAGGAGGACCGATCGGCGCTGAACCTGCGCTTTCCGCCCGCCCCGCGTTCGGGTTCCTATCCGGTCATCACCTCCGAACTGGGCAAGGCGTACGGCGACCACCGGGTGTTCAGCGACGTGTCGATCACCATCGGGCGCGGCGACAAGGTGGCTTTCGTGGGGCGCAACGGCGAGGGCAAGTCGACGATGGTCAAGGCCATCATGGGGCAGATCGACTTCGAGGGCGAGATCCGGATCGGCCATAACGTCCGGATCGGTTACTTCGCGCAGAACGAAGCGTCGGGGCTCGACGAGTCGATCACCGTCTTCAAGACCGTCGACGACATCGCCGTGGGCGACATCCGGACCCGTATCCGCGACATTCTGGGGGCCTTCATGTTCGGCAAGGAGGCCAGCGAGAAACTCGTAAAGGTGTTGTCGGGCGGCGAACGGACGCGTCTGGCGATGATCAAGCTGTTGCTGGAACCAGTCAACCTGCTGATCCTCGACGAGCCGACCAACCACCTCGACCTGAAGACCAAGGAGATTCTCAAAGAGGCCCTGATGGCTTTCGACGGCACGCTGATCGTCGTCTCCCACGACCGCGATTTTCTCGACGGGCTGACATCCAAAATCTACGAATTCTCCCACGGCCGCGTCACCGAGCACCTCGACGGGGTCTACGGTTTCCTCCGGAAGAAGAAAATTGAAAATATCAGCGAAATCGAACGGCGCAAGGCGTAGACGCCGCGCCTGTGAAGTCCCGGACCCTCGGGATTCCGTGCCGCCCGTCCTTGACGCAGACAAAACGGCCGCCCCTCGCAGGGCGGCCGTTTCCGTTATTCGATCATCTTTTTGAGCGTCTTTTTCAGTTTGTCGTGGTTGCGCAGGTCGTTGCGCAGTTTGCTGTTGCCGTCCCGGTCGACGAGCACGTAGGAGGGGATGCCGTCGACTTTGAACTTTTCGCACAGATATTTCCATTGCTCCTCGTTCAGCCGGTAATGCTTGCCGGCGATTTTGCCGATCTGGGTCTTGTAGGTCACCAGCGGCGAGGTCTCGTTGGCAAGGTAAATCCACACGATGTCGTCCGATTTCAGTTCCCCGGTTTTCAGCGGCTCGTTGGCCTTGATCGCCGCCTGGCAGGGTCCGCACCAGGTGTTCCAGAAATCGACCAGCACGACCTTGCCCTTGTAAGGCGCGACGATGGCGTCGAAAAGCTTGTCAGGGGCCACGTCGGGCGTCTCTTCGATCTTCACCTTGCCTTCCAGCGCCGCCAGCTCCCTGCGTACCCTGGCCTGAATAGCCTCGCACGCCTCGGCGTAGAACGGATTCTTCAGCGAACGGAGCGAGGCGAGGTCAGCCTCGGTGAGTTCGCAGTTCGCGGCTTTCGCGGCCATCGGAACGGCTTTGCGCAGATCTACGACAAGACCGTTCTCTGCATGGATAATATCCGCCCAGTCGAAAGCCGAGTAGCTGATGGCTGTCCGGTAGTCGGGTTCGAACTCGCCCATCAGCAGTTTCGGGTCATTGATGTCGAACAATCCGCAGACAGCGGCATAATGTTTCGGCTCCAGTGTGGCAAATTTGTAGTCGATCTTTGCATTGCGGTCCCAAAGATTGTTTACCGAGCGGTAGTTGTGTTCGAGAAGACTGCTGCACGTTACCATGACACAGAGAGCCTCCTGCTTGAGCGAGAGCAGGTTCAGTTCCTTCATCATCTCCGACATGCCGCTGCGGGCGACGCTGTCGGTCAGCATTTTGTATTTGGATACGATCATCTGCGCATATTCGTCCGCCGTCATCCGGTAATCCGCGAATTTGCCCGTATAGAAATCGAACCCGATCTGTTTTTCGGCCCTCATGTCGTACAGCATATTCAGGTCGGCATAGGTTCCCGTCGCATACAGCTTACGGTCGTGTGAGGCTTTTCGTTCCTTGCCGCGGCGCTGGACGATGGATTTGCCCTTCTCTGTGAGGTCAACGTAAATATCCGCGGTTTCCCCGGGAGCCGTCCAGAAATTCAGGTGCATCGAGCCGGGACCGGCCGGATTGCCATAGATCAGCGACGGGCCGTATTGCCCGAATTTAAAGGTCGCAACGCCCGTCTCGGGGTCGATGGGAGCGTCTTTGCGCTCGTGACCGGTCAGCATCGAATTGATATAAAGCGTCATGTCCTTGTACATCCCTTCGCGGAATCCTAACAGGTGGATGTTGACCCTCGTTTCGCCGACGGCGAAGATCGGATCGGGCACCGGACCGTCCTTCGGGGCCTTGCGCAGCTCCCGGGGCAGCCCCTCGGGAAATTCGGGGTACTCCGTTTTGCCCGTCAGGTCCACGCCGTAGAGTTTGAAACAGTCGTCGCAGTCCGATTCGATGAAGTCGAACGACTTTGTTCCGCGGGGCAGGGGAGGGAACCGCAGCATGAACGACGCACGGCCCGAATCGGGCATCCAGAACAGCGAGTCGGGCGTTATGCCTTCGGCCCCGGTGAGCATGAATCTCCGGGCGGGGATTTGCAGATAGCTGTCCGAAGAAATGACGATCCAGTTTTTGGGCCGGTAGTAGGCGTTCATGTGGAGCACGGTGGCCGTGTCGCTCAATTCGACTTTCACGATGTCGAGCGTCCGGGTGTTGGCCGTTTCGATCAGCGGGTTTTCCACGACCCGGTTAGCCGGGGTGCAGGACGGCAGCAACGCACCGAGCGCCGCTGCGATCAGGAACAGAAGGTTTCTCATGGCAGGTTGGTTGGGTTTGTAGTGACAAACAAATGTAGTCTTTTTTTGCTGTTTTTGCAACTGTTTCCGCAAAAAGCGGTTGGATGGCCCGGAACGGAAAAGGGACCGCACTCCGAAAGTGCGGCCCCTTCTCTGCAAACCCTTCAAAAACTATTTTCCGATCAGCGAAATCGAACGCTGGATGAAATCCGTCAGGTTCTTGCCCTTGAGCATGCCGTTGGTCAGCAGCGCCAGGTCGATGATCTGCTTGACGAGGCGGTTTTCGCCGCCGATCTCGCGCAGACGCTGGTTGCGCTCGTCGCGCAGGGTGACGATCTTCTTCGACAGCTCCTCGCGCGTGGATTTCTCCTCGGACGAAAGTTCCTCCTCCTTCTTGCCCTTCACGACCTCGTCGAAACGCTTCTCCTCGGCCACCGCGGCGTCGATCTTCTTGGTGATCGACTTCAGTTTGTCGCCGTAGGACTTCTCCACGTCGGCGAGGATGTCGATGACGATGGGGTGGTTGGCGTTGACCGCGATGGTGAAGTTGTCGGGCATCTGTCCGTAGAACTGGCTCATGCCTCCGCCGCCCGTCTGGGCCATCTCCTTCATGCGGCGCATGAACTCGTTCTGCGTGATCACCACCGGAGCCTCGTCGGGCGACATGGCCTCGAACGAGATATTGTAGTGAATCTTGTCGTCCTTGGGCATCTGGCTCTCGAAAACGGGCGTCAGCACCTCCTGCTGGCCCTCGGTGAGCGACATCTTGACATTCTCCTCCTTCTGGATCAGTTTGTCGACCACGTCGCTGTCGACGCGCACGAAACGCGACTCCTTGTTCTTCGACTCGTACCAGTTGATGTAGTGGCTGTCCAGCTGGCCGTCCATCACCAGCACGTCGTACCCCTTGCCTTTGGCCGCTTCGAGGAACGTGTGCTTCTCCACGGGATCGTCCACATAGAGGAACACCTCCGTCTTGTTCTTGTCGGTCTGGTTCTCCTTCACCTTCTCCGCATACTCCTTGGGGGTGAAATATTTGCCTTCGACGTTCTTCCAGAGCATGATCCCGGCGGCCTTCTCGGCGAACTTCTCGTCGGTGAGGATGCCGTACTGGATGAAGATTTTCAGGTCGTCCCACTTCGCCTCGTAGTCCGAACGCATGGTCGAGAACAACTCCTGCAAGCGGTCTGCGACCTTGCGGGTGATGTAGCTCGAAATCTTCTTCACGTTGGCGTCGCTTTGCAGGTAGCTGCGCGATACGTTGAGCGGAATGTCCGGCGAGTCGATCACGCCGTGCAGCAGCGTCAGGTACTCCGGCACGATGCCCTCGACCTGATCCGTCACATAGACCTGGTTCGAATAGAGCTGGATCTTGTTCTTCTGGATCTCGAAGTTGTTGTGAATCTTTGGGAAGTAGAGGATGCCCGTCAGGTGGAACGGATAGTCGATATTGAGGTGGATCGAGAACAGCGGCTCGTCGCTCATCGGGTAGAGTTCGCGGTAGAACTCCTTGTACTGCTCTTCGGTGATGTCGGCGGGCTTGCGGGTCCACAGCGGCTCAACGTTGTTGATGATGTTGTCCTTGTCGGTGTCGACGTATTTGCCGTCCTTCCACTCCTTGACCTTGCCGAAGGCGATGGGCACGGGCAGGAAGCGGCAGTACTTCTTCAGCAGGGCCTCGACCTGCGCATCCTCGGCGTATTCGAGCGAATCCTCCGAGAGGTGCAGCACGATGGTCGTGCCGCGGTCGCGCGCCTCGTCGGTCTCCTCCATCTCGAACTCGGGCGACCCGGTGCAGCTCCAATGTACGGTTTTAGAACCCTCTTTATAGGATTTCGTGAAAATCTCGACCTTGTCCGACACCATGAATGCCGAGTAGAATCCCAGTCCGAAATGTCCGATAATGGCCTGGTTCTTATACTTCTCCATGAACTCCTCGGCGCCCGAGAAGGCGATCTGGTTGATGTATTTGTCCACCTCCTCGGCCGTCATGCCGACGCCGCGGTCGGTCACGGTGAGCGTTTTCTTCTCCTTGTCGGCGGCGACGCGGATCGTCACGTCGCCCAGATCGCCCTTGGCCTCGCCGATCGACGAGAGGGTTTTCAGCTTCTGGGTGGCGTCCACGGCGTTCGAAATCAGCTCGCGCAGGAAAATTTCATGGTCCGAGTAGAGGAATTTCTTGATGACGGGGAAAATGTTCTCCGTCGTAACTCCGATTTTTCCGTTTTTCATAGTGCTATCGTTGTTGTTGTATTTGATTTCCTGCCCTTCCTGCAACAAACGGTGTGCCAGTACTTTTTTTCTGCCATTCTGTCAGCCGGACCTGCCAAAACGGAGCGCCCGGTTGTATAACGGCGCGAATTTTTATACCTTTGGAGGCGTAACGGCCCTTTTTACCGGTCGGGAGATTTCGAATCGCCCGGCCTGTCCGTACCTTTATATAATTAAAACCTTTGCAAATGGATTTTCTGAAACTGGCGAAAAAGCGGTACGCCTGCCGCAAATACCTCTCCAGGCAAGTGGAGCCGGAGAAACTGGAGCTGATCCTCGAAGCGGGCCGCGTGGCCCCCACGGGCGCCAACCGCCAGCCCCAGCGGCTGGTGGTCGTGCAGTCGAAGGAGGGCATGGAACGCCTTGCGCGCTGCACGCGCGATTTCGGCGCTCCGACGGCCGTCATCGTCTGCGCCGACACCTCCGAGGCGTGGACCCGTAAGTACGACGGCAAGAACATTTCGGACATCGACGCGTCGATCGTCACCGACCACATGATGCTTGCCGCCGCGTCGCTGAACCTCGACACGCTGTGGATCTGCATGTTCAAACCCGAAGCCGTGCGCGAGGAGTTCGCCCTTCCGGCGAACGTCGAACCCGTGAACATCCTGCTGATCGGCTACGGCGCGTGCAGCCGGCCGCGCCCGCGGCGGCCGATCCCAACCGCCACGACACGCTGCGCAAACCGCTCTCCGCGACGGTCTTCCACGAGAGGTTTTGAGACAAAAAAGAGGATCGCCGGTCGATCCTCTTTTTTTACCACTATTTCGCATACAGGCGGAAAGTCGTGCGCCACGACTCGCCCGGGTCAATGGCCCGAAACCCTTCGGCCGCGGGATCGGCGGCGTTGGGGGCGTTCGTGGTCCATGTCTGCGGCTCGGGACAGCAGTAGGGCACTTGCCCTCCGTTGTTCCACAGCGTCCAGTAGGTCGTCTGCTCGTCGACCTCGTAGCAGGTTCTCACGCCCGTGCGCAGGTGCTCGACCAGCGCGCCGCGGAACGGTTTGCCGTCCACGTCAATCTCGCGCAGCGTAAAACCCGCCTCGATCGGCCCGCAGCCGGTGACCTGAAGCCCTTCGCGGCGCAATTTGGAAAATTGCTCCGACAGCGGCAGGCTGCGGCCCGTCGGGGGGGGGCGGGCCCGTTTTCACACGGCAGCCTGCGTCCCGTCGGGAGGTTGCGGCCATCGAGTTCGACCTCTTCCCCGACAGCCAGGCGCATCACGTAGTCGGCGTCGGTCCCGCCCGCAAAGGGAATCGTCAGCGGGGTGTGAAAACCCACGCCCAGGGGCATGCGGGTCTCGCTGCGGTTGAAGAACACCACCTCCTGCTCCAACCCTTCGGCCGTGAGCCGGTAGGTGATCTTGCACTTGAACTCGTGCGGGAAATCGCGGTAAACGGCATCGTTCCCCGCATTGGCGTAGTAACGGCATTCGATCATCACCTCCCTGTCCGTCTCGCGGGCCTTCGACACCAGGAACGCCTCGCTCTTGAGGACGCCGTGGTGGTAGTTCCGTTCCCTCTCGATGGTGATGGGATACTGGTACGTGCGTCCCTCGAAGACGTAACGGCCGTCGGCGATGCGGTTGGGCGGGAACAGGATCGGAAGCCCGAAGACCTGCGGACGGCTCCGGAACGTCTCGATCTCCCCGGGTCCGGGCGTGCGCAGAATCTCCGCGCCCAGCCGGGTGTTGGCCAGCCGCACGAGGTTGGCCCCCATCTCCGGAATCAGCAGCGCCGTATACTCCCCCTTGGAGAACTCCACGCCTTTCAGCCCGTGGAAGTCGATGGCGCGCAGCATCAGAGAAGCTTCTCGATCTTGGCCTTCAGGGCATCCTTCGGGCATGCGCCGACCTGCTTGTCGACCAGCTTGCCGCCCTTGAGGAAGACGATCGTCGGGATGTTCCTCACGCCGTACTTCATCGTGATGTCGTCGTTCTCCTCGACGTCGCACTTGCCGATGACGACCTTGCCTTCGTATTCCGCAGCCAGTTCGTCCACGATGGGCGACATCGTGCGGCAGGGACCGCACCATTCGGCCCAGAAGTCGATGACCACCGGCTGATCGCCTGCGACCAGCGCTTCGAAATTGTCTTTGTTGATTGCCAATGCCATAGCTTTGAATTTTTTGTTGATTATCAATTAAAGTATGCTTATGCGATTGAGTAGTGGATGCTGTTGTCGTCCAAATATCCGACCAGAGATTGCGAGAGGCTCACCTTGTGGCTTTTCGAGAAGAGGCGCAGCGAGACCTGCGCTCCGCGGTCGTAGACGTTCAGGCGCAGCAGCGTGTCGCCCTTCGACTCGCGGACCCTCTCCGTCAGGTCGTGAATGAACGCTTCGGTCACCTCCTCGATCGGCAGCTGCACGATCATCTCCTTGATCGTGTCGCGCATCTCCTGCAACTGAACCATCGAAATGATCTTGAATTCCAGCTCCTTGTCGTTGTAGGGCTTGGCCTGCACGCGGCCCCGGACGAAGAGGAAATAGTCCGGGAAAAGGTATTTGCGGAAATTCTCGTAGTCCTTGCCGAAGAGGGCGAACTCGTGGCCTCCGTTGTAGTCCTCGAGTTTGAACTTGCCCCACGGCTTGCCGGTCTTGGTCATCAGGTTCTGCACGCCCACGACCATGCCCGCCACGGCGATCTCCTGCCCCTTGAGGGCGTCGAGGTTCTCCAGCTCCGAAAGCTGGGTCTTGCACATGTGGTCGATGATGATTTTGTAATCGTCGAGCGGATGCGCCGAGAGGTAAAGGCCCACCATTTCGCGCTCCTTCGTGAGTTTTTCCAACTGGCTCCAGTCGGCGCAGGCCGGAAGCACCGGGCGCTGGATGTCCACGTGCTCGCCGCCGCCGAACAGACTCTGCTGGGCGTTGTTCTGCTCGGTCTGGAACCGCTGCCCGTAGCGCATCAGCTGCTCGATGAAGGTGATGCCGCTCGAATCGCGCAGGTCGACGCCGAAATACTTGCAGCGCGCGAAATCCGAGATCGAGTCGAACGCCCCGGCGTAAGCCAGGTTTTCGAGGCATTTGCGGTTGACGAGCGAGTAGTTCACGCGCTCGACGAAGTCGTATATGTCCTTGAAAGGCCCGTTGGCCTTGCGTTCGGCGATGATGCTCTCCACGGCCGCCGCACCGACGCCCTTCACCGCCGCGAGGCCGAAGCGCACATCCCCGGCGGCGTTGGACGAGAAGGTTCGCATCGACTCGTTGATGTCGGGTCCCATGACGCTGATGCCCATGCGCTTGCACTCGTTCATGTAGAGCGTCAGCTGCTCGATGTTCGTGAGGTTTCGGCTCAACACGGCAGCCATGTACTCCGAAGGGTAGTTGGCCTTGAGGTAGGCCGTCTGGTAAGCCACCCACGAGTAGCACGTGGCGTGCGACTTGTTGAACGCGTAGGAGGCGAATTTCTCCCAGTCGCCCCAGATCTTTTCGAGCACCTTCGGATCGTGTCCGTTCTTCCTGCCGCCCTCGATGAACTTGGGTTTCAGGTGGTCCAGCTTGTCCTTGAGTTTCTTGCCCATGGCCTTGCGGAGCGTGTCCGACTCGCCGCGGGTGAAGTTGGCCAGAAGACGCGACAGCAACATGACCTGCTCCTGGTAGACCGTGATGCCGTAGGTGTCCTTGAGGTACTTCTCCATCACGGGGATGTCGTACTCGATGGGGCTGCGGCCGTGCTTGCGGGCGATGAAGTCCGGGATGTAGTCCATCGGGCCGGGCCGGTAAAGGGCGTTCATCGCGATCAGGTCCTCGAAGGTCGAGGGTTGCAGCTCGCGCAGGTACTTCTGCATGCCCGCGGACTCGAACTGGAACGTCCCGACGGTGCGGCCCTCGCCGTAGAGGCGGTAGGTCGCGGGGTCGTTGATGATCGTGAAGTCGTCGATGTCGATCTTCACGCCCTTGGTCAGGCGGATGTTCTCCACGGCGTCCTTGATGATCGAAAGGGTCTTCAGCCCCAGGAAGTCCATCTTGATCAGTCCCGTGTCCTCGATCACCGAACCCTCGTACTGCGTGACGAGCATCTTCTCGCCGGTCTCCTTGTCGTCGGCCGTCGAGACGGGAACCCAGTCCGTGATGTCGTCGCGGCAGATGATCGTGCCGCAGGCGTGCACGCCCGTGTTGCGGACGTTTCCTTCGAGCATCTTGGCGTAACGGATCGTATCGCGCAGAATCGGGTTGTCCGACTGTTCGGCGGCTTTCAGTTCGGGGACGTAGTCGATGGCGTTCTGCAGGTTGAGCTTCTTGTCGGGAATCTTGTCCGGCACGAGTTTGCAGAGGCGGTCCGACTCCGAGAGCATCAGTTTCTGCACGCGCGCCACGTCCTTGATGGCCAGTTTGGTGGCCATCGTGCCGTAGGTGATGATGTGCGCCACCTTCTCCTTGCCGTATTTCTGCGTCACCCAGTTCAGGACCCTTCCGCGGCCGTCGTCGTCGAAGTCGACGTCAATATCGGGGAGCGAAATACGGTCGGGGTTCAGGAAACGCTCGAACAGCAGGTCGTAGGCGATGGGGTCGATCTGCGTGATGCCGAGGCAGTAGGCCACGGCCGATCCGGCGGCCGATCCGCGGCCCGGACCCACCGACACGTCCAGCTCCTCGCGCGCGGCGCGTATGAAGTCCTGCACGATCAGGAAGTAGCCCGGGAAACCCATCGTCTTCATAATGTGCAGCTCGAATTTCAGCCGTTCCTCCTGCTCTTCGGTCAGCTGCTCGCCGTAGCGCCTGTGCGCGCCGTCCATCGTCAGCTTGGCCAGATAGTCGGCCTCGAACTTGATGCGGTAGAGTTTGTCGTAACCTCCTAATTTCTGAATCTTTTTGAGTCCCTCCTCCTCCGACATCACCACGTTGCCGTTCTCGTCGCGCGTGAATTCATCGAAAAGGTCCTTTTCCGTGAGCCGGGCGCGGTATTCGGCCTCGGTTCCGAACTCCTCGGGAATCTCGAAGTTAGGCATGATCGGCGCATGGTCGATCGAGTAGCACTCGATCTGGTTGCAGATGTCGACGGTCGTCGACATCGCCTCGGGGTCGGTCTGGCCGAAGATCGCGGCCATCTCGGCCGTCGTCTTGAGCCACTCCTGCTTCGAGTAGAGCATGCGCTTGGGGTCGTCGAGGTCCTTGCCCGTCGAGAGACAGATCAGCCGGTCGTGCGCCTCGGCGTTGTCTTCGTCCACGAAGTGCACGTCGTTGGTGCAGACCATTCTGACGTTGTGCTTCGCGGCCAGTTCGCGCAGGTGCTTGTTCACGTGCAGCTGCATGGGATAGGCCTCGTGGTTGGCCCGCTCGACGGTGGCCTTGTGGAGTTGCAGTTCGAGGTAATAGTCGTCGCCGAAGACCTTCTTGTGCCATCGGATCGACTCCTCGGCCTTTTCGAGGTCGTTGGCCGTGATGGCGCGCGGGACCTCGCCCGCCAGACAGGCCGAACAGCAGATCAGCCCTTCGTGGTATTTCTCGATCTCCGTGCGGTCGGTTCGCGGACGCATGTAGAAACCTTCGGTCCACGCCTTCGAGACGATCTTGATGAGGTTGTGGTATCCCTTGAGGTTCTTGGCCAGCAGGATCAGGTGGTAGCCGCTCTGGTCGGGCTTGCCCTCCTTGTCGTGGAGCCGGCGGCGCGCCACGTAGACCTCGCAGCCGATGATGGGCTTGAAGGCGAGTTTGCGCCGGCACTCCTCCAGTTGTCTTTCGCATTTGGCGATCTCGGCAGCGGGGTCGGCGCAGGTCTCCGTGCCGTCGCGCAAGGCGGCGATGCGGGCCTCCGCCTCGGCGGCCTTGTCCTTGCATTTGCCCTTGACTTTCTGGACGTAGTTGTAGAACTCCTTGATGCCGAACATGTCGCCGTGGTCCGTCACGGCGATGCCGGGCTGTCCGTCGGCCATGGCCTTGTCCACGAGCCGCTGGACGCTGGCCTGTCCGTCGAGGATCGAATATTGCGTATGTACGTGAAGGTGTACGAATTGGGGCATTGCGTCAAAATTTTGCTACGACAAAGATAATATAAATCGGGGGTATAATCAAATGCCGGACGACTTGTTTTACCGGGATGCGGCCCCTCTCCGGTTCCGGACGAAGATAATGTTTTTTTATTGAAGAATTCATGGCAGGGCTATTGCATTTTACCGATAAAATGCTTAACTTTAAACACCGAACCAAGAACCGAAGAATTATGCAAGACGACACGTTGGTTGTACTGGCGGAGTACAACACCATCACAGAGGCCGAGATCGCCAAGTCGATGCTCGACAGCGCCGGTATCTGGTCGACGATCCGCAACGAATACATGTCGGCCATCTACCCGATAGGGACCATGCCCGCCCAGATTGTCGTCCGCGAAGAGGACTACGAGAAGGCGAAGGCGATGCTCCACCACCGATAAGGACCCCATGAAAAAGCTCCGCTGCACGGCGGAGCTTTTCGTTCAGTTGTTGTGGTAGTTGACCCGGTATTCGTAGGCCGTCCGCTGGGGCACGCCGCGCACCTTGCGGGGCGTCCATTTGCCCTTGCTGCTGCGGATGACGCGGAGCACCTCTTTGGTCAGCCGCTCGTCGGGCGACTGCACGACCTCGCCGATGGCGATACGCCCCCGTCCGGCTCGATGTAGAACCGCACGTGCACCACTCCCTCCACGCCCTTCTCCGTGAAACGCCCGTCGTAGCGGATGCGCATTTTGGCCCACGCGTGGAAATTCTCGTCCGGATTTTCCCCCATGAAGAGCAGCGGATCGGCGTCCTGCGCCCTCCGGATCTTCTCGACCGGAATGCGGATCGTCATCCGCGAGGTGTAGGAAACCGGACTTCCGTCGGCCAGCGTCGCGGGACTCCACGTTCCGCCCAGACGGTCGTACGCCTTCTCCATCGCCCGGCGGGTGGCCGCCGTCGCCGGAGCGAACTCCGCATGGTCGCGGCCCTCCTGCGTATTGTCCATGTAGCGCCACTCCGCGACGTTTCCCGCCTTGTCGATTTGCAGGGCGATGCCCACGACCGGAGAGATCGAGTCCGCCGGAATCTGCTGCTCGATGGCAATCTTCTCAACCGTGGCGGCCATGCGCGTCATAAAGACCCTGATCACCGCGCCGTTGAATGCGGGAGGCGTCACCTCCGACTGCGCGAAGACCGCTCCCGTTCCGGCAAGCAGAACGAATAATATCGACAACAAGCAGTTTATCATAATATTATAAGATTTATTTAAAGCCCCGCTTTAAGCATTCCAGATGCGCCACGAGGCTTCGGCCTGCCCGACGAACATCGTCCGCCCGTTCAGAATATGCGCCCCGCGCTGACGGCCGTAGTCGAGGAACTGCGTCAGCGGCGGATTGTAGACCAGGTCGAGCAGGTAGTGCTCCGGCGTGACATAGGCATAGGGGATACGCGGCGCGGCATCGACGTTGGGGTAGGTCCCCACGGGCGATGCGTTGACAATCAACCGGCTGGACTCCACTGCCTCACACGGCAGATCGTCGTAGGTGTAGTTGCCTTTCGCCGCTTCGCGCGAGACCAGCGCAAAGGGGATGTCGCGTTCGGCAAGGGCATACTGCACGGCCTGCGAAGCGCCTCCCGTGCCGAACACGAGAGCCTGCACGGGCTGGGCCGCGCCCAGCAGTTCGTTCAGCGCGGCCCGGAGGCCGATGACATCGGTGTTGTGGCCCGCGAGACGCCCGTCCGCCGTGCGGCGGATGCAGTTGACGGCCCCGATGGCCTCGGCCTCGGGCGACACCGAATCCAGAAAGGCCATTACGTCGCGCTTGTAGGGAATCGTGACGTTCAGCCCGCAAAGCTCCGGGAGACGCTCCAGCAGACCGGGCAGGTCTCCGATCGCCCCGAGTTCGTAAAGCGAGTATTCACAGTCGTTTATCCCCTCTCTGTTGAACTTTTCCGTGAAGTAGGCGGCCGAAGCCGAATGCCCCAGCGGGCGTCCGATCAGTCCGAAGCGTCGCATGGGTTACTTCTCCTCTTTTTTGACGATGATGCGCGCCAGCAGTTCGATGCCGTAGATGGCCAGAAATCCGACGACGCAGAGCAGAACCGCCTGCACAAGCTGCGACGGCTGGCCGGTGAGCTGTTCGAAGGTCCCGGGAGCGACGTTGTGCTGGACGAGCGGCTGTGCGACGCCGTGGCTGTCGAGGTAGGTCTCGGCGGTCTCCTTCCACGGCCAGACCTTGTTGAGCGAGCCGACCATGAAGCCCATCAGCACGGCCACCGTGACGTCGTGCCAGTGTTTGAGCAGCCACGACAGCAGGTGCGAGAAGGAGATGATGCCCGCCGCGGCTCCGACGACGAAGATCACGATGACGGGAATGTTCAGATCGCCCACGGCCTGCATGATATATTGGTATTTGCCCAGCAGCAGCAGGATGAAGGCCCCGGAGATGCCGGGCAGGATCATGGCGCAGATGGCGATGGCGCCCGAAAGCATCACGAACCACCAGTCGTTGGGGGTTTCTGCGGGCGTGGCGACGGTGATCCACCAGGCCGCGGCGGCCCCTGCGACGAACGCGAGGAGGCTCCGCCAGTCCCAGCGTCCGATTTGCCGGGCGACGAGCAGCGCCGAGGCGATGATCAACCCGAAGAAGAACGACCAGATGGCGATGGGGTGGTAGGTCAGCAGATAGGTCATCAGGCGAGCCAGCGAAAAGATCGCAATGGCGATGCCCAGCAGCACGGGCAGCAGGAAACTTCCGTTGATATGACGCCAGAACTCGCCGAGGCGGAGTTTCAGCAGCAGCTTGAGCGCCGTGGCGTTGACGCTGCGGATCGAGTCGAGCAGTTCTTCGTAGATACCCGAAATGAAAGCGATCGTACCGCCCGAGACGCCGGGAACTACGTCGGCCATACCCATGGCGCACCCTTTGAGCGCAAGTACGATGTACCGGGAAAAATTCATGGTCTGTTTGCGTATTTTGGTTTTAAACGCAAAGATACGAATAAGCCGGATACAAAAGCAAACTTGTTTGCGATTTTGTTCAGGCGGAGTATCTTCGGCGCAGCCAAAGATAGGGGATAAAAGACGAACGCCCGCGTTCCGAAAATTAAGTTTTCATCAATTTTTCGGGAGCCTGCCGTTTTTCGCACCCACCTGCGTCCGCCGCTGCCGGACCTTCTCCCGCTCTCCGGCAGGTTCCGGGGACATCCTGTGCGGATAAGCCTCCGCCGCGGAGGGATTTCCCGCAGTCGGCGCCGTTCCTTTCGGAATGCCGCGCTGTGCAGGGCGCACATTCGTCCCGGACGACCGCTGCCGGACCTTCTCCCGCTCCCCGGCAGGTTCCGGGACATCGCGTGCGGAAAAGCGTTCGCCGCCTCCCGGGAGCTGTCGCCGGGCTTCGGCGCATCTTACGGCGGAACCGGGCCGGCGGCCGATTTCCGCGCGCTCCGAAACGGATCGGAACGGGCTATTCCCCCGGCTCGGGGCACGCCTTGCTGCGGCGGATGAACTCGACGACCTCGTGCAGTCCGTCGGCGAATTTCGAAAAATCCTCCTTGTAGAGGAATATCTTGTGGCGGTCGTAACTCGACGTGCCGTCGGGGGCCGTGATTTTGCGGCTCTCGGTGATGGTCAGGAAATAGTCGTCGCCGCGCGTGGCCCGGACATCGAAAAAATAGGTCCGGCGGCCCGCTTTTACGGCTTTGGAAAGAATCTGGGCTTCGTAATCCTCGCCTTCGCGACGGAGATGGGTTGGGTATAGCATGGGTTTCGTTTTTGGGTTGGTTTCAGCTTTTTCAGCGCACGCTCGTATCTACGAATATATGCAAAAAAAAGCGAATTTCCAAAAACTTGCAGGGCTATTTTCACGGTTCCAGAACCGGCTGGCCCGATTTGTCCCAATCTTCGAGAATCGCCACGGCCCGGGCGTAGGCGGGGCTTGCGGCGGGGTTGATGATCCGAAAATAGGCTCCCGTGCCGAACAGCCGCTGCGCCGCGAGGGCTTTGAGCTGCATGCGCACGAGAGGTTCGGAGACGGCGAACCCTTCGGCGTCGAACTTCACGCCGCGGCTTTCACCGAGCGCCGTGAGCCTTTCGAGAACCTCGTCCGAGGGGGTATACCCGGCGTCGAAGGCCTCGAACGAGGCGTAGCGGCGCGAGAGGCTGTCGCGGGAACCGTCGAGCCAGTCGCCCACGAAATCGGCCACGATGCCGCGGCGGATCAGTTCGCCGTAGTAGTTCGAGAAACACGCCGTGGCGGCCTCGACGAGGATGTCGGGACGGATGCCTCCGCCGCCGTAGACCGTGCGTCCGGTGCGGAGCGTGCGGTAGGCCGGGGCCGCCGCGTCGAGCGAATCGCGCGCGGCATCGTCATAACGGCGCAGGTGGTCGAGGTAGTACTCGCGGCGCTTCCCCTTCTCGTAGGGACGCTGGATGACGCGGCCCGAAGGGGTGTGATAACGGGCCACGGTGATGCGCACGGCCGAACCGTCCGAAAGGCCGATCTGCCGCTGCACGAGCCCCTTGCCGAAACTCGGGCGGCCTACGACCACGCCGCGGTCCCAGTC
>OCAT01001031.1_pt1 | contig 19236 bp, 17 predicted proteins | sample 1538311 | NCBI WGS metagenome assembly OCAT01 (sample SAMEA2580287, study PRJEB22360) | human gut metagenome | biome: human gut; feature: human-associated habitat; material: faeces | place: Denmark | collected 2008/2010
ATTTGCGATTACAGGCCTAAATTCGGCAGATTCAAAGCCATCGAAATAAAACAAGGAATCGGTGGTTATCTGTTTGGGACCGCCGGTATTACCATAGGTGAAAACTTGTCCGCAGGCCGATGATTCCTTCGCGTCGGAATTTTTGATCTTATCATACTTATGGTATGGCGGGGCTGGATCCGGTTAGGCGTGGCGAAGAGAGGCAAGGTTTGACACGTTCGGGCTGGGTGCGGTACGGCTGGATATGGTCAGGCACAGTCAGGCGGGGCGAGGCTTGGTTTGGAGTGACGAGATAGGACCCGGCATGGCATGGTAGGGCTCCGGTATATGGAGTGGCTTTAAAAGATAGCTTGGAGCATGCGGGGGGCGATTCCCCTGCTATCTGCGGAGATGCAAAATCAACGATTTATGGAACGGATGGAGATCGGATCGGCCGAACGGACGCGACTCAAAGAGACTATCGTGTCGGAATTTATACCGGGGCAGCTCATAAAGCGCGAATGGCTATGGACAGCGTTTCGGTTGGAAGATTTCAGCAGAGCGGAGTTCGGGGATTATGAAAAACCGGCCGATTTGATCGCGGCGGTAAGGAAAGCGGATATGGACTATATGGACTTCGTGTCGGAACTGCGACATGAGTTGCTGGTGGAACGGAAAGGACTTTTGGTCAACATATTCGGTAAGGGATACAGTATGTTGCCTGCCGACGAACAGGTCGGGCATGCGTTCGATAAGTTTGTCGGTATGGTTAACCGGCTGATCCGAAAGACCCGGTTTATCATGAATCACGTTCCTCCGGTTTCGGCAGAACAGAGTAAGATAGACCGCGACCTCAAAGCGAAGTTTTCTCTGCATGAACAGATGTTCGCCGGAATGAAAAAATAATTGTCGACGCTGAGGCATAAGGCATACACGACAGTTACGAGAGCTTATGTCTGCTTTATAGGTCTGATTCGGAAAGAGATAACGGTAGATGCCGAATATTTGTTTAAAAGACGAGGGAGGATAGGTTTTTATTAAAAGAATTTTTGCCCTGTCTCTTACTCGGCCCGGCAATAAGGTCTTTCTTTTCGGAGTTTCGTTATGACATAAGTCGTTACATGCGACCTTGTTGCCGTCAATAGGTAATTTGAAGTTGTTTTCACATAGCGCAAATTGTATATGGTTGTCAAAATGTTTTCGGCGAGACGGGCCGTTCGGGGTAATTCGGAAACGTCATTTCAATAAAAATTATGTTGCGGGTGTTGTACCCCTTTATCTTTGCAGTTTCTCCTCCCGTTTCGGCATACGGTGGCCGGTTATAACGTTTCCGGAATCGGAGCGGGACTTGCCGGGCGAATCTTCCGAGGAAGACGTTCGTACGGTTCCGTTTGAACGTCAGCGAAATTTGGTGCCGGCTTAACGATCCCAAGAGGTTGCAGTGCCTGTTTCTTTCTTGTTTTTATCCGTTCGGCAGGGGGCGACCCGTCGTTCGCCGGGCAAAAAACGTCTGCTTCCCGTGCATGGTTCGGACGACTCGTCCGAGCGTTTTCGCCATTTTTTTGCAAGAACCTTTGGGAGAATGAATATTTTGATATATATTTGCACTCGCAAAACGGAGATGCGGCAGAGTTGTTCTCGAAGCATTCCGCAGAATATTCCTCAATAGCTCAGTTGGTTAGAGCACCTGACTGTTAATCAGGGGGTCCTAGGTTCAAGTCCTAGTTGAGGAGCAAACCGAATAAAGTAAATCAGTGAGAAACCCGATAAATCAGCGATTTATCGGGTTTCTTATTTGATCTCCTCGAGGGAAAAATGCAATTTTATGTATTGCAACGGGGGCTAAATCGGGTACAATTCAAGTGACCGAAAAAATGTACCTGAATTAGAATTTATATCACAGATTAACAGAGTTTTGCGTCTTGCTAAACAGCCTTTGATTTATTAACTTTAAACAGTAAATCAGGCGACATGAAAAGACAAACTTTCGCGGTTTTGTTTCACATTAAGAAAGCAAGAATCGGTAAATTAGGAGAAACGCCTATTCTCGCTCGAATCACGCTGAATGGTGTCAGAGCTGAGTTTCAGTTAAAACGCAAGGTAAAACCCGAGCAATGGGATTCGGCTAAAGAACGAGTGAACGGCAAGGGTAGCATCGTTGAAGAAATAAACAATTATCTAACCGGTGAGCTACCATTTTTAATATCCACCAAGAGATAGAGCTGTCCGGCCGAGAGATAACCGCCGACCTGCTCAAGCGTCGTTTTTTGGGTATGGGAGCATTCCAGAAAACGCTGCTCGAACTGTTTGACGAGCATAATAAAAAAATGAATGCTCTTGTCGGCAAAGAGTTTTCACAAAAGACAGCGGACCGTTACGAGACGACATATAAGCACTTGTCCGAGTTTATGCAGCGACAACTGCATCGAAAAGATGTCGCTATTTCCGAAGTCAATTATCAATTTATAACCGATTTCGACGTGTTTTTGCAAACCACCAAAGGTTGCATCCACAACTCGGCCGTCAAGCATCTGAAAGCATTAAAGAAGGTGGTCAGAATCGCGTTGGTCAACGAATGGATTAAGCGAAACCCATTCGAGAATTACAAACTACGCGAAGGCCCGGTTGAGAAAGACTTTTTGACAAAGGAAGAATTGGAGCGGATTATCAAAAAGAAGATGACTATCCAAAGGCTCGACGTTGTCCGTGACATTTTCGTATTCTGTTACTATACGAGCCTGTCCTATATCGACGTAAAGCTGTTGACTCCAGAGCACTTGTCCAAAGATAATCGCGGCCAGCTTTGGATCAGAAAAAGCAGGCAGAAGACTCGCAATATGTGTTGTCTTATTCCGTTGTTGCCTCCGGCGTTGGAGATCATCGAGAAATACAAAGAGCATCCCGTATGTCAGACCGAAAACGTCGTGCTCCCGGTTCCGAGTAATCAACGTCTGAATAGCTATTTGCAGGAGATCGCAGACATTTGTCGCATCCGAAAGAAAATTACGATGCACGTCGCACGCCATACATTCGCCACGACCGTCGCTCTTGCCAATGGGGTGTCGCTCGAAACCCTATCCAAAGTTATGGGGCATGATAATATCAGGTCCACGCAAATATATGCGAGGATCACCGATACGAAAATTAGTAATGAAATGCAGATGCTGGCCAGTAAACTGTATGGCTGATAGCTAAGTGTTATCTTCTGTAACAAGCGTTGAATCCAGCGATGAGCCTGTCGCCGGATTCGACTCTTGTTGCGGTTGGTACTGAACGGCCCGGAACGGTCATAGTACGCTGTACACGACATATTTCGGCAATATTCCCGTTATGTGTCTGTTGTCGAATTATTCTATGGCAAACATGATTGCGCTCTCCACGACTATCCGATCAGCCTTGATCGGGATAAAGAGATGATCCATAGCCGCGACTGTACGTATCACCCCGTCTGCGTTCAGCGTACCCGGCAAGTCGAAAAATACGAGGCCGAATTTGTCCCCATTCCGACCCAATATATTGTTTTACGTCTGAAATAGCGCTTACGGGCTCGGTCCGGATAATCGGATACGCCTTTTGCCCCGTGCGTTTAAACTGGTCGAGTAGCACAGCTTTAAAGTCCGCATTGTCCTCAAGTAATATAATTTCCCGCTCGCGCTGCTCATGGATACTTCATTGCGGATAATCGCTATCGGCTATCATTACGCGGTACCCTTTCCGGTAGCAGAGGTAGCTGGCGAGTAACGTCGTAATCGTCGATTTACCTACGCCGCCCTTTTGATTGCATATCGCAATCTTCAAAACATCATTATCCATAGTTTTTGTTATTTAATTAGTGGAACATTCTTTCGACCGACTACCCAACCACCCGACCACCCACCCAACTGACTGACCAACCGAATGACTACAAATAAAACCGCAAAAACCTTTGATTATTCAGTATCCGCCGGTACGTCCGTTCCGGACCGTTCCGGACCGACCGCGCATCGTTGCACCGCGTTGGAATTATCCCTAACATTGCACCGGAGCTGCCGCCAGCCGGGAGCACGAACCGGCCACCGCTCCAGCCCGGGGAAATCCGTTCGCAAGAACGGATTTTATTCGCGTCGGCGAATAGCAAGGTGTGGTTTTGTCAGACAAATGCACATTTGTCTGACAAAACCCTTGCCCCCCCGAGCGGGGAGGCGTTTATACTCCAAAGTCGTATAACCTGAGCAGTTGAAAAATGAGTAAGCGCAAAAACAGAACACGGGATTTAAATCCGAAAACAGTCCGTTACACGATCCGCATGAGCGAGGCCGAGAACAGTAGGCTCAAGGCGATGCTTGCCGAGGCCGGTTGCGAGGATAATGCGAGTCGCTTTATCCTCGCCCGGATCTTCGGCTGAGAACTGAAAGTGATAAAAGTTGACCGGGGTGCGGTCAACTTTTACAGCCGACTGAGCAATCTTTACTATCAGTTTCAGGGCGTAGCGAACAACTATAATCAGGTTGTCCATGCCATGCACCGCGAGTTTTCCCCAGCCAAAGCGCGAGCGACCATTGCCCCGCTCGTGGCCGAGACCCGCGAGTTGAAAAGGCTTTGCGAGAAGATCGTTGCCCTCGTCGATCAATTTAACCGGGAATATTTGGATGATAGCCAACATCACCCCGACGGCGCGAAGTAGATCGCTGTACGGGGCGCTGGAGTATAACAAGCTCAAGCTCGACAACGGAGAGGCGAAAGCCATTTTTGCGAATAACATTATCGTATCCCGGAACGAACTTGACCGTCTCAAGCTTCCGTACCTACAACGCTGTTTCCAACCTTATCTCGACCAGAACCGGCGGACGAAAGCGACGGTTTTCCATTGCTCGCTAAACCCTCACCCGGACGACAGGCTCGACGAGCAACAGCTACGGATCATGGCTCAGGAATACATGGAGCAGCTCGGGTACGGCGAACAACCGTATGTAGTCTATCTTCACAAAGACATCGACCGGGAGCATCTGCACATTGTGTCGCTCCGGGTTAAGTTGGACGGTACGGCGATTAGCAGCAGCAACGAGCGACGCCGGTCGAAAGCGATCACCGAGGAACTGGAGCGGAAATACGGATTGCATCCGGCAGAGGAGAGCCTGCGGAAAAACGACATCGACAACCTGAAAGTGATCGACTACAAACGGGGCGACCTGAAGCGACAAACGGCATCCATCGTGCGTACAATTCTGGAGAAGTACCAATTCGCGTCGGTACGGGAACTGAATACGCTGTTTGTGCCGTTCAACCTTTCGGTGACGGAGCTGACCGGTGAAACCAACGGTAAGCACTATGAGGGGATTGTGTATAGTGTCCTGAATGAAACGGGCGAGCGGATCGGACGACCGATCAGGTCGAGCGACATCGGTAAGGACGTAGGGTACAAGGCTCTCAAGCGCAAAGAGGCGCAAGGCCAAAAGACGATCCGAGAGGATACCGCGCTGATGAACCGATTACGGCAGATAATCCGCTCGGCCGTGAGTTCCGGGATCACCCGCGAGAGCTTCGAGAAAGCGCTGCATACGCAGAATATGGACGTAATCTTCCGGCAGAACGAGCAGGGCCGGATTACCGGGGCGACGTTTATTGACCATACCGCCGGGATCGTGTTCAATGGGAGCAGGCTCGGCAAAGAGTATTCGGCCAACAAATTTCAAGAGCTTTTCACTGTGCCCGCTCCGGTCGGCGAAAAGGTGCATCCGGAACCAGGCCCGGAACACGGTCAGGCTGGCCGGCAAAAAAAACGACCTGCGGCCGGAACAACAACAGGAGAGGAAGGACGGGGAACATCCTGAACGGCAAGCGGAATCTGCACCGGAAACACACGAACAAGACTGGCGCTTCGACTTGTGGAAAAAGGCGGTCGATGCGCTCGACCTATTCGGAACGGCCTTCGACGACGCGGAAAAGTATCCGGATTACGAACAGCAATTCGAGGTCCAACGGAAAAAGAAGAAAAAGCGGGTACCGAGGTTGTAAAAGATCATCGTTCGTTATTCTCCAATATGGATTCCTGAATTTTACAAGCTGAATCTACTGTATACATATTGTGAAGAATTTAAACTCGTGGTTGTTTCTGCTTTCCTGCTTTACGGCGAAAATTAATATCCTGCCGATGCGAATGGATTGAAAAATATATGCTACATTTGATTCTTGAGAAATGACAGAACATGATTCTATCCTATATAAATGATGATTTTGGGGGGTTCCAAAACCTGATTAATCTTTGGAATTCACATCGGTCATTATCTTTTGGAGCGGTCAATATATTCTTGAAGGGATTCTTTAGTGCTAACATGAGTGCTCCGTTAGGAGCTATATTGGATCTTCTCAGCACCCAAAATAATATCGTATTAACAGCGACATCAACTATCCAAACTATATTACAGAAGAATGGTTTTTTGTCTTTTTACGGTTATCCGACCGTTTGGGACAATAACAATACGACGATACAGTATATTCGATTCAAAAGAAGCGAAAGCGATGCCTTTGCCGGTTATGTCAATACGCAGTTACTGGCCCGTCCGGAATTACCGACTCTGACGCCGAAAGCAAAAATGATGATTGCGCAGGTTATCGTGGAAATTTTTACAAACTCCGTTCTGCATACCCAAACGAACTACATTTATACTTGCGGGCAATTTTATCCGAAGAAACATTGCATTGATTTCTCGATCGTCGATACCGGCGATGGTATTCGGAACACAGTCAATAAACATACGGGGCAAAATTTGAATGCGATCGATGCGATCAAATGGGCATTGATAGACGGAAATACGACTAAACGGGGTGTCCCCGGAGGATACGGACTCACTATTTTACAGGATTTTTTGCGGATGAACGGTGGTAGTCTCCAGATTATTAGCAATAATGGATACTATTGCCATGATAATAATAGTCAATTTACTCGCATTTTTAATGCAGAATTTCCGGGAACAGCATTAAATTTGCAGATTAGAACCGATGATATGAACTGGTACCGTCTAAAAAGCGAATGACGAATATGGGAGAGCCTTTTAAAATAAACATTTTCAATGTAATCAACAGTCCTTTTTGTATCGCTCCGGAGGATGGGCACAAAATATATGAGCTGATCGTCGGTGCATTGAAAGAAGACAAGCCGGTCCAACTCTCTTTTCTAAATATCACTATGGTCATTACGGCTTTTTTAAATGAAGCCATCGGTGTCCTTTATAAGGATTTTACCCCGGAAATGATTGACAAGATCGAGTATTTGGACGTTTCGGAGGATTTGAGAGAGTCTTTCGATGCCTCGTTGGACAAAGTGAAGTCGGGTGCACCGATATACTACCGTCATCAGCAAGAACTCGATGAATCGACTAAAAATATTTTAGGAGAGTAACTGTACTTGGACATGAAACGGGTCTATCGAGTCGGTGATATTCCGAAACTACGCGGCAGAGATATTTTTTTCGATGCCAATATTCTATTGTATCTTTATTTTGCTACTTCAAGTATGGAGTATTGGCCTGCGCAATATAGTGCGATGTTCAGTCAGTTAATGCGTAACGGAAATCGTTTGGTCGTAGATTACAATGTGCTTTCTGAGGTCGTGAATAAAGAACTGAGGTCGAGCTTTAAAAGTTATGCTGTGGCCCATGGTAAACCCGATGCTTATTACAAGACATGGCGGAATTCCACAGATGGACAAAACGCAGAAATCAGGACATACAAGATTGTTCGGTCCATGTTATCGTCTGTTTTTCAGTTGGATGGTAAAATATATGGAAAAGAAGACATACACGCCATGTTGAGCCCGACCAATCAGGATTTTACAGATAAGGCGATCATTAACTTGTGTCAAGAAAAGCACTTCGTCCTACTTACCAATGACAGGGATTTTGCTAATGCCGATCTGGAAATTCTGTCTGCCAATAAGAAGCTCTCCTGACCTTTAATTTTCCTCATTGGCCGATGCGGAGTCCCTGTCGTTTCCATACTTTCCGTAAGGCCATTTGTCAATAAGGGACTATCCAGTATAACGTGCAATTATTACCAACAGGTAATTAGATCATTGTTTAACATATTAAATTTTGCACAAGCACAAAAAAATATCCAATTGAGATAAATACCGGAAAAAGAATGAGCCGATTTTTAACGATTTTTCTAATACTGTCACTATTCGCGGCTTGTAATAGCGATGATTACGACCCATATGTACGGGTCGAACCGAACTCGATCGTGGTGCCGGCGGCAGGCGGAGATTATCAGATAACCGTTGGGGCTGCTCTTTCTTGGACCATGTCGGGCAATGCCGAATGGTGTACCCCTTCGGCCACGAGCGGACCGACCGGAGAGGTGATCATGCTCCGGATCGCCCCCAACACTTCGGGCAAAAAACGTTCGGTGACCTACACGTTTACGTGCGGCGATCAACCGGCAACCTTGACCGTAATGCAGGAGGCCGGTAACAGTACTATCTCCGTCGCTCCGAGCTCGATCACGGCGCTGGCCGAAGGCGACAGCCAGAGCGTGACCGTCACCAGCAGTGGCCCGTGGACCATGTCGGGCAACGCCAAATGGTGTACCCCCTCGGCCACGAGCGGACCGACCGGAGGCACTATCTCGCTCCGGATCGCCCCCAACACTTCGGACAAAGAACGTTCGGTGACCTACACGTTTACCTGTGGCAAACAAACGGCGACACTGACCGTAACGCAATCGGGTAAAACCGGAAGCGTTGATTTCGGCGACTATGAAGAAGAGAATTGGAATTGATCGTAACGGAATTAAACATATGAAAACTGTACACATACATATCCTATCCCGCCTTGTCGTATTGTGTTGCATGGCATTGGCTGCGGGATGCCAGAATGAACTGGAAACTGCCACGATACAACCCAAATACCGTGTCGATGCCGTAAAAGGCGGCTACGATGGTGTCGTTGCTACCAAAGCCGTTAAAAATAACTGGAATGAAGGGGACGAACTCTATATTTGGTATGACGACGAGGCCGAGCCTTTTCGTGCGACTTACACCGGCGAAATCTGGGACGTAACGCCTCCGGTCAAAGAACTTACCGGTACGGGCAGACTCTATGCCGTTTATGGAGAGAGTGCAACGCCGACTGCAAACGGCCTCTCTTTCCAGCAAGGGGAGATTTGCTATACGACAGCCGGAACATACACCGCTACGAGCCGCGAGATCGTTCTGAACCTGCCGATGACTCAGCGTCCGCAGGGGAGAATTGTTTTGACCGGCGTATCGACCGGCGAAGAGCTTTCGCTTCAAAAGATGCAGTCTGTTCAGACGGTAAGTTACACGCCTGGGAGGTTCGATTTTACATGGAAGGCAAATACTTTATCCGCTGAGGGAGAGGCGGACAATACGGTCGCGTTCTATTGTTTGCCGCTTTCTGATGCCGGTTCAAATACCACGTTGTATGTCGAGCAAAACGGAACTCAATACAAGAGGACATTCGACAATAAAAAATTCACAGCCAATAAAAGCATTACGGTAACTTTCCAAAACGATTCGGAAGTTTGGACGAAATATAACGGTTCGAAGATCGTTTACACCACGACAGACGGAAAAATATTATCCATCAAAGCCACATATTTCGGAACAAACGCTCAAGTTATCAGTCATAACCAGACCGGAGAGAACGAATTTACGATCGAATGTGACGGAACGATTACTGAAATTCCCTCACAGGCATTCTACAATCAAGCGACATTAAAAAGCATCGCTTTGCCGGAAGGATTAAAAGTGATTGGTGGTCAGGCGTTTAAAGGGTGTAATCTTTTGGATTGTCCATTGGCGATTCCGAATGAGGTAACAATCATTGGTTACGAAGCATTTTCCGATTGTATAAGTCTTACAGGGCCATTGACACTTCCGAAAAGCCTGACGAAGATTGGAAATGGGGCCTTTAGGGAGTGTAACCGTTTGACTGGTCCTTTGGTAATTCCTGAGGGAGTGACAGAAATCGGAGGTGGCGCATTTTTCTATTGCAAAAATTTAACCGGTTCTGTGACGATTCCGCGAGGTATAACCACGATTGAGAGTTACACATTTTGGAATTGTGGCAATCTCACTGGGCCGCTTACGATTCCTGAGGGAGTGACAAAGATTGAGACAAGGGCATTCCAAGGTTGCAGTAACTTGACTGGCACGTTGACAATTCCTAAAAGTGTAACGACAATCGAAAATTCAGCTTTTCGAGACTGTAATGATTTTACCAACCTGAATATTTCAGAGGGAGTCGTTTTGATTGGGGAGTACGCATTTTCTGGTTGCGGAGGTCTGACTGGATCATTGACGATACCTGGTAGTGTACAAGTGGTTGGACATTATGCGTTTTCAGGTTGCAATAGTTTGACTGGACCATTGACGATTGCAGAAGGAGTGACGGAAATCGGATACTATGCATTTGAGAATTGCAATAGTCTGAATGCAGTTACAATTCCGAAAAGCGTAATGAAGATTGGGTTTGATGCTTTTCGGAATTGCAGCAGCCTTATGTCATTGAAAATTTTGGCGGGAATAACTGAAATTGAGGGTGAGGTGTTTTTCGGTTGCAGCGGATTAACATCTCTGACAATTCCGGACGGAGTGACTAAGATTGGAAACGGAGCATTTGTCGGTTGTAGTGGTCTTACTACAGTGACGATTCCGGAAAGCGTAACAGAGATTGAAGACCGTGCATTTCGAGGGTGCAGCAGTCTGGCCGATGTTTTTTGCAAGCCAGCTACACCGCCCAGTCTGATAGGCTACGACGTATTTCTTTATACTCCGAAATTTAGGTTATATGTCCCGACAGGTTGCACGGAGGTTTATAGGCGTACTGCATGGCATTACGCAGACATTATCGAAACTGAATTTCAATCCGTTGATACGCATAAGGCTAAATATTGAAAGTATTTATTAAAAACTCCATATCGTCAGCTAAGAACAGAAATGTAAGACCAGTTTTTCTGTTTATTGACTCTCATCCTATTGTGCTAACCGGAACTTATCGCCGATTTTGGCTTCCAATGCCGTCATATCCCGCTCGATCTTGTCATTGGTGATTTTGGCGTATATCTGAGTTGTGGCGATATGCTTGTGGCCGAGCATCTTACTGGCCGTTTCCAACGGTACGCCCTGCGACAGGCAGACCGACGTGGCGAACGAGTGCCGCGCAACATGCGTGGTCAAATCGGTTGCAATCCCTGCCCGCCGGGCTATCGCTCTCAAAGACCGGATCGTCGAACAACAGCTTTTGACAGGAAAAACAGTCCCGCCCGGCAACGAGAGGCGGTAGTATCTCTCTACCAACTCTCGCGCGACGGGCAACAACTGTACCCGGAACTGCGTGTCCGTTTTCTGCCGTCCGTCGATAATCCACATATCCCCGTTGCCGTCCGTGTGTATATCGTCGTGGGTCAGCTTCTTGACAGCGGTAACGTAAGAATCCCGGTCGCTGATGCGCTGGTATTGTTTGCTGATGTTGGTGCGGATGTTATCGAGTTTCTCGTTGATCCGGCGGGCCTCCACGCTCTTGCCTGCCGCACGGTTGCCCTCGGTGTCCCATAATTTCGGAGATACGGATAGTTTGCAACTGAACTGCGACACCGTGCCGTTGACGGTGATACGCCCCATAATCGGGGCCTTGCCGTTTTTCTCGCTCCGCCTTTTCAGATAGAAAAGAACTTTGAAGGTACTGCGCTTCATAACTCTAAATTTTCTTGTTAAACAATACGTGAATTAGAGTTATTTGTTGCGGTGAAAATAAATGCAATGTATTGAAATACAGGGAAATGTAATGCTAGATTCTTGAAGACCTAAGGTAACGATCTGGTAATCCAAACCCTTCCTAACCCTGCTTTTTCATGCTGTTTTCCTGCATCTCAGACAAATAGAAATAGGCATAGCTAATTAATAACTATTTGCATTCCATTGCCCCTTTCCCGTTTTTATAGCATTAAATCACGGAGACTATTTGTTTTAACATGGTCGATATTTTTGTTGTTGATGATACACCCTCAAACCACATCATCGTACATAAGCATACAACTTGAGATTGAATGTGTAAATATTATTTCGACTGAGCGTATAGTCGCGATCCGTCACTCCGGGCACATCGTTGCCTAACGCAACCGAAGCTGTTCTACCGTTTGCCGAAATCGTTACCGTCGTGGCCTTTTCCGGGCTGGGACGGATGTTTTCGGGCATATAGTAATAACGTGTCATCGATTCGCCAATACCCAATCCGCCATTTGGCAACACAATCGTTTCTTCATAGCTCGTGAATATATCCCCTTCCAGCGGTTCGTTCACGAACGGGATATGCGTTTTCGTGGGTACGTTATCGATTTTAACCGTTATTTTGTCGAATACCGTTCCGGTGTTGTTTTTAAGCACGAGATTGACACGCAGAAACAGGCGGCCCAGCATGATGTTGAGCGATTGTCCCTCTGTGACCGCTCCCTGAAAATATCCGTACATGTACATATTTTTGGAGGTCAGATGACCGACATTCTCCAGTCCGCTCTCGTTTTTTTCCACCAGCGGTGCATCGATCAGCATCGTACGAAAGGCGGTGAGATTATCGACATCCCTGCCACCAACCTTGAATTCGAAATCCGGCCCCAGGTTCGCAATCACACAGACTGTGCTTTCCCCTGAACGCAACTCTGGCGTAAGCGTCGTGAAGAGTTCGCCCGCATCCGAGCATGGATGGTACTGCGGCTTGTCAACGATTATACCCTCTCCGTCGAACTGTAATACCCAAAGATCATATATCGGATTTTCGTTCGCGGGGATCATCGGCTGGGCGGCACGACTCTCCACCTTCGCCGCCGAAAGGTTCAGCATAACCTTGACAGAACGTCCTACCATCGAAACGTACTCCTCTTTTTGGCACCCTGTCGCAATGAGTACCAGCAAGGCGACAAAACCGTATCGTAACAATCGTTTTTTCATATTCCGAATATTTTTACTGCAAGGGCACATCCCATTCCCATGACTGGTTCTGCCATACGGCAACGGTTACATTATCCTCGATCTTCACCTTGATGTTAAACTTGTAGGAATGTGCAGCTTCCAACTGCATACCGTTAAGCAGTAACGTATATTGTGAATTGATACCGTTTACAGAAAGGTTCAGCAGCACGGCAATCGGACTGGATGTGGCATCGGTAGGCAGTACGGAAGTTTGTCCCATGATACAGCCGTCCTCGTCCGTTGTAAACTCCTTGATCGTGATGCGGGAGTGCTTGTTACCCAGATACATCTTTAATGGGTCGGAAACCAGCCAGTTGTAGTCACCTCGGCCTGCGATCTTGTCGTCCTGTAACCCCGATACCTCGATTCCAGCGGGTAGTATTTCCAAACGATGAACGTTCTTGCCTACCCCGATGGAAAACTGTAACTGTGCGGTCTGATGCAACAGCGGATTGAGGTACACGTAGGTAATGCCCGAATTGTCGCCGTCGTTCGGAATCGTTATCTTCGTTGATTCGGTCTGTTGATAGCGGTCGTCGGTTGACAGCAGGTATTCACCGTTCCTTACGTGCAACGCGGTATTATTATTATATAATGTGCGGGCCGGGGATACCGCGCAGAACTTGTAGGTTTTACCCACATCCAGATAGAGCGGTTTATCGCTTTCCGACTTGACACTCCCATCCGGATTGACCGTACACGTATAAAGCGTACTGTACCCGTTTCCCGAACGACGCACGACATAAGACTGCAACGCGGTGGGCTCATCAAGGTAGGTGCCGTCCTGCCGCATCTCGTATACGGCGAGCCAGAGCGTCCTGCCGTCGTCAAGCATCTGCAGCATGTCGTCGTGCAGACCCGGATGTTCTTCCGCCGCCCGCGTCTGCGGTGCGGAGGGGCCCGAAGAAACTGGTATGGCATAACTGCCGGATAACATGAACTGCACGCGGGCCTTGTCTCCTGAACCTGTAGCTTCCGTGTCCTTATCACATCCTGTAAAAAGCATACAACAGGCGGCAAGCGGAACAATGTATGTCAATCTCTTTTTCATTCGTTTCCTTCTATGATCGATTAGGGGATAATTGGAATAGGTATCTTTCCTCCCTGTATCCAATCCTGTTGTTCTGCAGTGATCGTGAACGCATCGTGGTCGAATGTGATGGTCACTAGATACGATTCTCCGGGCTTAACACGGGTGACGGGATTCCCTTTCGTATCCCTGAGCGGTATTGCGAGTTCCTCCTCCCGATTCGCTTTATCCGGCCATTCACGATACCATGTGACCGTTTCGTCTCCTTGAGGAAAATCCTGCAGATAAGATAATTCGGCCCTGACCACGATCCCGTTTAGCGACTCTGCGCCGGCAGGCAGCGCCAAATAGCGCACGCCTAATTCCGCATAGGCATCGACACGCAACTGATTGCCGATGTAATCGATAGGATTATCGATAATTTTACCTTTTTCATTGTCTTCCCTATCCAAATTATTATCATGGACAGCTTTATAGCAAAGATCGTCGTCGTCCCATTTAAGTATATTGGGGACTGCATCATGCGGCATCTCGATGGTTATATTCCGCACGTACAAATTATTTTCCATATTTTTGCTACGGATTGCCTGAAAAACGAACTGCGTGGTTGCAGGACAAAACTCCATCGGGTCGCGAAAAACGTAGACACTGGAGCCTACGATACTGTTCGATGCCAGAACGGTCGTATCCATGCCATTGCGCACCGGCAGATAATAAGCGCTATAATTGTTCACATCCACCTGTTCCAAATCAGAAGGAGCAAAACCGAGAGCATATACTCTCGTGTTAAGCTGCGGATAGTAGCGACCCGTTTTGAATACGGTGGCTTCCTCGGAATAATCGTTGATGCTTTCGGGCAAATTGCACTCGTAGTAAGGTGTGCCGCCTGTCGAAATTTCGGGTAGGTGCTCTTCGTTCCAGAACAGCAATCGAGCCGTCGAACCGGTTTCCCCGACGTTCCCCCGACTGAACATTTGGACAGACATCGGCACATCCGGATAAAAGGACTCTTTCTCCCTCTCCTTTTGGCAGGCGACCGTCGTCAGGCATAATGCCGTCACACAGACCGTATAATAGCTATATCGAGTCCGTTGTTTCATTTTCTTGCTACGGTTTCAAAGTTAAATTCCCTTCCCCGGCATCTGTCCATCCATATCGTCTGACCTCGACTTCCATCGAGTTCACGATTCCTTCACCAGGGAAAGGCGGAAGGCCGAGTTCTTTCACGTGCAGGATATAATAATAATTACGCAGCACGCTCGACCTTTCACTGTCGAACCGCAACGTATTGCCGTTGTAGGGCGGATCATAGTTCTTCAGACCGTCCACATAAGTAAAATAGTAGCCCCAACCTCCGGGATAGCAGAGAAAGTTCTCGCGAGTCAACTTTTCATGCTGGTGATCCGGATCGTTCGGATCGGTATCAGACAACTCCTCGTCGTGCTTGATGCGCGCCATCATCCCGTCATACGAATAGAAATGCTCGCGGTCAGGAGAGTAGAATGTTCCTTCAGGGTGCGCGCCATGCTGCTCGTCACGGCTCGCAGGCAATTGACGAAGGGCATCCTCCTCACTTTGCGCTCGGTATGGTTTTCCCGCTTCCCCGTTGGTTATGATTGCAGGGTCTTCCGTGCTATTTCGGATAATCCATCGAGGCGTCATTTTTGCTGCGATCAATACGTAAGTCGTAGCCAGAAACGTGAGGGCTTCCTCGTTGTCTTTCAATTCCGGAACCGTCGCCCATTCGTCTGGAATCGGCCCTACCATATTCTCCAGACAGTACAATCCCTGCGTGTACACGCCGCTGCCGTTCGGATTGCCCTCCCATGTAGGCATCTTGTCCTGTTCATATTTCAAGGCCTGCATTCCCCATGGATCGGCAGTATTCCATACTTGCGGCATCCAGCGGACAAAATTACGGGAATGGATATCGCTATTGAATCGGAAAACACCATCCACATACTCGATCAAATCTTCGAACTTATAATTAGGGTCGATGACCTGGTTATCATCGTTCTTTTGCTGATTCAGGAAAAGTTTCCGATTACTTATATTAAGTGTAAATTGTATATCGTTCAGCCTGATCCAACTCTTTGCGTCCAAGCCATCGTTCTGGCCGTCACGACTGCTGACTTTGGCGTATTCAACACCGAGTACACCACCGTAATCGGGTTCACGCTGTTCCGTATCCACTACGACCAGTACCTTGGCCACCACGCGGCTCAGCTCTACGGAAAGGTCCAGTTTTGTTATCGGTATATCGGGTATCTCTATCTCTTCCGATTGACCATGCTTCGCCATGCCGAACATGGTGAAGCCGCCACCATCCTTAATGAACTCGGCCATCATCAGGTCGGGATGAACATAATCCAATCCTGTCCGCACGGTGTAAGCCGAGTTTATCCCGTTACCGCCCCCTCCCGCAAAAGCAACTATCTGCCGGCCGGTCAGATTCGCACCGATATAGATATGTTTACGGCCGGTTGTGGTCTGTATCTGCACTGGATCGGAACTGATTTGACCGCTACCGTCCCAATCGAAGTCGAACGTGGCGTGTTTGGCCGTCTTCGCTTCGTTTCCATTACTGTTCACATCCACGATGAAAACGGTCAAACTCTTCACGGCAGATTCTTTATCCGTTCCCGGGGTGATGATTTCGTCACCGGCCGCGCGCGTCCGTGTCCCCGACGAACCGGCGATGTCGACAGAGAGATTGAGCATGACCTTAACGGATTTTCCTCCTGTGGCAGGTTCTTCCTTGCCCCTGACCAGCTCCTCCCTGGCGCATCCGGTCAGCGACAGAAGCACCGCCAACGGCAGCGCCGTCCCCCATCGTGCTATGTAATCTCTCTTCCTCATATCAGCCTCCTATGATTCCTGAATTGAGCCGGATAACCCAGCCGTTAATGATGATCTGCGTTTTCAGCCATGAAAGGTCATCATCTAGAAAAAAAACGAGCGTATAAACGTCATTGCGATCGAAAAACTGCTGGTCGGTCAGTTCGCTTCCTTCGGCACGGCGCAGAAGCAGGTAGTCGAGCAATGGAATGTCCACCACCGGTTCGCCGTCCGAGGTACGGTCAATGCACAGTCGCGGAAGGTTGCCTTCCACGAGGCGCGAAGTACTGAACTCAGCATAAGCTACCGTGGCGGCTCCCTTGCTGTCCATGGCCTCACCATTGCCGCCCACGCCCTGTTGTCCGGTCGTATAGGGACGATAGGTAAGCATGCCGTTGGGTATCGGGAGGTTGTCGTGCCCGAGATGGCTGTTGTCGTCGGTGATAGAAAAGTCGAAATCGGCATCGTCGAGCGGTTCGCCGTTGATCTGCTGCAATACGATGCGTATGCGGCGCGTGTCCTTGACGAGGGATACGATATGCTCGTCATAATTTTTCGTTACCACAATGTCGGCCGCACCGTGCCACAGAGGGGTCAGATTGTCCCGCGAAAGTTTTCCTTCACAGTTCAGTTGTACGCAGGCGTCTTCTTTTGTGGCACAGAACGTCTTTCCACGGAACGAACCGCCGTCCAGTCCCGCCCACGCGACAACATGATATGTGCCCGGTTCGAGGTCGAGCGTCATGCGCCACTGCGGATCGCGGAGGGTTTGGCCTCTCTCTGTCTGCGTGGCGACATGCTTCCCTTCGCTGTCGAAGATGTAGAGCGCGATACAATCCACTGATGTCGAAAAAGCATCGGCCGCTCCGCCGTTATCGTCATAAATTGGGTACACGAAACGAACCGCTGAACCATAGCGGCAATCCGAAAGGTCTTCGTCGATCAGTGCGGAACAGGAAGAGAAAAGCCCCGCCGACAGGATGTACATGAACAACCCCGCCGTCAGAAAACGTAGGTTTGTATGTCGCGCGTTGCATTTCATATCCGATTTTATTATGTTGTTTGAACATGACGCCCATACAGGCATTTCCCGAAAAACGAGAAATGCCTGCGACGTCTAACGGTTAAAGTATGATGTCGTTATTGCGTACTACCCAAGGAAGAATCGTCAGATCTACCTTGATATACAATTCGTTCTTTTCATCGGGTGTATCGGGGTCGATCTCCGGGTCGGTCGCATCGCCAAGTCCCGAAATCTGCGTAACCTTCAGTTTATAAGCGTTGTTTCGGACAATGCCGTATTCCATAATACCCAAATTGCCTTCGGTAGTGTTGGGATTATGTTTGATCCAATATGTGTAATAGCAGACGGCTCCTCCCTCGGATTCGCCATTACCTGTATACGTATCGATCAGCGGGGTATCCGCATCGAGTTTGAAGAATTTTACAATATCGTCTTTATCGGCGTAAAGCTGTCCGGCATATCGGTAGAAATCAGTACCCTTGGCATAAGGTTTCGCAGTAAATTTATTCTCACCTTCATAATCGTTATTGCCTTCGGGCCATGTCAATATCTCTTTGGGTTGATACACTGCCTTGAAAACAATACCGGTCGTATAACCGTTGAGCTGGGAAACGGCTGGCATGGTATTCTCCATGCAGTAGGTCAGCAAATCCTCTTTATTCACTGCTGTCGGTAAGGTCGTGATAAAGTCTGTGGCATCCGTTTTATAAGCGGCTGCACGCCATATGGGGAATTGTGTTTCGTTACCGGCCAGTTCCGGAGTTTTTTCCTTGAATTTATTGTCGATCACATAATTATTGCCGTCCAAAGCCGCCCATCTGTCGTCGTTCTGGATATTTCCATCGTTACCGCCTCTTTTACGGAAAAGATAAGAATCGGTACGTAGGTTTACCAATCTATAACCGACTATTTGGGCCATGTCATCCGTTACAGTATTGTCTTTTTTCGTTACCGTATATTTGTTGCCCGCTTGGGTTGCCGTATAGGTAATTTTCGCAGCAGTACGCTCTACGGTTACGGATAGTGAAGCCGGTGTTTTCTCTGTACTCGTTTCGGAAATTACCGTCTGTGCATGTGCACTGTTGGTCATTAACATATCGGACGATTTAATGGCTACAGCCTCTTCGACCGTTTTATCGACAAAAGCCGTCAGGGATGTACCTGGGCCAACTCCTTCTACCTTACCGTTCACTACGGCATAGACATCGAACGTGCCGACAATCCCAATTTTCTTAGGTTTTGATGTGGTATAAGTTATTGTTTCAGCCGCGCCGTCGGTAGCTTGCCCGAAATCTGCCGATGTCAACTCCATTGTTCCCATGCAGACATCGTCTGTCGGATGAAAAAAATAGAGGGAGACGCTGTTGAATTTATTCTCCTCGGCCGAGCCTATAATAATCA
>OCAT01001033.1_pt1 | contig 19207 bp, 18 predicted proteins | sample 1538311 | NCBI WGS metagenome assembly OCAT01 (sample SAMEA2580287, study PRJEB22360) | human gut metagenome | biome: human gut; feature: human-associated habitat; material: faeces | place: Denmark | collected 2008/2010
GGTGCGTCGTGACGCGCGGGGCGGACGGCCGCGTGCTCTCTGCGGAGTGTTGTCCCGATCCGGACCGCCTCGCCGCCACGGAGTTCTATGCGGGGCTGCTGGTCCCGGATTTCCCGGCCGACTACCGCGCCGCGTTCGACGGCATGCGCGTCGCCGCATTGCCGCTTTCCGAACTGCTGCCGCGAATCGTGACGCCCGGCGGGGCGCTGGTCGTCATCTCGGGACTCGACTACGACTCGCTGCGGCGCCACCACCACGCGCACGCCGCGAAGCTGGGGCACGCAGTCGCAGATCCGGAAGTTGTGAGGCTGCCGTATCCGGGCCGAACGTACGCCGTCCTCCTCCCTGAAGGAGAAACGGGGCGGGTTCGGATGGGCGAACAGGGCCGGAGGCCGTGGGAGCGGCGGCCGGCGATCCGATTTTTCGACTTCCGGGGTTATATCGGTAAATGCTCCTCGACCGTGCGCCGCAGGTGCTCGCGATCGAGGTGGGTGTAGATTTCGGTCGTGAGGATGCTTTCGTGCCCCAGCATCTCCTGCACCTGACGGATCGAGGCGCCGCCTTCCAGCAGGTGCGTCGCGAACGAGTGGCGGAAGGTGTGGGGGCTGATGCGCTTTTCGATCCCGGCCCGACGGGCGGCCTGCTTGAGGACCGTGAAGACCATCACCCGCGTAAGCTGTCCCCCGCGGTTGTTCAGGAAGACGATCTCCTCACCCGTCCGGACGCTCCGCCGCTCTTCGAGGTAGCGCTGGATGCGGTCGCGGGCCGTTGAACTGACCGGCACGATCCGCTGTTTGTCGCCTTTGCCGATCACGCGGATGTACCCTTCGCCGAAAAAGAGGTCCTGCATGCGCAGCGACGTGAGTTCCGAGACCCGCAGTCCGCACGAATAGAGCACTTCGAGCATGGCGCAGTCGCGCAGCCCCTTCACGGTCGAGGTGTCCACGGCGGCGATGATGCGGTCGATCTCGGCGGTGGTCAGCACGTCGGGCAGCTGGCGGCCGAATTTGGGCGTCAGGACGAACTCCGCGGGCGACGATTCGATCTTGTCCGAGATCATCAGGAAGTTGAAGAAACTCTTGATGCCGCTCAACGCCCGGGCCTGCGAGGTCTTCTCGCGTCCCCGCTCGTAGAGCCACGTCATGTAGCGTTCGACCATCTGCGGTTCGACCTTGTGGGGCGCGACGTCCCACTGGCGCAGGATGAAGTGCGCGAACTGCATGTAGTCGCGCATGTACGATTCGACGGTGTTTTCCGAGAGCCGCTTCTCCAGTTTTATATAGCTACGGTAACGGCGGCCGGTTTCGTCCCACTTTTTTGTATTTTCTGCCATCTTTTGGTCCGCTGAATCCGGGATTATTGTAACTTTGTCCGAACGAAGGTACGAAAATTTTACATAATATGGATTATACGGTTCTCCATATCGCGGTCTCCGACGACGAACAGGCTGAAATCCTGACCGCCGAACTGGCCGATTTTCCGTTCGAGAGTTTCGAAACCGAAGGCGGTCTGCTGAAAGCCTATATTCCGGCCGTGCGGCTCTCCGGCTGCAAGACCGATGTCGACGCCCTGCTGGCGCGCCGCGGGGTCGAAGGGCGTTATGCCGTCATCCCGACCCAAAACTGGAACGCCTCCTGGGAGAGCGATTTCCCGCCGGTCGACGTCGAAGGCCGCCTGCGCATCCGCGCCCCGTTCCACGATCCGGCTCCTGCGGGGGAGATGGAAGCGGTCGTGCTGCCCCGGATGTCGTTCGGTACGGGTCATCACGCCACCACGTGGCTCATGTCGCGCGCGGTGCTCGGCCTCGGAGTTGCGGGCCGCACGGGACTCGACATGGGCAGCGGCACGGGCGTGCTGGCGATCGTCGCCGCCAAATGCGGCGCGGCGCACGTCGACGCTGTGGACATCGACGACTGGGCGGACGAAAACTGCCGTGAAAATGTCGCCGCGAACGGTGTCGCGGACCGGGTCGAACCGATGCTGGGCGACGTAGGGCGGATTGCCGGGCGGCGCTACGACTTCATTCTGGCCAATATCAACCGCAACGTTCTCGTGGCCGACATGCCGGCCTATGCCGCGGCGCTGGTCCCGGGCAGCGACCTGGTGATGAGCGGATTCCTCGAAGCGGACACTGCGGCCGTCACCCAAGCCGCTGCGGAACAGGGCATGGAGACCGTCGCGGCCGAAACCCGCGAGGGCTGGATGATGATACGTGTTAAAAAGAAGAAGTAATCCCGGTCGCATGCGATAAGTCCCCGCCGAGGCGGGGATTTAGGGGTGGGTCAGACTTGTAAACGCGGCGTTCCGCCGCGGGAACAGCGGTCCGATCCGGAAAGCGTTCAGGAAAAGAGATTAATTCTGTGATTTGAAAACCTACAAGGGCCGCGGCATCGTGCTGCATACGCTCAAATACGGCGACACGTCGATGGTCGCCTACCTGCTGACCGATGTCGGAGGCCGCCGCAGCTACATGGTGCAGGGGGTCCGCAGCCGCAGCGGCCGGGGTTCGAAGCTGGCGCTGTTCCAGCCGATGTTCCCCGTCGAGTTCGAGGGGCTGGAATCCCCGCGGCAGCAGATGGACCGCTTCAAGGAGGTGCGCGCGGGGTTCGTGCTGCAAAGCCTTCCGTTCGATGTCCGGAAATCGACCATGGCGCTGTTTATGGCCGAGGTTTTGTACCGCCTCGTCCGGGAGAGCGAGCCGAACCGGCCGCTTTTCGATTTCGTGTGGGGTTCGGCCGAGGCGTTGGACGCCATGGACGAAGGGGTGCCGAATTTCCACCTCTGGTTCCTGGCCAACCTGAGCCGTCTGCTGGGTTTCCGCCCCGGCAACGACTATACGCCGGGGGCGTGGTTCGACATCCGCGAGGGGCTGTACAGCGTCGTGCGGCCTGCGCACCCGGGAGTGATGACGCAGGAGTGCGCCTCGTTGCTCGACCGGATGCTCTCCTGCGACGTGCGGCGTCTGGGCGACGTGGGGCTGAACCGCGACCGGCGGTCGGAGTTTCTCAATGCCATGCTGGCCTATTTCGGCTACCACCTCGACGCCATCAGCGCCGTGCAGTCGGTGCGCATACTAAAAGAGGTGTTTTAACGTTAAATTCTAAAGATAAAAGGGAAGAAGATTATGAGAAAGATGTTGCTTGCGGCCGCAGCGCTCGCCGTAGCGCTCGCCGCCTCGGCCCAGGAGCCGAAATTCGATTTCAGGCGCGACTCGACCCGTACTTCGGGCTTCACGCTTCCCGATTCGCTGGCGCACATGTCGCCGTGGAAACCCGACTACAAGACGATGGCCCCGGTCAGGACCAAACCCACGGTGTCGATGACTTCGGTGGTGGTGATCCAGAAGGAGAACCTCCCCTCGCGCATCACCGTCATCGACAACAATACGCTGCGTCTGGGTCAGCATTTCAACCTCTCGAACGGTCAGGCCTGGAACTGGAGTCCTTTCCCCGACGCATTCCTCGACGCACGTACGCTTTCGTTCCCCATGCCGCGGTAACGCTCTGCCGGGACTCCCCCTCTCTCTGAAAAGCAGGCTCCCCATTGCGGGGAGCCTGCTTTTCAGGTATCAAAACTTGTGTGCGGCACGGACCGGCCATTTCCCTGTTTTTTCCCACCCGGCCTCGACAAACTGCTGCCAGGTTTTGGTTCGGACATGGTTTCGGTCGGAACGGTACGCATACACATTCACAAGCCGGGTCTGAAGAGGCATTCCGAAATCAACGATCTGCGCAACATTGTCTTTTCGCTCGGTCGAAGACCACCAAAACCGGGAGTCTGTCCAAACGGACAGTTTGTCGCCGCCGTAGGATTCTGATAATTCGCTGATTCTCCGTGAAAAACGGTAGCTCTCCTTGTTGCCGAATTTTTCGAATCCCTCCGCTTCGCCGCACAACTGCCACAGCCCGCGCAGTTCATCCACCGCCGGCAGGTACCAGCCCGGCCCCAGCGATTCGCACCATTCGAAAGCGGGAAAATCTTCCCATGTCAGTTTGCCTTCGGCCAGCCGTTCGATCAGCCGGCGGCGGTTGTTCCAGCCGTCCTCGCGGTCGGAAAGCCCCAGCAGCAGATCGGTTGCCCACGAGGAGTCGGCCGACCATCTCAAGCTTTTAGGAGCCTGTTCGAGCGAGAGGATCAGCCCGTGGCGGCCGTTGTCGGTCGTGGAGATAACGATTCCCCGTATGCCGTCCTCGTCGAACAGATCGCCCGGGCGGTAGCTTTTCGTCACCCGGGGCCACGGGTAATCCGCTGCGGTGACCGGACCCGTCGCCCCGGAGTCGTCACCGACGAAAAGCTCCTTTTCTCCGTTTTGGTACGTCACCGAGAACACCTCGGCGCGCGGCAGGGAAAGCACCTTGTCCGAGCCGCCCCACAGCGTATAGAGTATATGGCTGTCGGTGGTCTCCCGAACCTCGGCCTTCACTTCGTCGGCATTGCGCAGCAGAATCACATCCTGCGCTTCGGCTCCGCCCCACCAGAGGAGGGCTGCGAGCATAAACAGCAAGCGTCTCATGGCCTAAAACCGATAAGCGAAATCCAGCGACAGCGACCAGGGGCTTTTGCCCATTTCCTGATGGGGCGAAGCGAAAGCCATGGCCCATTGCAGTCCGATGTCGGCATGCCCGAAGGTGTATCCGTAGGTCAGATTGACGGCCGGAACGATTGATTTGCGCAGCTCCTTATCTACATCGTACCAGGTGTCGAGCGCGACATCCGTATCCGTTCCTTCTATGAGCCCCGCCAGATTCGGCGACGCCCCCATCCGCAGTTTCATGCCGACGGGAAGCTGAAGACGCAGTCCGTAGCGCATGTAGAATCCGTTTTTGACCGGACGCATGCCGTAATAGACATCCACCGCAAAAGCGTCGTAGCGCATGTCATACGTAAACGACTCGTCCTGAACAGTCCCTTCGGTCGAACCTCCGTTCTGCATATACCCCACACCCACGCCGAGATGGCCGTGCCCCGTGCGGTTGAAATAGCGTTCGGCAAAAGCCGAAGCCGCAAATCCCAGCCGGGGGTTGCTGGTGAAACTGACCTGTTCGGACGACGAGCCGAACTGCGCTTTAAGGTCATCCTTGAATGACCAGAAGCTTACACCCGCGCCGGCGCGCAGACCGAACGTCCACAGTTTGTCGCGTTTGCGCCTTTCGGCCCTGGCGACGGCCTGCCGCATCGCCTGCTGCGACGGGGCGGCGATTCCCGTGTCCTGCGTTTTCCCGGCCGCAGCAGACCGGTCGAGCGGAGTGATTATATCCTTGGCTCCCGATTCGTAGCGGATAACGAAGACCTCGCCGCGGGCGATCGAGTAGACGGGTCCCGTGAGATTGGTGAATTTACGGTAGCGAATCGACTGTTCGCCGACCTCTTCCACCTTCGCGCGAATCTCCTCGCCGTTTTTTTTCACAATGACGTCTTGTGCCGAGACAGTCGTCGACAGCAGCATGAACGCTGCCTGAAACAGGATACGCTTCATAAAATTTAAGTTTTAAAGGTTGGTAAACTTTACAAAGGCACAAAAAAAACGTGGACAGTTTTCAATATCCACAAGAGAGGCCCTGGATAGCCCATGCAGTAGAATACAGATAAAATGCCCACGCCGTAAAACAGCGAGAGCACCAACTCCTATTCCTTACTGCATTAGAAATTTTCCAGGTTTCTCTTGTAAGAAAAAAGCCGATGCGCTTTTATGTCCCATGTATGCAGTCCTCACAGGCTGCAAAAGCAAATATAGGGATAAATCAGAGAACTGCAAATTTTTTTTCGTCCGGCTTTTTAGGTATTTACGCGTATTGATCCGCAGCGATGAAATTCCGAATTTTGCATCCGGAAAGAATCACTGCCAATGAAACCGATTATTATACTGTTGTTGTCGCTGCTCCCGTTCGGGGCATTCGCCGGGGAACCGGCTCCCGCGTCCGCAGCGGGCGAACCCACCGTCGCCGAGCTTTCGGCCCAGCTCGAAGCGCTCAAAGCCAGGACTTCGACCTGGGATAAGATTGCAGCCCGCCTGCCCCGGATCTCGGGCTACGTGCAGACCGGCTACGAGTGGTCGGAAACCTCCTCGACCTTCTTCATCAAGCGCGTGCGCCTGAACCTTGCGGGCGACATCGCCGAAAAACTCGACTACCGGGTGCAGATCGAGTTCTGCGGCCCGAAAATCGTCGACGCCTACATCCGCTACCGGCCTTTCGAACAGCTGAATTTCCAGCTGGGAGAGTACAAACTGCCCTTTTCGATCGAGAATACCGACTACGTGCCCCTCAAGTACGAGTTCATCGAATACCCGCTGTCGCTGCGCCGGCTGATGGGCTTCAACGACGTGTGCGGACTCTCGGCCACGGGCCGCGACATGGGCGCCATGCTCTACGGCGGGTTCTTCAATCGCAAAGGGTACAGTGTTCTGGGCTACAACTTCGGCGTGTTCAACGGCGAAGGGCTGAACGTCAAGGACAAGAACAAATCGAAGGACCTTGTGGCGCGGCTGACGCTGCGTCCCGTCCGGGGATTGCAGATCGCCGGTTCCTACTATTGGGGCGAGTATGGCTCCGACTACCTCAAGCGCGTCCGCTACGGTGCGGGCGCCTGCTACGACGAGGGACCGTTGGTCGTGCGCGCCGAGTGGATCTGCGGCACGACGGGGCTTCCTGCGGGCGGCGAACTCGACAGCGACGGCTGGTACGCCGTCGGCGGGTGGCGCGTGACGCCGTCGCTGATGTCCGTGGTGCGCTACGATACGTTCCTCGAAAACTCCTCGGAGAGCGCCTCGCGGCAGACCAACTACACGGCGGGCGTCGTGTGGCAGCCCGTGAAATACCTGCGCTGCCAGCTCAACTACACCTACGAAGATTATGCGTCCCGCGCCGCCGCCAACCGCAATGTGGTGTCGCTGATGCTCTCCGGAATTTTTTAATTGAATTGCCATGAAAAACTTTTTCGAAAAACTCCGCGTCGAGGACTGGGTGGTGGTCTGGGTCTCGATCCCGCTGCTGCTGCTTGCGGCGCTCATCCCCGCCGACCTGCCGAGCGTGCCCGCGACCCTCGTGGGCGAAGTGGCGTGGTATAACATCGGCCTGCTGTTCGCCATCGTGCTGGTGGTGCTCTACGTCGGCTGCCTGCTGCTGCGGCGTCCCCTCAAGGGGTTGCTGCCGTCGCTGGTCGTGGTCTTCGCCGTTTCGCTGCTGGCGCAGGTCGTGGCCAAAATCCCGGCCGTCTCCTACTACGGCTTCGAGTCGGTCTTCTTCTCGGTGCTGTTCGGCCTGGTGATCCGCAACGTGTGGCGCGTCCCCGCGTGGATGAAGCCCGCCATTCAGGGCGAGTTCTTCATCAAGATCGGCGTGGTGTGCCTCGGCGCCACGATCCTTTTCAGCGACGTGATGAAATCGGGGGTCTTCGGACTCGTGCAGGCCTGCCTCGTGGTGGCCGTCGTGTGGTTTTTCGCCTTCCGCTTCTCGCGCCGCATGAAGGTCGACGAGCGTTCGGCGATGATTCTTGCGAGCGGGCTCTCGATCTGCGGCGTCTCGGCTTCGATCACCGCGGCGCGCGTGGTCGGCGGCGACGACCGGAAACTTTCGTATATCGTTTCGCTGGTGCTGATCGTCGTCGTGCCGATGATCTACCTCATGCCGTGGCTGGCGAACCTGATCCCGCCGCACCTGTTCGCTCCCGAAGTGGCCGAGGAGGTCGCCGGGGCGTGGATCGGCGGCACGATCGACACCACGTCGGGCGTCGCCGCGTCGAGCATGATCGTCGGCGAGGTCGCCAACCAGCACGCCGTGATCATCAAGGCGGCGCAGAACGTGCTGATCGGCGTGGTGGCGTTCTTCATTGCGCTTTACCTCTCGACCCGCGGCGAGAAGGGCGGGCAGGCTCCCTCGCTGGGCATCGTGTGGGAGAAGTTCCCCAAGTTCATCCTCGGGTTCGTCGCCGCGTCGCTCGTCTTCAGCCTCTGCCAGTCGAACGGTCTCTTTACGTTGGGCGCCAAGGGCAAACTGCTCGAACCGGGCGTGGCGAAGATGTTCTCGACGGTCTTCTTCTCGCTGGCCTTCGTCTGCATCGGTCTCGACACGCGTCTCAAGGACATCGTCTCGAAGGAGAACCGCAACGTCCTGCGGTCGTTCCTCGTGGCGCAGACATTCAATATCGTCGTGACGTTCGTGATCGCTTGCCTGCTCTTCGGCCTGCTAAAGCCGGCGCTTTAAGGACGCGCTTTCAGGGGCGGTGGTAGGGCGGCCCTTTCCCGGTCCGGCTCTGCACGGCTCCCGGTCCGGTCACGAAAAAAGGCTGACGAAACCGTCAGCCTTTTTTCGTGAATTTCCGTCCCGGCCGGAATCCCGGACCGCTCTTTCCGCGGGTCTCTTTCCCGCGTGCGGGATGGCCTGCGCCCGGTTGCCCCATGGCCGGCTTTTCGCCGAAGAAATACGCCTTTTGCCGCCGCTTCTCGTCCTGCGAGCGGGCGACATAGACTTTCTCGTGCGTGTAGGGGTTTTCTCCCGTGTAGAACATCACCGACGAGAGGGTCATCGGCGTGGGCGTGAGGTCCTGCACCTGCTCCAGATTGAAATGCAGTTTTCCCAACACCTTTCCGGCCAGCGACTGCATGTCCCGCTCGGTGCATCCCGGGTGCGAGGAGATGAAGTAAGGGATCAGCTGATAGGGCAGATGTTCCTGACTGCAAATGCGATGGAAGTCGGCGGTCAGCCGCTCGAAGAGCGCGAACGGCGGTTTGCGCATCAGGCGCAGCACGTTATCCTCGGTGTGTTCGGGCGCCACCTTGAGCCGTCCCGAGGTATGATGCTTCAGCACAGTCTCCAGATAGGGCGAGCGGTCGAACAGGTCGTAGCGGATGCCGCTGCCGATAAAGGCTTTCTTAATCCCTTTGACGGTCCGTATTTTTTCGTACAGGGCCAGCAGCGGCCGGTGGTCGTTGTCGAGATTGGGGCATATCTTCGGGTGGAGACACGAAGGACGGCGGCACTTGCGGCACAACTCCCTGTCGCGGCCGCCCATGCGGTACATGTTGGCCGACGGGGCGCCGACATCCGAAAGGTAGCCTTTGAACCCGGGCGATTGGGCCACGCGTTCGACCTCGGCGAGGATCGACCGTTCGCTGCGCGAGTTGATGAACTTGCCCTGATGGGCCGAGATGGTGCAGAACGAGCAGCCTCCGAAGCAGCCGCGGTGGATGTTGACCGAATGGCGGATCATCTCCCAGGCCGGAATGTCGCCCTTGCCCGCGTAACGCGGATGCGGGGCGCGCTCGTAGGGGAGATCGAACGAGTGGTCGAGTTCCTCGGTCGTGAGCGTCGTGTTGGCGGGCGTCACGACCACGCACCGGTCGCCGACAGCCTCCACGAGTGTCGCCGTGGGTTCCATCAGGTTGCTCTGGGTCTCGATGACGGTGAAGTTCTCGCCGAAGGCGGTCTTGTCGGCCAGACACTCCTCGTAGCTGCGGAGGCGGATCGTCGCGGCGGGGTCGAGCCGCGCGACGTAGCTTTCGTCGGAGAGGAACGCCACCTGCCGGATTTTGCGCAGCAGTTTGGCGTTATAGCCGTTGCGCATCGCCCGGGCCACCTGCTGCACGACCCGTTCGCCCATGCCGTAGATCAGCAGGTCGGCGCCCGATTCGGCCAGGATGGAGGGTTTCAGCGCGTCGCTCCAGTAGTCGTAGTGGGTCAGGCGGCGCAGCGAGGCTTCGATGCCCCCGATGACCACCGGAACGTGGGGGTAGAGGCGCTTGAGGATCTGCGAATAGACCGTCACGGCACGATCGGGGCGGAATCCCGCCTTGCCGCCGGGCGTGTAGGCGTCGTCGTGGCGCAGGCGGAGGTTGGCGGTGTAATGGTTGACCATCGAGTCCATCGAGCCGCCCGAAATGCCGAAAAACAGGCGCGGTGCGCCCAGTTTGCGGAAGTCGCGCAGGTCGTCGCGCCAGTTGGGCTGGGGAACGATCGCCACGCGGTAGCCCTCGGCTTCGAGCAGGCGTCCCACGACGGCCGCCCCGAAAGCCGGGTGGTCGATGTAGGCGTCGCCCGAGAAGAGGATCACGTCCAACTGATCCCATCCGCGTTCGCGGACCTCCTTGATGGTCGTAGGTAAAAACAAGATCGTGCGTTATTTGTTTTGTTTCGGTTGCATTTCTTGCAACCGGTGTTGTTCGCGGCTCTGCCGCGTTTGCAAGTCTGACCCCACCCCAAACCCCTCCCTCGGGAGGGGCTTGTCGCATCGCGACCGGAATGCGGCGATTAATTTTCTTTGGTTTCTTTTGCCGCTGAAGTGTAAATATTCCATTTTGTCAGCAGGGACTGGAAATCGGCCGGAAGCGGGCTTTCGAACAGCACGTTTTCGTGCGTTGCGGGGTGTTCGAAGCCCAGCAGGCGGGCATGCAGCGCGTGGCGCGGCATCACCGCGAAGCAGTTTTCGATGAACTGCCGGTATTTGGCGAAGGTCGTGCCCTTGAGGATGCGGTCGCCGCCGTAGCGTTCGTCGTTGAACAGCGGATGGCCGATCCACGCCATGTGGACGCGGATCTGGTGGGTGCGCCCCGTTTCGAGACGGCACTCCACGAGGGTTACGTAACCATAGCGTTTCAGCACCTTCCAGTGCGTCACGGCGTGCTTGCCGTCGGACCCGTCGGCGAAGACGAACATCTTCTGCCGATCCTTGGGACTGCGGCCGATGTTGCCCGTGATGGTCCCTTCGTCCTCGTCGAAATTGCCCCACACCAGAGCCACGTAGCGGCGCTGGATCGTGTGGTCGAAGAACTGTTTGGCCAGCCGCGCGTGGGTCTGCTCGTCCTTGGCGATCACCAGCAGTCCCGAGGTGTTCTTGTCGATGCGGTGCACCAGTCCCGCGCGGTTCTGTTCTTCGGCCGGGATTCCCTGCTTGTTGAGGTGGTGCATCAGCGCATTGACCAGCGTGCCGCTGTAATTGCCCACCCCCGGGTGCACGACCAGTCCGGCCGGTTTGTCCACGAGCAGCAGCCATTGGTCCTCGTAGGGGATGTCGAGCGGAATGTCCTCGGCGACGAGCTCCACCTCGCGCCGCGGGTAGGGCATCACGATCTGGATGCGGTCGAGCGGCTTGACCTTGTAGCTCGACTTGGCCGCCTTGCCGTTGACGAGGATGTTCCCGCTGTCGGCCGCCGCCTGAATGCGGTTGCGCGAGCAGTGCTCCATCCTCACGGTCAGGAACTTGTCCAGTCGCATGGGGGTCTGGCCCTTGTCGGCCGTCACCGCAAAGTGTTCGTAGAGGCCCGCTTCTTCTTCGTCCTCCGCATCTGCCGGAACGGCGTCCAGCTCCGGATCGTCGGTGGGGTGTCTGTCGGTCATCAGTCGAAAAATCCCTCGTTATTGTTTGCGGGCCGCTCCTCGGCGGGTTCCGCCGAAGCCTCCTCCAGGACCGTCCGGGCGAGCGAGTCGGCCCGCTGCTTCTCGGCCTCGGCCCGGTAGCGGGCGAGTTTCTTCTCGTCGAGCGTCAGCCGCAGGTCGACCTTCGACCCCAGCGCTGCGCTGCGCTCGGCGCCCGGCGTCTGGATGTAGACGCGCGTGTCCTTCTGGTTGAGCAGGTTGACCCCTTCGTCGAAGTCCACGCGCCCGACGTTGAGGCCCAGTTCCCAGAGGCGGCCCTTGGCCTGCGCCAGCGGCAGCCCCACCAGCCGCGGCACGATCGTCGTGCCGTAGCCCTCTTCGACGCCCACGTAGAGCGTCACGCCGGAACCCATTTCGGCCTCCATGCGGGTCGTGGGGGTCACGGGTTTGCCTTCGCAGTACTCCTCCAGTACGTAGTTCGTGGCCATGTCGGCGCGGTAGACCAGCTCGGCGATCTCCAGTCCGGCGATTTCGAGCATGTTCTTGGCCTGCCGCAGCGAACGCCCGGCCACGTAGGGCACGGGGACCATCTTCTGACGGAAGGAGTTGATCGTGATGTAGACCGTGCGTCCGGGTTTCACCTCGACGCCCCCTTCGGGCAGCTGGTCGAGGACGATGCCCCCTTCGTAGGCGGGGACGAACAGCGAGTCGTTGATGTGCAGTTGCAGGTCGTGCTTGCGGGCGATGCGTTGAGCTTGGTCGAGCTGAACGCCCGAGAGGTCGGGCACGGTGCGCCGCGCGCCGTGGCGTGTGCCCAGTTGCATGAGGATGTGCGCGGCGACGGCCATCGCGAGGATGATCGCCGCGATCAGCGCGAGGTTCCACAGCAGCGGATGCCGCCGGAGCCGGGACAGGTAATTCTGGGGTTTCTCCATAGATCGCAGGTTATTTCGGGGCCTTCCGGTAAAGGTAGACGGCGATGCCGAGGTAAATGATATTGGGCAGCCACACGGCCAGCCCGGGCGGGAGGGTTCCGCTTTTGGCGAACTCCTCGAAGAAGCGGTTGAAAAGGATGTATGAGAAGCAGAGTCCCGTGCCGATGCCGATGTGCAGGCCGGTGCCGCCGCGGACCTTGCGCGAGGACAACGACACGCCGATCAGCGTCAGGATGAACGTCGAAAGCGGATAGGCGTAGCGCGCGTGCTTCTCGACCTCGATGAGGTTGATCGAGTCGGAGCCTTTGGCCCGCTGCTGGTCCAGGAAGGCGTTCAGCTCCGAGATGTTCATGGTCTGGATCAGGTCGTTGATCTCGCCCAGCTCGGTGGCTTCGAGGTTGATCAGCGTGTCGAGGTTGCGGAACTGCTCGAAGGTCTCCGTGCCCGCGGAGTCGAACTCCCGTTTGGTGTAGCGCGGGGCGGTCCAGCGTTTGGTCTCGGGGTTGAACTTGGCGTCCGAGGCTTCGAGCGAGTGGGTCATCGTGCCGCTTTCGTAGCGTTCCAGCACGAAGAACGAGGCCTGGCGGGCGCCGTCGTTGTAGCCGCGGATGTAGGCGAAGATGCCCGGCTCGATCTGGCGGTAGATGTGTCGGTCGTATTTGGTGTTCTGCTTGCGTTTGATGTATTGCTGCTCGAAGGCGACGATGTGCCGCTGCGAAATGGGGATCAGCCAGAGGTTGAGCGTCAGCGACAGCGAGGCGATGATCAGCGCCCCGAGGAAGTAGGGCCACATCAGCCGGCGGAACGACATGCCGCCCGAGAGCATGGCCACGATCTCGGTCTGGTAGGCCATCTTCGAGGTGAAGAAGATGCAGGCGATGAAGGTGAACAGGCCGCTGAACTGGTTGATGAAGTAGGGGATGAAGTTGAGGTAGTAGTCGAGGATGACCGATTTCAGGGGTGCGTGCAGCTCCGTGAAGTCGTCGATCTTCTCCACGTAGTCGAAGACCACCACGATCACGATGATCATGGCGATGGCGAAGAAATAGGTCGACAGGAACTTGCCCAGTATGTAACGGTCCAGAATCTTGAACCCCGGAAAACGCATTTTCATCTCTTCGGTTGTCAATATTTTTCGAATGCGATCCATTCGGTTTGGTCCGGATCGTCGATCGCAGGTCGTGCGAATCGGTACAACTCTCCGCAGCCGTGGATGACAGCTGTATCGCCTTCGAAGCGAATGAATGACCAGTAGATGCCGTCCTCATCGAAGACGCACTGGTCGGGGCTGAATTTCGAGTCGTCGATTTTCAGCGGTTCGGCGCTCTCGGCGCGGTTGTCGGGGGCCATGTAGGCGGTGTGTTCCCGCGCGTTGGCCATCATGCGGATGTTCTGCGCGAAGAGTCCGCCGCGTTCGTTGAACCGTAGGCGGGCGGCCCGGCAATAGACGAATCCCGGCTCGATGTTGAACGTATAACTGTGCCGGTTGGTACCCGCTTCGAAACTGATGCTCCCGTTTTCGCAGCGGCATCTCGTGCCCAGACTCCACTGTTGGATGCAGGAGCCGATCTCCAGCGGCGAGGCTTTCAGCATCTCGTAGGGAGCGGAGACCGCGAAGCTTTCTATCTTTTCGAGCATCCGTTCCCGGCCCTCTACCACGATGCGCAGCCGTCCGTCGGGCTGTACGGCCCCCGGGTCGGCGTACTGCCGCGCTTCTCCGGGCCTGTGGACATACTGCATGAGCACCGAGTCGGGCGTGAATACGGTTTTGCCCAACAATACGGTGTCCGTGGCATCCATGCGTTGCAGGAGGGAGGTCGTCGTGTCGCCGTTGCTCTCGAACAGCAGCGCGAAGCGTTCCGTGCGGAGCAGTTCGCAGTCCCTGTCGGCCCAAACGCCGACCGCCGAAGGTGCCGCCGCCGGTCTGTTCCCCGAACAGGAGACGCTGGCCGCCAGGGCCCACAGCCCGAACAGGATGACTTGGATCGTTCGTTTCATAATTTTCTTTACATTAGGTTGTCCGGAAAAGTCCCTTTACAGTCTTCGTGTCAGTTTTTCGACCATTCCCTCCTTCCACGCCCTGAAGTCCCCGGCGAGGATGTGCTCGCGCGCCGCTCCCACGAGCCGCAGGTAGAAGGCGATGTTGTGCAGCGAGGCGATCTCGGCAGCGAGCATCTCGCCGCAGACGCAGAGGTGGTGCAGGTAGGCCTTCGAGTAGAGCCGGTCGACGAAGGCCGTGCCCGCGGGGTCGACGGGCGAGAAGTCGTCCTCCCACTTCTTGTTGCGGATGTTGATGACGCCCTCGGCCGTGAAGAGCTGCCCGTTGCGGCCGTTGCGCGTCGGCATCACGCAGTCGAACATGTCCACCCCGCGCTCGATGCCTTCGAGGATGTTCACCGGCGTGCCTACGCCCATCAGATAACGCGGACGGTCCTCCGGCAGTATGGCGTTGACCACTTCGATCATCTCGTACATGACCTCCGTCGGTTCGCCCACGGCCAGTCCGCCGATGGCGTAACCGTCGGCGTCGTACTGCTTCACGTTCTCCGCGGCCCGGGCGCGCAGGTCCGGGTAGGTGCATCCCTGCACGATGGGGAACAGCGCCTGGTAATGGCCGTATTTGGGACTGGTCCGGTGATACTGGTTGAAACAGCGGTCGAGCCACCGCTCCGTGAGGCCGAGCGACTTGGCGGCGTATTCGCGCGGGGCGTCGCCCGGGGGGCATTCGTCGAAGGCCATCATAATGTCGGCTCCGATCGTGCGCTCGGTGTCGATGACGCTTTCGGGCGTGAAGAGGTGCTTCGAGCCGTCGATGTGCGACCGGAAATGGCATCCCTCCTCTTTCAGCTTGCGGCACGCGGCCAGCGAAAAGACCTGAAAGCCGCCGCTGTCGGTGAGCATCGGGCCTTCCCAGGTCGAGAAGCGGTGCACGCCGCCGGCGCGTTCGAGGATCTCCGTGCCGGGGCGCAGGTAGAGGTGATAGGTGTTTGCCAGGATGATCTGCGCGCGGGCTTCGTCGCGCACGTCGCGGTGGAAAATGCCCTTCACCGTCGCGGCCGTGCCCACGGGCATGAAGATCGGGGTGCGGATGACGCCGTGATCCGTATGCAGTTCGCCCGCGCGGGCGTGCGACGAAGGGTCTTTATGTTGCAGGGTGAATTTCATACTCATATATTCGGCAAAAATACACAAAATATTTCTATCTTTGCGCATATTTCTTCAATATGCAACTCTTCGAACAAATTCTGTCATGCTATGGCTGGGAGGGTGCGGCCCTCGCGGGGGCGACGCTCCTGATGCTCGGCGTGCAGTTGTACTACTATATTTTCGTCTACGGCCGCATTCCCGGCTACAAGAACAACCGCCGTCCGCAGACGATGGACCGCGAGCCGCCCGTGTCGGTGGTGGTACCCCTCTTTTCGGAGGACTATTCGTTCGTCGAGGAGCGTCTGCCGCTGATCCTGGCCCAGAACTACCCCGATTTCGAGGTGGTGATCGTCTACGTGGGCCACGACACCGATTTTTACGAGGACCTCGTGCGGCTGAAACAGTCGTTTCCGCAGATCACGACCACCAAGATCCACCTCGACCCCCGTTTCCCGATTTCGCGCAAGATGGCGCTCAACGTGGGCATCAAGTCGGCCCACTACGAGTGCATGGTCTTCACCTCGACCGATGCCGTGCCGCAGACCGACCGCTGGCTGTCGCTGATGGCCAAGGGGTTCATGCGCGGCGAAATCGTCGTGGGCTACTGCGGCGTGGAGCGCGGAAAGGGCTTTTCGAACTACATGATGCGCGCCTGGCGGATGATGCACTCGGCCGACTGGATCGCCCGGGCCGTGCAGCGCCGCGCCTACCGCGGGACGCTCCACAACTACGGCTTCACCAAGAGCCTCTATTTCGGGGCCAACGGCTTCAGCCACCTCAATATGAACATCGGCGAGGACGACCTGTTCATGCAGCGGGTCATGACGCGCGACAACGTGAGCGTGATCCTCTCGCCCCGCGCCTCGCTGCGCGAAAAAATGTGGGGCGGCATGGGCTGGTGGATGAGCCAGCTGCGTTATTTCGGCTCGGCCTTCCGCTTCTATCCCCGCGCGGTGAAGACCTTCGTCCGCTGGGAGATCGGTTCGCGCGTGCTCTTTTTCGCCACGGTGGTCTGCGCCCTTGCGGTCATGCCTCCCGAGTACAAGCTCGCCGCGCTGCTGCTCGCCGTCATCCGTTATGTCGTCGTGGCGTTCGAAGTGCGCCGCATCGCGCGGCGGCTGGGCGAGGGCGGCATTGCAGGGCGTTACTTCATCTACGACCTGCTCGGCCCGCTGTGGGCCGCGGCGCTGGGGGCGATGCTGCTCCGCCGTGACAACCGCGTATGGAGATAGCCGACTATATCGTAGCCGAAGACCGTGAGCTGGTCGACCGGGTGCTCAAGGGGGACAACGACGCCTTCGAGTACCTTTTCAACCGCTACCGCGACGCCATCCACCGGTTGTTCGTGCAGCGGCTCGGCGGTGTGAACGATGCCGACGACCTGTTGCAGGAGACCTTTATCAAAGTCTACATCAACCTCCACCGGTACAGTGCGGACTACACCTTCGGGCAGTGGGTCTACACCATTGCGCGCAACACGTTCATCGACTTCGTGCGCCGCCGCCAGGACGACCTGCCGATCGACGAGCGTTTCGCCGCCCCGGCGTCGAACGCCCCGACTCCCGAGGAGAGCGTCATCAACCTCCAGCAGCGGTCGCAGATCGAGCACTATCTCGAACGCCTCGCGCCCCGTTACCGGCAGCTGATCCTGATGCGCTTTTTCGAGGAGTACTCCTACGAGGAGATCGCGGCGAAGCTCTCGCTGCCGCTCGGGACCGTGAAAACCCAGATACACCGCGCCCGCGAACAGATGTGCCGGCTCATCGCCCAGGGCGACGAGCGATGAACGATTCACGATTCACAATTCATAATTCACAATTGGAGCTGATAATTAAATATTTCCCGGACTTGACCGGGCGTCAGAAGGAGCAGTTCGCGGCGTTGTACGACCTCTATGCCGACTGGAACGCGAAGATCAACGTCGTTTCGCGCAAGGATTTCGACCAGCTCTACCTGCGTCACGTGCTGCATTCGCTGGCCATCGCCAAGGTCTGCACGTTCGGCGACGGAGCGCGGATTCTCGACGTGGGGTGCGGCGGCGGATTCCCTTCGGTGCCGCTGGCGATCCTCTTTCCGGAGGCCTGTTTCACGGCTGCGGACTCCATCCGCAAGAAGATAACCGTGGTCGAAGGGGTTGCGGCGGGCCTCGGGCTTACGAACCTCACGCCCCGCTGCGTGCGGGTCGAGACCCTGACGGAGCGATTCGACTACGTCGTTTCGCGCGCCGTGACGGCCATGCCCGAATTTGTCGGCTGGATCTGGAACCGGCTCGAAAAGGGACAGAAAGGGTCGCTGCCCAACGGCATTCTCTACCTCAAGGGCGGCGACCTGGCTGAAGAACTGGCCCTAACCGGCAAACGGTGGCATATCTATGACATTCCGCGCTTTTTCGGCGAGGAGTTCTTCGAAACCAAGAAGGTGGTCTATACCCCGAGGTAGGGCTTGATTCGCAGCCGGTGTTCCGGATCTCTTTCGTGCGGGGCGGAAGCTGCTGCCGGCGGCCGTGATTGTGCGGACAAGCGTCGGGAGGGCCTTCGTTCCGAAGCCTTTAAGGCTGCTGCTTGTGCGGCTTCTGCCGGGCGATGATCGTGCGGAGGTTGTCCATGAAGGTCTCGGCGTCGGCCGCGCCCTGGATGCGCCCCAGCAGTTCGCCCCGGGTGTCGAACACGAGGTAGAGCGGAATGGCGTCGCGTCCGTATCTCTTCATCAGTTCGCGGCCCGTGGTCTTGTCCGTGTCGTATTTGGCCGCCACGAACCGCTGGTCCATGAACTCCCCGACGTCCTTGCGCGAAAAGACCTGCCTCTCCATCATCCGGCACGGGGGACACCAGCTGGCATAGAGGTCGATGAAGACCAGCTTGCCCTGCTTGATCGCCATTTCGCGCACGGCGTCCGTCGATTTGGTCTCGAACTTCACCTGCGCCTGCGCCGCGCCCGTTCCGAGTGCGAACGTCAGCAAAAAAAGTAGCTTTTTCATACGAATCGAGTTTTCCGGTGATGGGTGCAAAAACCGAACCGGCCGTTTGAAAAACGGCTTTTAAGGGTAGCGGCGCAGAATTGGCCCGACAGCGCGATAAGGCCCCCCCCCTAAATCCCGCCTTTTAGGCGGGTGCTCAATAACCCGCATGCGGCCTGGATGTCCTCGCCCCGCGAGGCGCGGATCGTGGTCTGAATGCCGCGGGCGGTCAGCGCGTCGCGGAAGCGGACCATCGCCTCGTCGCCGGGCGAGAAGTAGGGCGAGTCGGGAATCCGGTGGAAGCGGATCAGGTTGATGCGGCATTTGATGCCGTTCAGCAGGCGCGTCAGTTCGCGGATGTGGCGCGGGGAGTCGTTCAGCCCGCTCATCACGATGTATTCGAACGACACCCGCCGCTGGTGGGTGAAGTCGTATTCGCGCAGGATCGCGGCGACTTCGGCGATCGGCCACGCCCGTTCGACGGGCATGATCTCCATACGCTCTTCGTGGAAGGGGTTGTGGAGGCTGACGGCCAGGTGAACCTTCGTCGCGTCGAGAAAACGCCGCAATTCGGGCACGACGCCCGCCGTGGAGAGCGTGATGCGTGTCGGCGACCAGCCGAAACCCCACTCGGCGGTGATTATCTCGAGCGCCCGCAGCACCTCGTCCGTGTTGTCGAGCGGTTCGCCCATGCCCATGAACACGAGGTTCGTGAGTTTGTCGCGCTCGGGCAGCGAAACCGCCTGGTTGAGGATTTCGGCCGCCGTGAGCGACTGCTGAAGCCCCTGCCGCCCCGTGGCGCAGAAGCGGCAGCCCATGCGGCATCCGGCCTGCGACGAGACGCAGAGCGTGGCCCGCTC
>OCAT01001037.1_pt1 | contig 19190 bp, 20 predicted proteins | sample 1538311 | NCBI WGS metagenome assembly OCAT01 (sample SAMEA2580287, study PRJEB22360) | human gut metagenome | biome: human gut; feature: human-associated habitat; material: faeces | place: Denmark | collected 2008/2010
CCGTGGCGGTGGCCCGCCTCAATGGTCATCTTGATGGCGCGCAGCACAGCGGGATGGTGCGGGTTGAAGAACGGCTCCAGCTTTGCATTCTGGCGGTCCAGTGCACAGGTGTACTGGGTCAGGTCGTTGGTGCCGATGGAGAAGAAGTCGCACTCGGCAGCCAGCTCGTCCGCGATCAGCACAGCGGCGGGGGTCTCGATCATGGTGCCTACCTCGATGTTCTGGCCCATCTTCACGCCCTCGGCGGTCAGTTCTGCACGGCACTCTTCCAGAACAGCCTTGGCATCCTGCAGCTCCCGCAGGCTGGTGATCATGGGGAACATGATGCTCATGTTGCCGTAGGCAGAAGCACGCAGCAGAGCGCGCAGCTGGGTCTTGAAGAAGTCCCTGCGGGTCAGACAGATGCGGATGGCGCGGTAGCCCAGAGCGGGGTTCTCCTCGTGATCCAGCTTCATGTAATCGACGGTCTTATCGGCACCGATGTCACAGGTACGGACGACCACCTTGCGGGGAGCCAGACTCTCCACCACCTGCTTGTAGGCCTCGAACTGGTAGTCCTCGGTGGGGAAGTCCTTGCAGTTCAGGTAGACGAACTCAGTGCGGAACAGGCCTACGCCGCCGGCATCGTTCTGCTGCACAGCACCCACATCGCTCATGCCGCCGATGTTGGCAAAGACATTGATGGTCTTGCCGTCCAGCGTGGTGTTGGGCTTGCCCTTCAGCTCCTGCAGCAGGGCCTGCTTCTTCTGATCTTCCTGCTGGCGCTTCTTCAGGCTCTTGAGCAGGTCGGGGGTGGGTTCAACGTAAACGCAGGCATTGTAGCCATCGATGACCGCCATCTTGCCGTCCCAGTCGTCCTGAATATCCTTGCACTGGATCAGGGCAGGGATGTTCATGCTGCGGGCCAGAATGGCGGTGTGGCTGTTGGAGCTGCCCTCACGGGTGATAAAGCCCAGCAGCAGGCTCTTATCCATGCGGACGGTCTCAGACGGGGCCAGATCCTCCGCGACCAGAATGCTGGGCTCGGTGCCCTGCAGGCTGGCGTTGTCCACCCCCTGCAGGATGTCCAGAATGGCCTGTGCGATATCGATGACATCTGCACTGCGGGCCTGCAGATACGGGTCATCCATGGCGGCGAACACCGCAGCCTGATTGTTGCCTGCCGTCTTGACGGCGTACTCGGCACACTTTTTCTGGCTGTTGATGATCTCCTTGATGGCATCCACAAAGTCGTCGTCTTCCAACATCATGGCGTGGATGTTGAACACCTCGGCGATGTCCTCGCCAGCCTCTGCCAGTGCCTTTTCATACAGCGCAGTCTGCTGCTCAATGGCCTTCTGCTGCGCTTCTTCAAAACGCGCCACTTCCGCTGCGGTATCCGCTACCTCTGCGGCAGAAATGGCAGTATCCTTTTTCTTGTAGATCTTGAGCTTGCCGATGGCGATGCCATTCAGGACGCTCTTACCGGTGCCTACCTGCATTGCACACTACTCCTTCTTCATCTGTGCCGGGGCCGCACTGCTCCGACAGTCCAAAAAAAGCCCCCGCAGCTCACCCGCGAGGGCCTTCCTCATCTTAACTGCGGAATCAGACGTTCTCGGTCAGGAACTTCTGGATGGCTGCTGCAGCAGCTTCCTCGTCGTCGCCCTCGACCTTGACGGTAACGGTCTCACCCTGCTTTACACCCATGCCCATCAGAGCCATCAGCTTGCGCATATCGCAGCTCTTGCCGTCCTTTTCCAGGGTAGCGCTGCTGGCAAAGCCCTTGACGGTCTTGACGAGCAGGCCGGCGGGACGAGCGTGGATGCCGCATGCATCCTTAACGGTATACTGGAATTCCTTCATAATCATTTTCTCCTTACTTGATCCCGTGCGGCGCTTCTGCACTTGCACCAGACGCGGCCGAGCCGCGGCACGGTTGATACATCTATTATAAACCCTTGCCGGGAATTTTTCACCATTTCATATTGCTAATTTTTTATGCAAAATTTTGGTACAATTGAACATACAAATGTGACAAAAATGCACGCATTTCACTTTTTCTTCTGCTTGTGCGCAAATTTTAGGCAAATTGCGGCCTGGTTTTGCATCAAAACCCAAAGCCGTTCCCGGTCGTTTCCGGCTTTGGCAGGTCGTTCCGGTGCTCATTCCACCGGGTAGCCCTCGGCATCCAGCGGCAGTTCCGTATAAGGCACAGCCTGCGGCACGGCATCCGGCTCACCGGAGGTTTGCTGGGCGGTCAATTCCTCGTCATGGCGTTCGCCCCAATCGCCGCTGTAGTCCTCGCCGGAGGTCTGCTGTGCCGGTTCGCTGCCGGTCAGCTCTTCGTCGTGGCGCTCACCCCAGTCGCCCTCGTAGTCCTCGCCGGAAGTCTGCTTTGCCTCAGCTTCCGCCATGGCGGCCTGCATGTCTTTCAGGCCCACCACAACGCCGGAGGGCCGTTCCAGCAGGTAAGCTCCCACGGCCTTTTTGCGGTACACCAACAGCACGCCGTAGCGGCTGGTCTCGCCGCTGCTTGCCGCCGGGATCAGCGCCGTCCATTTTTCCACGGTCTTGCCCTTGTAGCGTGCAAGGTCCATGCCGCTCTGCTGCACCACCCCGTTGAAGGCCGAAAAGCTGTCATCCCACTTGCGGGGGATCTTTACCTTGTCTGCCGTGATGGATGCACCGTCCACATCCAGACCGTAGCCGGTGAACCATGTCTGGATGTCCTGTGCACTCTCAATTTTGTTCACCGCCGCCGAGACCGCAACGGTGCGGTTGCTGATGAACCGGCCCAGCAGAGCACTGCCCACCACCAGTGCGCAGCACATGGCACCCAGACCCAGTTTTTTCAGGCTCGTTTTGCTTAACGTAACTACAAACATATCCCCATGCCTCCCCAGCCTGTTTATTGCTCTGAGAACAATTTATTCAGAGTTCGGGCAGGTTATGACGATTTAAAATGCCCGCCGTTTCACTCTGGGCATATTCAGCGGAAATATTATTTTGTTTTCGCGTTTGGAGTGGCCTGCGGGCCGCTCCAAACGCATTTTTACAAAAAGAGTCGCTGCCGGAAAATGCATTTTTTCTGCTGCACGACGGCTGCAAACCGACAGCAGCAAAATACCGCTACCCGTTACGTCCCCTTCCCGTGAAAAAGCAAATCAGCCAGACCCGCAGGTCTGGCTGATTTGCAATACTAAAAATAATTATTTCCTCTATTATTGTCAGAGTGAAGCGGAGACAATTCTAAATCGTCACGTCTCCGTGCGCTTTTACAAAATCCTCCGGCGAGACTTCGCCGTTCTGGCGGAGCACCTGTTTCAGCACCTGCATCACGCCGTATTCCCGGTGGGACGGTGCCAGGAACGGCACCTGCGCCCGCAGCGGTCCGCTGCCGTTCTCCATCAAAAAGCCGTACTTCGCGGTGGTGAGCATCTCGGCATCGTTGTAAGTGTCACCAAAGGCCATCATGCTGTCGGCCGGAATGCCCAGCAGTGCACCCACCTTTGCCAGTGCTGCACCCTTGTGCACACCTGGGTTCATCACGTCCACCCAGTTTCTGCCTGCCACTGCCACCGAGAATGCACCGCCATTTCCTGTGTGGAATGCGCCGTAGATCCGGTCGAAGGCTTTCTGCGAGTCGTCGTTGGGCAGATAGACGGTAAACTTATCCGCCGCCGCTTCCACCGCAGTCAGGTCATCCACGTATTCCACCCGGGTATAAAAATTCTTGAAAACTTTATCGTATTTCTCGTCCTGCTTTTCCGCGTAGGCCGCCTGCAGTCCGCACAAAAGGCCCACGTCTCCGGCCTGCTTTGTGCTGCGGGCCAGCTGCCGCCAGCCCTCGGCAGGCATTTCGGACACAAACAGGTCTTTTCCCTTCCAGCGGGCAGCGCCGCCGTTGTCGCCAATGAGAATGATCTCCTCCAGCAGATCCGGGAACATCGTTTCCAGTGTGTACAGAGGCCGCCCGCTGGCGGCGGCAAACAAGATGCCCTGCCCGGCCAGTGCACGGATGGTCTCGGTAAACTTTGGCGGCAACTGGCTGTACTCGTCCAGAAGGGTCGCGTCCATGTCCGATGCGATCAGGCGAATGCGGTCCATTGCAGTTTCCTCACTTATCCGATGTAGCTGATGTTCACGTCCATATCGCCCTTATAGCCGGGCAGGCGTGCCGTGCAGGTGCCCTGCCACAGGGCGCAGTCGATGGGGCTGCTGGCAACACCATAATGCGCGTTCCAGATGGTATATTTTTTCAGGCTGTTCAGATTGACACGCTTGCGGTACCACAGGGTAGAGGCATACACACCGGGTTTATAGCCCTGTGCCTTGACCTCCTCACAGAAGGCGATGGCGCACTTGGTGCGGTCCTCCATACCCAGACCGTCGGCGCGGCCGGAACCATTGGAAGCGCCGGATGCTTCGGTGTCAAAGAAGATGGGGTAATCCAGCTTGCGTCCGTTCAGTACGTAGGCGCAGGCAAAGGCTTCCTCCTTGGCTTCCTCTTCGGTGGTGGCCTGACTGAAGAAATACACGCCCACCTTCAGGCCCGCATTCTTCACATTGGTGAAATGCTCCTCGAACATGGGGTCCAGCACCAGCGTGCCGGAAGCACCATAGCCGCGGTAGCCGATGCGGACGATCGCAAAGCTCACGCCTGCCTTTTTGATCTGGTTCCAGTCGATGTTTTTCTGATACTTGGAAACATCCACACCGAAGGTCTTGCCATTTTCCAGCACACCGTCCGCATTGAAGTAATAGAGTTTATTGTCGATGCACTGGATGCCGGTCACCGGCTTGTTGGTGGTCTGGCTGTAGTAGTAAGTCTTGCCGCCGGAGGTGCGCCAGCCGGAATAGACCGGCTCCGTATCGCTCTTGCCCAGCCAGCCGAACAGGAAATTGAGCAGCCAGCTGAAAAAGCCGTTCTCATCGCTCAGGTCGATGCACTGGGCCTCGGCGGCATCCATGGCACCGGCATCCAGCGCGGCACGGATCTCTTCCGGTGTCAGCACCACGCTGTTTTCCGGCGTGTGCTGGTTCGTGCTGTTCTCCTCCGCTTCGGTGGCCTGTACAGGCGGCGCTTCCGGGTCCTGTGCAGCAAGCTCCGGGGTCTCCGTCTGCAGGGTGGGCATTGCCGTTTCCTGCTGTGCAGAAACAGTCTCGGTCACTGCCGCGGTACTTTCTTCCGGCTGTGCAGCCAGTGCCAGCGGTGCGCCCATTGAAAAGGTCATTGCCAATGCCAGAACTGCCGCTGCGCACCGCGTTTTGCCGTGGGTGCCGCGGGCAGTCAGTTTATTCCAGAACGTTTTTTTCATGCTGTGCTCCATACCTCATGTATTTTTATCGGGATGCCGCCCTTTGCAAAAAGGGCGGCGTTTCATCTTCTCAATACTCTTTCAGTATACACCCGCGGGCAAGCCCCCGTCAATTGCCGCACACTGCAAAGCGCAGCTCCGAAAAGCTGCCGCCCCGGTATCAGAAAATGCTCCAAAACAGATACGTCTCAGCCCGCAAAAACATTGCACAAAGCCAAAAATTGCAGATATTTCCAGCAAAATCAGCATTTTGTCTTGTTGTCTTGACATGTGTATGGTATTATACTTGACATGCAGTTTTTGCATTGAATCCACCATCTTGAAACAGAAAGGCAGTTTCTCATGTCAAATGTGAAAGATTTCTTAAAACGCAAGGATATCGTCATCACCCCGCAGCGCTATCTCATTGAAGCGCTGGGTGCCATGGCGCAGGGCCTGTTTGCCAGCCTGCTGATCGGCACCATCATCAAGACGCTGGGCCAGCAGACCGGCCTTGACGTGTTGGTAGACCTTGGCGGCTACGCCACGGCCATGAGCGGCCCGGCCATGGCCTGCGCCATTGGCTGGGCGCTGCACTGCCCGCCGCTGGTGCTGTTCAGCCTGATTACCGTAGGCTACTCGGCCAATGCTCTGGGCGGCGCAGGCGGCCCGCTGGCCGTGCTCATCATTGCCATCGTGGCTTCCGAACTGGGCAAGGCCGTGAGCAAGGAGACCCGCGTGGACATCCTCGTGACCCCGCTGGTGACCATTTTTTCCGGCGTGGGCCTTTCCATGCTGATCGCCGCACCCATTGGCGCTGCCGCAAGTCAGGTGGGCACCCTGATCATGTGGGCCACCGAACAGGCTCCGCTGGTCATGGGCATTCTGGTATCCGTCATTGTAGGCGTGGCGCTGACCCTGCCCATTTCCTCTGCCGCCATCTGCGCCGCGCTGGGTCTGACCGGCCTTGCCGGCGGTGCCGCCGTAGCAGGCTGCTGCGCCCAGATGATCGGCTTTGCCGTGATGAGCTACAAGGAGAACGGCGTGGGCGGTCTGGTCAGTCAGGGCCTTGGCACCAGCATGCTGCAGATGGGCAACATCGTCAAGAACCCCCGTATCTGGATCGCGCCCACACTGGCCAGTGCCATCACCGGCCCGCTGGCCACCTGCGTGTTCCACTTTGAGATGAACGGTGCCGCTGTCTCTTCCGGCATGGGCACCTGCGGTCTGGTGGGCCAGATCGGCGTCTACACCGGCTGGGTCAGCGACATTGCCGCCGGTACCAAAGCCGCCATCACCCCGATGGACTGGGCTGCCATGGTGCTGCTGTGCTTTGTTCTGCCCGCCGTGCTGAGTGTGATTATCTGCGAGATCGAGCGCAAGCTGGGCTGGATCAAAGAGGGCGACCTGAAGCTGAACTGATTTTTAAGCGGAAAATTCTTTTTGCTTTTTGATAGAGCAAATCCCGGCAGACTGCGGTCTGCCGGGATTTGTCTTTTCACGGTTAAACACGTGACGACGCTCTGCACAGGAAGCGCTCAAACGATTCGTTTCCCGTCCAGCACTGCCTGCGTGAGGGTGTCGCCTTCATACACCAGCTTGAGGGAGAAATAAGGCCGTTCCTCATTCAGCAGCCGGAAGAAGATTTTGTCGCCCTCCCAGATGGGCAGTTCAGCCGCCTTATCCTTCGGCACCCATTCCAGCACGCCTTCCCTGCAGGCATCGCCCTGCACCATCTCGCCCGTCCATTCATCAGCGGTGTACAGGTGGATAAACTCGGTCATGTTGCCCCAAATAAAGGTCAGCAGACCCCGGGCGCGGAAGCGCTTCAGCGTCAGGCCGGTCTCCTCCTTCACTTCCCGCAGCAGACACTCCTCCGGGCTTTCAAACCGCTCAAACTTTCCGCCTACACCGATCCATTTGTCGTGGTTGTAGTCGTCCTGCTTTTTGATGCGGTGCAGCATCAGGTAGGCATCGTCCCGTTCCAGATAGCACAGCGTGGTGCTGAAAATGGGAAATTCGGGGTTCATGAAGGCTCCTAGATTCATTGCGTTCTCCTTCTGATTTTGTTTTTGTGGAAAATGCCGTTTTTCGCTGCGGCCCCTCCCGTGAAAAAACACCCCGGCAAAGCCCGCAGGCTTTGCCGGGGTGCAAACCAAAAATAACTTTTTCCTCTGAATATGCCAGAGCAACGCGGCGGCAATTTAAAATCATTGCCCCTTCCGGCTTGCTCTTCCCTTGCCCGCATTGTTCAGCTTGCGCACAAGGTCGTTCTGATGCTTGCGCTGGCTGGGCGTGGGCTGCGGGTCCTTGGCTTCCTCAGCGCGGCGGCCGCTCTGGGCGGTGTCCGGATCGATGCGTTCCAGCGTCCACTCCTGATTGCCGCCGGCCACAAAGTTCCAGATCTGGGCCTGTGCGCCGTTGGAGGTGTTCATACCCACAAGGTCGATGTATTTATCCGCCAGCACATTGCGGATGCGGGTGCGCCCGCTGCGGGTGGGCTCCAGCGCCCAGCACTGACTCAGCCCGCTGGTGCGGTCCCACTGGTGCAGCCATGTGCCCTCCACCACACCGCCAAGGGCCAGATCCATCATCTTGCCGGTAAAGCGGTTGCAGATGCGCCAGCGGCCCTCGCCTGCATCCACGAACTGCCACTGCTGCCACGGATGGCCTGCATAGCTCCACAGCTGGATGGCCGCGCCGTTCTCGGTGTTGAAGTTCTTTACTTCCAGTACCTTTCCATTGGGGGCTTTGATGATATAAAATTCATTTTCCAGAATGACTGCCTGTGATGCCTTTGCCATAGAGCACGACTCCTTTCCAGTTTGGTAGCCCTATTATAGCGTATTTGTCCTTTGGCAGCAAGAATGCTTTTCCATAATCTTTTTACGTTTTATTGTGCATTTTGACATGATTCCCGCAACGATAACGTTTACGCGCAACAAAACCGTCTCTGCAGGGAATTTCTTTACACTCCGGCCTGTCTTGTGATACAATAAAGGCACACGCTTTTAGGGAGGGATTTGGAATGACCAACGAAACCTTGGAAACCATTAAAAGCCGCCGCAGCTGCCGTGCCTATAAGCCGGAGCAGATCACCGACGAAGAGCTGAATGCCGTGCTGGAAGCCGGCACCTACGCTGCCAGCGCCATGGGCCGCCAGAGCGCAAAGATCGTGGTGGTGCAGGACGCTGCCACCCGCGCCCAGCTCACCCGCATGAACGCCGCTGTCATGGGCAAGGACACCGACCCTATGTACGGCGCTCCTACCATTCTGGTAGTGCTGGCCGATGCCGGTTCCAAAAATGCCGTGCAGGACGGCAGCCTTGTCATGGGCAATCTGATGCTGGCCGCGGCCTCGCTGGGGCTGGGCAGCTGCTGGATCAACCGCGCAAAGGAAGAGTTTGAATCCGACGAGGGCAAGGCCCTGCTCCGGCAGTGGGGCATCGAGGGCGATTGGGTCGGCATCGGCCACTGCATTCTGGGCTACCCTGCTGCAGACCCCAAGCCCGCAGCACCCCGCAAGCCGGATTATATCGTAAAAGTGTAAGGAGAACTATGAAGCCTGATTACAAGCTGGTCGCCAAGGCCAAATATATCCACGCCACCGCCGACCTTGCCAGTGAACTCTGGCATGAGGTGTACAAGCGCTATTACCCCGCAAAACAGCTGGACACCCTTGTGGAAGAGCTGCAGAGCGCCGATGCCATTGAGGAGGACATCGACAACGATGTGAACTATTTTCTGGTCGTTCTGGGCGGCAAAACCATCGGCTACTTTGCGTGGAAGATGGAGAACACCGCCCTGCACCTGATGCACCTGTACCTCAAGCCCGAATACCGCGGCAAGGCACTGGGCCGGGACATCGTGCTCTCCTGCGAGCGGCTGGCCCGCGGCGAGGGCAAGGGCCGTGTGTGGTGCACCGTGCACGCCAAGGCCCTGCCGGTGCAGCAGTTCTTCAAGGCCCTGCGCTACCGCAATTTAAAGCCCGCCGAGCAGGAAAACGGCACCGTCCCCCGGGACGAAGTGGTATTTGAGCACACGCTGGGCTAAAAAGCCGCAAATGCTATTGAAATTTCTCCCCGTTTGTACTACACTGGTGTAGTGTAATAAAGTGTCTGCCTGTGGGCGGCATCTGCAAAAAAGGAGAACAACATGGCAAAAGATCATCCTACCGGCCAGTCCGGTCTGTATCAGGCATTTTTGCAGCTCAAGACCCCGGAACAGTGCTACCGTTTTTTACAGGATGTGTGCAGCTATTCCGAGCTGAGCGCAATGGAGCAGCGCTACAACATTGCCGAAATGCTGGTGGACAAGCGCATCTACACCGAGATCATGGATAAGACCGGTGCATCCAGCGCCATCATCAGCCGGGTAAGCCGGGTGCTGAGTGCCAACGACAGCGTGTTACGCGCCTTGCTGGAAGCGGAAAAAGCTGCCGACGATCAAAACTGAACTTCCACACAAACCATGCCGCGTGCCGCCCGTGCGGTATGCGGCTTTTATCATTCAACCGGGAAGGCAGAAGTCCCCACGCCAGCGGGGTACTTCTATCGTTTTTCCTCATGCGGCGCAGATGTGCCGTCTTCATCAGAAATCAGGGAGGTTTGATTTTTATGAGCAAAGCTGTTGTATTTTTTGCCGAGGGCACCGAGGAATGTGAAGCCCTGCTGGTGGTCGATCTGCTGCGCCGCGCCAAGGTGGAGGTGACCGTGGCCAGCGCATCCGGCAGCCGTGAGATCGTGAGCAGCCACAAGGTGCATATCACCGCCGACGCACTGGCCGAAGAGGTGGATTATTCGGATGTGGACATGGTGGTGCTGCCCGGCGGCATCCCCGGCACCCCGAACCTTGCCGCCAACAAGACCGTTACCGACACCTGCGTTTCCTTTGCAAAGAGCGGCAAAAAGGTAGCTGCCATCTGCGCAGCACCCAGCGTGCTGGCATCTCTCGGCCTGCTGGAGGGCAGAAAAGCCACGGCGCACGCCGGTTTCCAAGACAAATTGGCCGGTGCCGAGGTGCTGGATACCGAAGTGGTAGTGGACGGCAATATCACCACCAGCTACGGTCTGGGCGGTGCCATCCCCTTTGCGCTGGAGCTGGTGCGCCAGCTGGCCGGGCAGGCTGAGGCCGACCGCATCCAGAACGCCATCGCCTACCGCCACTGAGGGAGGAAACTGAAATGCGTTTTGTCACCTGCCGCCTGCCGGACGGCGTAGAAGATCCGGCCATTCTTTCGCCGGACGGCACACAGATCTGGCCGCTGAGCTGGCTGGGCCTTTCCTATGAAACCTTGTCCGATGCCATCCCCTTTCTGACCCCGCAGGTGCGGGCCGGCCTGCAGCTTGCCATTGCGGGCATCCCAGCCCTGCCCGTGGATGCCGTGCAGCTGCAAAGCCCTATTCCCTGCCCGGCGCAGGATGTGGTGTGCCTTGGCATCAACTACATGGCCCACTCGGACGAAGCGGAGAAATACTCTGCCGATGCCTTTGCAACCAAACATCAGGATGCCATTTATTTTTCCAAGCGCGTTTCCCGCGCTGTGCCGGACGGCGGCTTTATTGAAGCTCACACTGACCTTGTGCAGAAGCTGGACTACGAATGCGAGCTGGCTGTGATTCTGGGCAAAGATGCCAGGGATGTGCCCGCCGGGCAGACAAAAGACTATGTGTTCGGCTACACCATCCTGAACGACGTTTCCGCCCGCGATGTGCAGACCGCCCACAAGCAGTGGTATTTCGGCAAAAGTCTGGACGGCTTCACGCCCATCGGCCCCTGCATCGTTACCGCAGACGAATTCGACACCTACCCGCCCAAGCTCGGCATCCGAAGCTTCGTCAACGGCGAAAAGCGGCAGGACTCGAACACCGGCCTGCAGATTTTTGACATCGACCATGTTATTCACGAGCTTTCGCAGGGCATGACCCTGAAGGCCGGCACCGTCATTGCCACCGGCACCCCGGCAGGCGTGGGCATGGGCATGGACCCGCCGCAGTTTCTGAAGCCCGGCGACACGGTGCGCTGCGAGATCGACGGCATTGGCAGTCTGACCAACACCGTGCGGTGAGCACTGGCATTTGTGCCAAACATTCACTGCGTTTTCCGTCTGTTTGCATGAAAATCCGCAGCGGCACTGCTCTTTTGCGGGTAGGTGTGGTATACTGGAACACGCGAAATACTGCGGCCGCTGGCCGTCAAAAAGGGGTAAATGAAACATGAAAGAATACGCATTCGGCATCGATCTGGGCGGCACCACCGCCAAGATCGGCCTGTTCAAGACCACCGGCGAACTGCTGGAAAAGTGGGAAGTTCCCACCGACACCTCCAACGCCGGTGAGCACATTCTGAAAAATCTGGCCTCTGCCGTGCAGGGCAAGATGCAGGAAAAAGGCCTTGCCGCTGAGCAGGTAGAGGGCGTGGGCGTGGGCGTGCCCGGCCCTGTGCTGGACAGCCGCATCGTGCCCATCATCTGTGCAAACCTCGGCGGCTGGGGCAAGCATAATGTGGCCGAAGAGCTGAGCACCATGCTGGGCGGCATCAAGGTTCTGGTGGGCAACGATGCCAACGTGGCCGCTCTGGGCGAGATCTGGATGGGTGCCGCCAAGGGCTGCCGCAGCGCGGTCATGGTCACGCTGGGCACCGGCGTGGGCGGTGGTGTCATCGTCAACGGCAAGGTCATTGATGGCACCCACGGTGCCGGCGGCGAGATCGGCCACATCACGGTGGACCGCCACGAGACCGCTACTTGCGGCTGCGGCAAGCACGGATGTCTGGAGCAGTATTCCAGCGCCACCGGCGTTGTGCGCTGCATGAAGAAGCTGCTGGACGAGAACCCGGATACTCCCTGCACCCTGCGCGGCACCGAGTTTGCCGCCAAGGACGTGTTTGATGCCGCCCGCAATGGCGATGCCCTTGCCGCCCGTGAGGTGGACGAGATGACCGACACGCTCGGCATGGCGCTGGCAACCATTGCCGCCACCGCGGATCCGGAGATGTTCATGATCGGCGGCGGCGTGTCCCGTGCCGGTGATGTGCTGTTTGCCCCGCTGCGGGAGCATTTCAAGGTCTATGCCTTCAAGTCCTGCCGTGAGACCCCCATCGTGCCCGCCATCCTCGGCAACGATGCCGGTATCTATGGTTCTGTGCGCCTGATCGTGGGCGAATAACGCCCTCCTCAGAAGGTAAACTGCTGAACAAAAATTGAAGCTCTGCCGTTCAAGCAAAAAACCAGCCCCCGATACGTACTGTATCAGGGGCTGGTTTTATTCATTTTTTATATTTGTTCTGTGTTATCAAAAACCCTTATTCATAGCAACGTTGACCGTGACATAGTACTTACAACCGCTCACCTTGACTGCCAGTGCCAGATCTTCAATGCCAACTGAATCTTCCGAAGGATGAACTTTCAGGTCGCCCGGATCGTAATCGTCCAGCTTCCAGCCTTTCTTACCAGCCAGCAGTTTTTCAATTTCAGCCTTATCAACTGCCTGACCTTCTTTTGCTGCCTTTTCAACCACCTGAATCTTGTCGCTGGGCAAATTGTTTTCAACAGCCCCGCCAAACTTGCAGAAAATTACAGCGACATCAACCTTCTGAGGATCCGGAACAAAGTCTTCGCCCTTGCAGCCAGTCATCATACCGACTGCCGCAACAGCCAGTGCAGTCATGCCTGCACCCTTCAAAAAAGAACGACGAGAAATCTGATCCATAATTTACTTTCCTCCTTATGGTTTTTCCCCGCGGCACTGTGAGTCCGTTATTTCGTATCGCGTACCGCTGACAGGCTCTTATTAAAAATAAGACCCCCTTGTATGTATTTGTCAATATGCAATCCTTGATTTCTGATTTTTTCACAAAAAAAAATTTTTCTTTTATTCAACCTGCCTGTACTCCTGCCTCTGCTCAAAAAGAAATGCCGCTGAAACCAGCGGCATTTCGTGCGAACCTGCTCAGCAGGTTCTCTTTTTTTACTCAATGCTGTCTTTTCCGGACTGAACTGCAGGAGTTGCTCAGCGTGATGAGTTTTGTGTTCATTTTTCCAGTTCCAGCGTATCTTCCCCCGGCAGCTGATTCCACAGGCGGTAGTAGACGCCCTGCTTTGCCAGCAGCTGGTCGTGGGTGCCGGATTCCACGATGCCCTCTTCGCCCAGCACAAGGATGCGGTCGTAGTCCTTGATGGTGGTCAGGCGGTGGGCGATGGTGAGGGTGGTGCGGCCATGGGCCAGCTTTTCAAGGCTCTGGCCCACCAGGATCTCGCTTTCGTTGTCCAGTGCGCTGGTGGCCTCGTCCAGAATGAGGATGGGCGGGTTCTTCAGGAACACCCGCGCAATGGCGATGCGCTGCTTCTGTCCGCCGGAGAGCTTGACACCGCGCTCACCCACATAGGTATCAAAGCCATCTTTCAGGGCCAGAATGAACTTTTCCGCCCCGGCCAGACGCGCCGCTTCCATGATCTCTTCGCGGGTGGCACCGGGCTTGCCGTAGGCGATGTTCTGGGCCACCGTGCCGCTGAACAGATACACGTCCTGCTGCACGATGCCGATATCCTGCCGCAGGCTTTTCAGGGTGACATGGCGGATGTCCTGTCCATCGATCAGGATGCGGCCGCTGGTCACTTCGTAGAAACGGGGGATGAGGTTGCACAGGGTGGTCTTGCCTCCGCCCGAAGGGCCGACCAGCGCCAGCCGTTCGCCCGGCCGGATATCCAGACTGACGTTGTGCAGCACCTTGTTGTGGTCGTCCGGGTACTCAAAGCTGACGTTTTCAAACCGGATGTCACCGGGGCCGGGCTGCAGCGGTACCGCATCCGGGACATCGCCGATGGTCACAGGGGTGTCCATGATCTCGGCAAAGCGCTCGATGCCGGTCATGCCGCGCTGGAACTGCTCGGCAAACTCCACGATGCGGCGGATGGTGGCAATAAGGGTGGTGACGTACAGCATATAGGCCACCATGTCACCGGCGGTGATCCTGCCGTACACCAGCGAGAGGCCGCCTGCCAGAATGACCACCAGATACATCAGGCCGTCGAACAGGCGGGTGGAGGTGTTGAAGGCACCCATGGCGTAGTAGCCGAGGGTCTTGATCTGCTCAAAATCCCTGTTGCCCTTTGCAAACTTCTCGCGTTCCTCATCCTCGGCGGCAAAGGCCTTCACGACACCCTGCCCCAGCAGGCTGTCCTCAATGGTGGAGTTCAGCTCGCCGATCTGCACGCGCTGCTGGCGGAACCGCGCCCGCAGCCGTCCGTTCAGGTAAACGGACACCACGCCCATCAGCGGCACGCAGGCGAACACCGCCAGCGTCAGCGGCACACTGGCCCGGCACAGGATAATAAAGGACACCACGATCTTGATGGCCGCAATGAAAAATTCCTCCGGGCAGTGGTGGGCAAACTCGGTCACATCGAACAGGTCGTTGGTGATGCGGCCCATGATGGTGCCTACCTTGGTGTTGTTGTAGTAGGTGTGGTCCAGCTTGAGCAGGTGGTCAAAGGCATCGCGGCGCATATCCGTCTCGATGTGCACGCCCATGATATGACCGATGCTGGACATGTAATAGCTGGCTGCACCGTCGATGATGCGCAGCACAAAATAGAGTGCTGCCAGCCGCAGCACGATGCCCGCCGTCAGAGTGATGCCCACGCCCATGGCGGCGTTGGTGATAGTGCTCATGATCTTGGGCAGCACGATGTCACACAGGGTGGTCAGCGCTGCACAGAACAGGTCCAGAAACAGGGTCATTTTGTACTTTGCCAGATAGGGCAGAAAACGCCGGATCAGCGCACCGCTGCCTGCGTGGTGCGCCCCGGGGTCGTTGATCTTGGTTTTTGACATGGTTCCTCCTGTTGTAAAACCCTCTCAGGCTCACTTCGTTCGCCAGCTCCCCCGAGAGGGGGAGCCTTTGCATCTTTCGGGAAGCTGTACAAAACCTCCCCCTTTCGGGGGAGGTGGCATTGCGCAGCAATGACGGAGAGGGTTCGTTCTCTTACTTTTTACTGTAATCCCGCTCGCCGTAGATGGCGGTGCCGATGCGCACAAGGGTAGCACCCTCCCGGATGGCGTTTTCAAAGTCGCCGCTCATGCCCATGGAGAGGGTCTCCATGGACACGTTGGAATAGCCGCGCTCTCCGGCCTGCACAAACAGCTTGTACACCTCGGCCAGATAGCGGCGGTTGCGGGCATCGTCGTCGTTCACGGGCGGAATGGCCATCAGCCCCTTGACCCGGATGTGCTCCTGTGCGGCAGCAGCATCCAGCAGCGGCCAGAGCGCTTCCGGTGCTACGCCGGTCTTGCTCTCCTCGCCGCCGATGTTCACCTCCAGCAGCACGTTCTGCACGATGCCGGCCTTGGCTGCTTCCTTCTCGATGGCGTTCAGCAGATGCTCGCTGTCCACGCTTTGGATGAGGCTGGCACGGCCCAGCACTTTTTTAATTTTGTTCGTCTGCAGATGGCCGATAAAGTGGCTGGGCTTGCCGCAGTAAGCACCTGCGTCAAAGTTTGCGCACAGCTCCTGCACATGGTTCTCACCGAACACATCAATGGGCAGGGCTGCGCTTGCAGCCACGGTCTGCGCCGTGCGGGTCTTGCAGGCGGCGCACAGCTGCACCGCTGCCGGGTCGCGGCCTGCTTCACGGGCCGCGGCTGCCATCTTTTCCCGGATCTCTGCCACGGCCTCCTGCATCTGTTCCAGATTCTTTTCTGCCATGATGCTCAGTCCTCCTCGGTATACTTGGCGCGTTCGCCGCCGATGAGCTTCGGGCGGGTGCGGGCGCACAGAATGTTCGCTTCACCAATTTTGGAAAGGCTCAGCCGCACCGGCACCGCCACCCGCTTCAGGTGCATCCCGATGAGGGTGCCGCCGATATCAATGCCTGCGTGGGCGCGGATCTCTTCCACGGCCACCGGCTCCCGGAACTTCTTCCAGCAGGTGGTGGCCCAGCTGCCGCCTGCATGGGGGCGGGGCACCACGCACACCTCTTCCCAGCCGTATTTTTCAGCGGCTTCGCGCTCAATTATGATGGCGCGGTTCAGATGCTCGCAGCACTGCGCGGCCAGCCAGATGCCGTTTTCGGCCAGCACTGGGGCAATGCCCGCGTACACGGCCTGCGCGGCTTCCAGACTGGAATCCTTGCCAATGTGCCCGCCCACGATCTCGCTGGACGAGCAGCCCACCACGAACACATCGCCCTTTTTCAGCTTTGCTTCGGCCAGCAGTTCGGTCACTGCCTGCCGGGCCTGCGTCTCGATCTGTTTTTTGAATTCTTCTGTCATAAAAAACACCTCGGTTTTTATCAAAGATCAAAGATTTGCACTGCGCACCTTTTCGCTGCCTGCAAGGCCGAGATACAGCCTGCTCTCCACCGGGCACAGAGCTGTCACACCGCCTGCACCCTTGCTGGAGACCGTCCGCTTCCAGCTGCCGTCTGCCGTATCTACAGCTTCCGCGCAGGGCGCATCGGCAGGCAGGCTGAACAGCTTTTCCTGCAGATTCCGGCCTGCACGCAGGGCAATGCCCCGCAGCAGGGTGCTGTCGGCGTTCTTTTCCAGCCAGCTGCTGCGCGCCCACCGGTAGCGAAAAGGCCCGTGTTAGCCGATGTACAGGGTGCCGTCTGCATCCATAGCAAGCGCACCGGGATATCCCGGCAGGCCGGAAACAAAGCTCTGGCAGTTTTTACCGCCCGCCGTCAGGTCGCGGGCATCGGCGGCAGCACTCCACACACAGCGGTTCCCAAGGTCAGCCACGAACAACGTGCTGCCGTCCCGGCTCAGGGCCAGCCCGGAAGCACCGGCCACACCGCCCAGCACCTTCTGCACCGTGCGTGCTGCCGGGTCGTATACATACACGCAGCCCGTGCCGGTGTGGGCCAGCAGTTCGGTGCGCAGAGTGCTCTCCAGTCCGTCCGCGGCACTGGCACTGGCAGCAACAGCAAAGTAGATCCTGCCGTCCGGCGCGGCCTTCCACCCTGAGACAACCCCCAGCGGTGCACCGTCGATCTGGGTCACTACCTGCTCCACCGCCGTGCCCCAGCTGTCGTGGGCGGCGCGGCACAGGCTGCCGCCGCCGGGCGTGAGGATGCTCAGCCACAGGTCCCCGCTGCCGTCGAAGGCAAAACCGGTCAGCTCACCGTCCACGGAAAGGATGGCCGCATCGTGTCCGCCGTCGGTGCGCACAAGGTCGCTCGTGCGCTTTTTTAAGGCTGCGCCGTCGTATGCTGCGGCATACACAAGGCCGTCCTGTGTGCGGATGCAGTCCACACCCTGATATTCGCCCAGTTCCAGCGTTCCCTTATGATCGGCGGCAAGGGCCGTCTGTGCTGCACCGGTGTCCTGCCGGACATCCGGCGCGGTGTAGCCTTGTGGCGGCGTATCGATGGGCCGGAACACCAGTGCATACACCAGCGCCAGCAGGATGCACACGCCAAACACCGTGCTGGCCGTGCGGAACCGCTTGAGCAGCGCGTCCCGCTCCACCGCCATCTGGGCCGCATACTCGGCACGGCGGCGGGCAGCGCGGGCATTTGCGCGGTTTGCCCGGCGCATCCAGCGATCCACGAACAATGCCACCTGCGGCCCGATGGTGAGCGACGCAATGGCAAGGATGAGCAGAAATTCAATAAGTCCGATCCTCATAGGGCTTTTTCCTTTATCTTCAGAGCTTTTTCAGGGGAGTATCCCCTTATCGTTTCAGTATAGCATCTGTGGCGCGGCAGTTCAAGCACCCAACTCTGTCTCCCGGCTTTTGCCGCCGCCTGCCGCCTTTTTCTCCATCTTTCCTGCCAAAGCCTTTTTTGCCGTGCTGAAATATGCTATACTGATTATAAATATGGCATTCTGCACCGGAATGCCGCGTGTCAGTGTAAAAGAGGATAACATGGAAGCATTCAAATATAATGTGCAGCCGGGCCGCTACCGGCATTTCAAGGGCAACGAATACGAAGTGCTGGGCATGGCCCGCCACAGCGAGACCGAAGAGGAAATGGTGGTGTACCGCGCCCTGTACGGGGAACGCGGGCTTTGGGTGCGTCCTGCCGCCATGTGGTGCGAGACCGTGGAGCGGGACGGCAAAGTGCAGCCGCGCTTTGTGCGCATTGAGGAGTGAACCGGCAGTTTTTGCCGATGGGATAAAACGGAGGGTGATACTTTTGTACAGTGAACAAAAACAGGCGCTTGCCGCCGAACTGAGCTTCAAGCATCCGGCAGTGCTGGCTGTCAGCGGTTCCGCAGGCAGCGGCAAGACCGCTCTGCTGGCCGCGCTGCTGCCGGTGCTCAAGAGCCGCGGGCTGAAGGTGGGCGTGATCCGCGAGGCTGACGATCTGCGCCTGCCCGCCGAGACCGACCGCCTGCATGAGGCCGGTGCCGAGGGTGTGGCCGTGTTTACTGCCGGGCGCTATCTGCTTACCGAGCAGTTCCGCCTGAACGAGCAGGACCTGCTGGCTTTGTTCGAGCGCCACGGCTACGACCTTGTACTGCTGGAAGGCTTTGGCGACAGCGGCTGGGCCAAGATCGAGGTGGTGCGCAGCTCGGTCAGCCCGGTGGGCACCGCGTTCCAGCCCATGGCCATCGTGGGCGATGTGCCGGGCGCTGATTTCGCACTGGACGATCCTGCTGCTCTGGCAGACTGGATCGAGAACCAGATGCCGTCCCTGTAACGGAGGTTCTGCATGAAACTCATCCGTACCGAAGACGCTGTCGGGCAGGTGCTCTGCCACGACATCACACAGATCATTCCCGGCCAGTTCAAGGGAGCACGCTTCCGCAAAGGGCACATCGTCCAGCCGGAGGATATTCCCGTGTTGCTCTCCATTGGCAAAGAAAATCTCTATGTCTGGGAGAAGCGCCCCGGCATCCTGCACGAGGACGAAGCCGCTGCCCTTTTGTACAAGGCAGCGGCGGGCCGCAACCGTTCAGGATG
>OCAT01001046.1_pt1 | contig 19079 bp, 20 predicted proteins | sample 1538311 | NCBI WGS metagenome assembly OCAT01 (sample SAMEA2580287, study PRJEB22360) | human gut metagenome | biome: human gut; feature: human-associated habitat; material: faeces | place: Denmark | collected 2008/2010
TCCACTATCGTTCTGCGGAAAAAGTATATAAGGAGTTTATGCTGTACGCAATCGGACGGAACATCAATAAATACCACCGATTCATACACCATGAAATCGAGAAATATGAAGGGAAAAAAGAGTAGAAAACCGCCTAACTGATGGAGCACATCAAAAAAACCGAACAAGGGTTTTTGCGCCCTGAAATAAGAAGATCAAAAAAGGAAGAGACAGTCCACTGGAGAATTCAGGTCTTAAAAAGTCCGAGTTCTCTGGGATTGTCTCTTCCTTGCGTGTCAGGGGTTAAAATTCGGTATTAACCGACAGCCCCTTTTTCTTAGATAGCTTTATTCCCTTAAAATTTAATTTCCACCTATTACAATCGTATGCTCACTTACCGTAGATTCTACAAGATCTGTATAGTTCGATTTTGCATATCCATATGTGTATAACCTAACTTTAGTCGGAATTACTTTGCCGGTCGGATAAAAATAATATGAAACTTGAGTCATGTATGCATAATTGAGTTTTCTTGCAAAATATTTATTAGCCAATTTTGTGAGTACATTTGTTCCAATAATAACTCCCACATTATGAGTTTTATTTGCAAGACCTGTTGCAAGTGATGCAAGGGCTGACTTAATACCCGCCAATGTTTTGTTATAAAATTTGGTTGATCCTTTGGTAGTGCATATTTTCTTCCAGCCATAACCTCCTCCTGGCGGCGGTGGGGGTGTTGACCTGGTTAAGATACCAGATGGTTTGGAAATACCTTCGATTAATATTTCCACAGTTTCTTTTCCGTTTTCAATTCTCCGAGCCACAAATCCCTCTTCTGTGTACTCATAATACGTGTTAAAATGAGATTGCAGAACATATTCTCCTGAAGAATTCATTACATAAATATAAGATTCTACAGCTTCATTTTCCATGTATTCTACTGCTTTATACTGCTTCCCGTTTTCCATGTAAGTATACTCTAATTTTCCATTTTCATCCGTAATAATTTCTAAATTTGTTCTTCCTACTGTTTCCGTATCTTGATCTTGTGCCATAACATTGAAACCAACCATTGACATCAGCATAATAGCACTTAATAATACCGCAACACTTTTTCTAATCTTTCTCATTATAACACCTCCTTTCTTTCTTATTATTGCAAGTATACTTCATGTTGTTTTCTAAATTATACAATATTATCAACTTATTTTCAATAATAAATTTGTCATTTTATATATAGTTTTGACTTTTTTCTGTATATACTTGATTTAAATATATTTTATTGATACAATATTAACACCATAACTTTTTAGAAAAATATTATATATTAGGAAAGGGGGAAGGTTGATGAAAAAATTAAAAGACTTATTCCATTCGTTATCCCATCCAACTAACATTCGTTCCTGGTTATTATTGCAGATCGTTGTTTCCGGTTTTTCATCCATAATTGCGATAGCAATAGATTCTCTATTAATCGTACCATTGATGGATGTAGAGGATGGTGGAATTGGGGATATTTTGTCCTCATGTATAACGATTACAATCATCTATACACTCACCAGTCTATACACATACCGAAAATTATTTTTTAATTTTTTTAAAAGGGATACTTCCGATAAAGTTAAACACGAAACAGAAGATTCAAAGAAGTAAGAAAAATCCTTTCTCCCCGAGGAGAAAAAAGGAGAGAGTGAAGGCATTATGATTAAAAGGACGGAATACCGCCCCCTTTTAATCATAGTGCCCCAGTATGATACAATGAAGATAATTCCTTTCTGTGTATAATATACAATATGGTTGGTATCATCGATCCGGCGATTCCACCAACCACTCAAATTGTGCTTGAGTGGTTCTTGATTCTGCTGATCAGTCCGTTTATATTCACTTCCAATACTATTAAAATTCTAAAATATTGTGTTTGTTTCACTTTTAACTCATGGGCTGCAAAGTTTTTTCTTCCAGCAAACAAATCTGAAATGCCTTGATGCTCATTCTATTTCCTATCCTCCAACATTTATTATAGAACTGTTTTTCCATAATTTGTCAGAAATTGTCGATAGTTAATTGAAATACTGGTATAATGTTTAGTAGTCAATTATACCTTTGGTGCAAGATCAAATCAAATATCATCTGATGGAAAGGTGTGATGAAACAAAAGATGAAAAAAGTCAATTTAGAGAAAAATGTCTATCAGGCAATGTTGGAACGACTTCATTTTATTTTTCAGGAGTTTGATAATATTTATATTTCCTTTTCCGGTGGAAAAGACAGTGGTTTATTATTAAATATCGTGCTGGATTTCCGGGATCAATACTATCCTTCGCAGACAATAGGTGTTTTTCATCAAGACTTTGAAGCACAATACAGCGCTACAACTGCTTATGTGGAAGAAACATTTCAAATGTTGGAAAAGCGTTTTTCTGTAGAATTATACTGGGTCTGTCTGCCTATGGCAACACGAACTGCTTTAAGCAGTTACGAAATGTACTGGTATCCATGGGATGAACAAAAAGAAGATATCTGGATTCGTCCTATGCCAAAACATGATTATGTAATTAATTTGGAACATAATATTATGACGACTTATCATTATAAAATGCATCAGGAAGATCTGGCCAAACAGTTTGGCAGATGGTATAGACTATCTCATGGAAACAAAAAGACAATCTGTTTACTGGGAATAAGGGCAGATGAATCCTTGCAGCGGTACAGTGGATTTATCAATAAAAGACACAGCTATAAAAATCAATGCTGGATTACTCAGCAATTTAAAGAAGTTTACAGTGGTTCCCCTTTATACGACTGGTCCGTAGAAGATATATGGCATGCTTACTATTTGTTTGATTATCCCTACAACAAATTATATGATTTGTATTATAAGGCCGGTTTAAGTGTTTCACAGATGCGGGTGGCTTCACCATTTCAAGATTATGCCAAAGAGGCGTTGAATCTTTATAGAGTGATTGATCCTCAGATCTGGGTCAAACTTGTTGGTCGTGTACAGGGCGCCAATTTTACTGCTATATATGCAAAAACAAAAGCACTAGGATATCGTCATATAACGCTACCAAAGGGACATACATGGAAGTCCTATACACAATTTTTACTGGCGACACTGCCACCCAGATTGCGCCGGAACTACATAAATAAGTTCAACAAATCGATTTTATTCTGGCATACGGTAGGAGGCGGACTGGAGGAAGAGACGATCGAAGAATTGATAGAGCATGGTTATCGAATCAAAAGAAATGGTGTTTCCAATTATACAATTTTTAAAAACTCAAGGATTATCTTTCTTGATCATATTCCTGATGATACCGATGACATCAAATCAACAAAAGATATTCCAAGTTGGAAGAGAATGTGTTTCTGTATTTTAAAAAATGATCATATTTGCCGTTTTATGGGATTTGGAATGACAAGAGAGCAAAAAAGAAAACTAGATTATTTCAAAGAAAAATATAAAAGTGTGGAGGAATTAGATCATGAATAAAAGTCCCGTTTATAATATCAAAGCAGTACCAGTAGAAAAAATTGTTGCAAATGATTATAATCCTAATACAGTCGCATCGCCAGAAATGAAACTGTTATATGACAGCATTAAAGAAGATGGATATACGATGCCCATCGTATGTTACTATGACAAAGACAAGGATCAGTACATTATTGTTGATGGTTTTCATCGTTACCGCATTATAAAAGAATACCCAGATATTTATGAACGGGAAAAGGGCCTCTTACCGGTATCCGTTATAGATAAATCACTTGACCGACGTATGGCAAGCACGATTCGTCATAATCGTGCAAGAGGAAACCATGATGTAGATCTTATGAGTAATATCGTCAAAGAACTCCATGAATTAGGGCGATCTGATGCATGGATAGCCAAGCATTTAGGTATGGATCGGGATGAAATTTTACGGTTAAAACAAATCACCGGACTGGCTGCATTGTTTAAAGAAGTCGATTTTACACAGGCTTGGGAACCAGATGAAAAATCTTTACTGGACATTGACGATGATTAGAAATCAGAGTATATAAAATCCCCAGAGTTGCCACTCTGGGGATTCGTTTTATGCCCATTTTTTATTTTTATATTTCACATACAGCCCTGCTCCGATGACTGCTGTCACAAATTCGGCTGCCGGAAAGGACATCCACACCCCTGTCATCTCCCAGAGCCTTGCGAAAAGAAAGGCGATTGGAATAATCAAAATCAGTCCCCGCAGGAAAGAGATGATCTGGGCTGGAAACGCTTTTTCCACAGAAGTAAAGTACATGGAGAGGATGATATTAAATCCGGCAAAGACTAGGGATGTAAAGTATAGTCTTAAACCTGTTACCGCAATCGTATGTAAGGTGGCATTGTTCTCACTGTTAAAGGCCGATGCGATTGGATCGGCAAACACAAACAAGATCAGATAGATGGCAGCCGACAGAACAAGCATGGATCCCATAGCATACCGGAGAAACTGCACGATCCGTTTCTGCTCCAGCTTGCCGTAGGCGTCGCTTACGAGAGGCTGAATACCCTGGGAGATTCCGGTATAAAAAGAGAGAACCACTAAAGAGAGATTGGCGATGATACCATAGGCTGCAACTCCGGTATTTCCTTCCAGACGAAGGATTATCATATTAAATACGATCATAACGATGGCTGAACTGATTTGGGCAAGCAGAGACGGAAATCCAAGGGAAAGATTCATCCGGATGGAAGCTGTATCGGGTAAAAGCCGTTTCATATGGAACCAGCGTTTTTTCCCAAGCCAGTGTGGGGACATAATGATCAGTCCGACAACTGGGGAGAATCCGGTTGCAAGTACTGCTCCAAGCATCCCCATTCCACAAGCAAAAATGAAAATATAGTCAAACACCACATTAAAGAGGCTCCCAGAGACCGTGGCGATCATGGAAAGCTTCGGATTGCTGTCATTTCTCACAAAGCAGAGAATGATATCGTTGAAGATAAAGGCTGGGGAAAACAGCATCAGCACCTTCAAATAAGTGGTCGTCATCTGCCAGATTTTCTGATTCGCACCGAGAATGGTGGAAATCCGTCCGGCAAAGAAAACCCCGCCCGCCATAAACAAAAGGGAGAAAAAGACACCAAGATACACGGTATTTGTAAAAATCTGATCCGCCCCTTTTTTGTTGTTCTGGCTTTTCAGAATCGTAAATTTTGTAGCGCCTCCCATTCCGAGCATGAGTCCGGTTCCATGAATGAAATCATAGACGGGAATTGCAAGATTCAGGGCCGCAAGCCCATTTGTCCCGATTCCTTGCGCTACGAAAAACGTATCTGCAAGAATATAACAGGAAATAGCAATCATCCCCATAATACTGAAAAAAGAGTATCGGATAAATTCCACGAACGGTGTTGTCTTTGTCATAAAAACCTCCTGAACTTTGAACTGCCGTCCAAAAAGACAAAAAAAAGCGCTGTCATTTTGTATCTCCAAAGGCCTATCGATACAAAATCCAACGCTTCATTACCCGGCGGCAAGTCCTTATTTCTCTACTTACGATAGCAAACGAAATTGAAAGAGTCAAGAAAAAGTTTTAGTAAGTTGACTTTTTTTCTGCCATCCTGTTTAATTACAATCAGAAATAACAACACAGGGAGGGAAGAAAGATGCAGGAAACAAATATTTTGTTGGTAGAAGACGATAGAATGATTATAGAAAATCTGACAGAATTTTTAAAGACAGAAGGATTTCAGGTTTGGAGCGCCGACGGACAGGAGAAGGCAATGAAGATTTTAAGAAATCAGCATTTTGACCTGATTCTTCTGGATATCACACTGGCACAAGGTAATGGCTACAGCACATGTACCCAGATCAAGTCACACTATGAGATTCCCATTATATTTCTGACAGCTCTGGACGATGAGTTTTCGGTGGTAACAGGGCTTGATATGGGGGCGGACGATTATATTAGTAAGCCGTTTCGGCCTAGAGAGCTGGTATCACGGATGAGGACTGTACTCAGAAGAAACAGCAAGACTCCTAATTTTCTTTCCTGCCGGGAAATTCGGATCGATCCGGTCAAAGGGATTGTAACAAAACGGGGAGAGGAAATCTTTCTTTCAGCACTGGAATATCGACTTCTGCTCGTCTTTTTCCAGCACAGAGGTATGGTGATGTCCCGGTCCATGCTGTTAGAAGAGATCTGGGATATCGCAGGGGAGTATGTAAATGATAATACCCTGACCGTTTATATCAAAAGGCTCAGAGACAAGATTGAAGATAATCCGCAGGAGCCGAAGATCATTAAGACTGTCCGGGGGCTGGGATATAAGATGGAGGAGTGATGTAGATGAAATTATTTCGGAATCAGGAAATTGGATGGTACCTCTCAGGATTCTTTGTGACAATCGGTACGGTATGTATTGTGTATCTGATTGTAGGAAAAAATCCGCTATATTATCTGTTGGCGGAAGGAATCCTGTGTAGTGCCTTGTATTTGCTCTGCATGAAGCGCAGATATGAGGATGTGGAAAAGCTCACACAGAAGATCGACCGGATTCTCCACGGAGAGGATCAGTTGGAACTTGGAGAATATCAGGAGGGAGATCTTGAGATATTAAAAGATGAGATTTACAAGATGACAGTACGACTGAGGGAGCAAAATGAGCATTTGAAGAAAGAAAAGACATTTCTTGCCGATGCCCTTGCGAATATTTCCCATCAGATTCGTACGCCTCTAACTTCCGTTAATCTGATGCTGGAACGGATTAGAAAGCAGGATCTGGAGGAAAGACAGAAGAGGAAGATATATCGGGAAATGGCAGAGATGCTGCAAAGAATGGAATGGTTGATTCTGGGGCTTCTAAAAATTTCCAAATTGGATGCGGGAGCTGTGGTATTGGATAAACAACGGATCCAAGTGGAGCCATTCATAAGAGAGGTCGTGCGCTCCCTGGAAATCCCAATGGAACTGCGGGAGCAGAAGCTTATTCTAAAGGGAACTTCAGATGCGGCCTTTTATGGAGATGCGTCCTGGACGATGGAGGCGGTTGGTAATGTCCTGAAAAATTGTATGGAACACACCCCGATTGGCGGAACGATTCATATTGCCTGGGAAGAGAACCCGCTTTACACAGAGCTTTCCGTGACAGATTCCGGAAACGGAATCGATGAAAAAGATTTGCCGCATATCTTTGAACGGTTTTATAAGGGCAGAATATCGGAACAGCAGAATTTTGGCATTGGTCTTTCGCTTGCCCGAAGTATTCTTACCCAGGAAAAGGCCATTATCACAGCAAAAAATAATAAAGAGGGGGGAGCCAGATTTCTTGTTCGTTTTTATGGGGGAAAAGAAAAAATGGAAAAGTGACAAATTTGTTATGAAAAAGTCATCGAAGTGTCATGTGGGGCAGGTATACTTATTTTTAGAAACGAAGAGGAGGAAGAAGGATGGAAATTCTAAAAATAGAAAACCTGACAAAAGTGTATGGAAAAGGTGAAAATGAGGTTCATGCACTGAACGGCGTATCTTTTTCCGTGGAAAAAGGCGAATTTGTCTCTATCATCGGATCATCCGGATCCGGCAAATCTACATTACTGCATCTGATTGGAGGGGTGGATCGCCCGACGTCCGGCAAGGTCTATGTGGACGGTAAAGATGTTTATGCCCAGAAGGAGGACGCCCTTGCCATCTTTCGAAGACGACAGGTAGGACTTATTTATCAGTTTTATAATTTGATTCCAGTGCTGAATGTGGAAGAAAATATTACGCTCCCGGTACTGATGGACGGAAGAAAAGTAAATGAGAAACGATTTGAGGAGCTCATTGATATTCTGAAAATGAAAGAGCGGCTTCATCATCTGCCGAACGAACTTTCGGGAGGGCAGCAGCAGAGAGTGTCTATTGGAAGGGCTCTCTTGAATGCGCCGGCGATTTTGCTGGCGGATGAGCCGACAGGAAATCTGGACTCGGAGAACAGCAAGGAGATCATGAATCTGTTGCGGTACTCAAACCGTGCCTATGACCAGACGATGCTTGTTATCACACATGATGAAAATATCGCTCTTCAGGCAGACCGTATCATTACTCTGGAAGACGGGAAGATCATAAGGGATGAGGTGGTCCGGTAATGAGTATCTTCGCAACGATCACAAATAAGACAATGAAACAAAATAAAGCCCGAACGATTGTGACGATCATTGGAGTAATCTTGGCGACTGCTATGATCTGTGCGGTTGTCACACTGGGAGTCAGTCTCCAGCAATATATGTATGACTATGCGGTCAAGACAGACGGAAGATGGCACGTTGGAGCCAAAGGACTTTCCATGGAGGAAGCCGAATTGTTCCAGAATGATGAGGATGTGAAAGACTCCGTTTCCATTTCTGAGGTCGGATATGCTAAGATCGGGGAGAATGATGAGGATCTCTTCGGGCAGTACCTATATATTCAGACGATTGACGAGAAGGCCGCGGATATGCTTTCATTGAAGCTGACACAAGGAAGGCTCCCGGAAAATGAGCAGGAGATCATCGTACAAGGTGGGCTCGAGCAGAATGGAAAGGAAATTCGCATCGGGGATACTGTTTCTTTTCCGATAGGCGACCGTATAGATGAGGATGGAAACGCGCTTTTGTTTAATGCAATGCTTCAGTATGAGGAAGGTGGGGAGATAACGGAACATTTTCAGGAAAGAGAAGAAAGACAGTTTCAGGTGGTAGGATTTTTGGAACACTGGGGAGATACACAAAGAAACGGCGCGGGTATCGATGCCTTCATCGGAAAAGGAGATCATCCCTATGCTGTCAATCAACTTTATATGGAGTTAAAACAGCCAAAGGAGGCATTTACTTTTATAGAAAAACATCACAATGAAGAATTATTACAGGAAAATTCGAGTGTTCTTAAATGGATGGGAATATCGGGAAATGAATCTTTCCAAGGCATGTTAAGCGGAATGTTGACAATTCTCATTATTATTATCGGAGTGGGTGCTGTTTCCTTGATCTATAACGCTTTTTCTATTTCCCTAAGGGAGAGGACGACGCAGTTTGGTCTGCTGTCTTCCATAGGAGCTACAAAAAGGCAGTTGAGAAGATCCATGTGGCAGGAAGCGATTGTGGTAAGTGCGATTGGAATTCCACTGGGAATTCTCTCCGGAATCGGCGGCATCGGAATGACTCTGCATTTTATCGGCGGATCGTTGGCACAGTATGTTCACGGGGATCCGGATGGGAGAATCACGCTTCATACTTCTCCGCAGGCAATCATTGTGGCGGCGTTGATTTCGTTTTTCATTATCTGCATTTCCGTGTGGATTCCAATGGCTAGAATTAAGCGGATTACACCACTTGAGGCAATTCGCGCCAACAAAGACGTTCGAATCCGAGCAAAGGAGGTTAAGAGCCCGAAGATCATCCGCAGGCTTTTCGGAGTGGAAGGGATGATGGCTGATAAAAACTATAAGCGGGACCGCAAGAAATATCGTGCTACTGTATTTTCTCTTACTGTAAGTATTGTTCTTTTTACGGCGGCCACTTTGTTTTCCAGTTACATGGATATGACAGGTGCGTTTATGTTGGAAGCTCCGGAATACGAATTATCATACAGGGTCTCCGATTCGGAGTTGGATGAGGGAGAAAGAGAAGAAATTCTGGGGATGATGGAGCAGGGGAAAAAGGTGGAGAATGTTGAACTGCACGGTGAAATGTACAGCCTCGTATCAATCCCAAAAGAGGAGCTGAGTGAGGAATGGAGCGATCTTCTGACAGGAGAAGGTCTGGAGTCATATTATAATATGACAGAAGAAGAGGCGCGGGTATATAATGAAAAAAATCAGTATGAACATGCTATGATTATCAGTTTGTCGGATGAAAAGTTTAAGGAATATGCAGATTCCCAGGGAATTGATGCCTCGCCATACTTTCGAGAAGGAAACAAAGAAGTGCTTTTCTACGACAACTACCGGTATTACGACGGACAAAGCGAAAAGTACAGAAAGATTCACACCATGAATGGGGAAAAAATAAGAATACAAATTCTCCCGGAAAGCCAGTACGATGACAGTGTGGAAGAACGACCAGAGACAATCATGGAACAGGCAAGCACGATTACACTTGCGCAGCGAGTTAAGAGTATGCCGGATCTGATTTCAGACCCTCAGGAAGTTTGTGCGGTTATTATCCCGGAGAGTAAAGCTGGGGAACTGGTCGGGGATAATGGATACAATCGTTCGGGATTTATCTGGGATTACCAGATTAAGTCTTCTAATTACAAGGAATCTTATGAAGACCTGACATCACGGATGGAAGACCGGGGAATGGACAAAGATTCTTTGAGCAATATCGCACAGCAGTATGAACAGGACAGAGGGATTCTTCTTGCAATCAGGATTCTTTCCTTTGGATTTATTACCCTGATTTCGATGATTGCGGCGGTTAATGTGTTTAATACGATATCCACAAATGTCATGCTGAGAAAACGAGAATTTGCCATGATGAAATCCATGGGAATGACAATGAAAAGCATGAAGAAGATGATGAATTACGAGTGTCTGATTTACGGATTCCGGTCTATCATTTATGGAGTGGTGCTTTCACTTACAATCAGCTTTGCCATGTATATGGTACTAAGCCAGGGGGCAGCGGTTGATTTCCGACAGCCTTGGGGTGGAATGTTGATTTCCGTACTATGGGTGTTTGCTGTCGTGTTCATCACAATGCTTTACTCCATGAGCAAGATTAAAAAACAGAATATTATTGATGAACTGAAAAAAGATGTATAAAAAATAGGAAGAAAGCTGCTGCATCCGTTGAAATTTTGCAAGGATGCAGCAGCTTTTTAAGATAGACATACTTTCTAAAAGCAGTCAACTGTGTACCAAAATAAAGGAAGAGGGAACCAGTCCAGCGGAACGGAAAGCTCCATATAACGCCCATAAGGAGTTAAAAGCAATTTTTGAGCATCCATTTTACTAAGGTGAACAGCGTCTTTGGCCGCATGGCTTTCGACCCGGACGTGGTTTTGGCAGACTGTAATTGTAATTGGCTGGTGGTCCATAACTGCAGAAAAAATCCCATCTGAAAGTCCGCACGTACGGGATTTTACAGTAAGAAACATATCAAGGACTGCCGCAAAATCAAAGATATTATACATATTGGAAGGCTGAATCTGATAGTATTCCGCAAAGTCGGAGAATTCCTTACATATAGCCACTTCATATTCCGGAAAAAGGAAGGAAGAGGATTTTAAATGAAATTGATGAAAATAGGCCTTAATCACTTTTTTTGTATCCTGAGGGGATAAAAGAGCTAATTCACTGACGGTTGAATGATCTTCGGAGGAGATCAGATAACCAATCAAAGTCCCATTTTTTTGAATACCCCAAGGATGTTGATGGTAACTGGTAAAAAGAGACTGCAATGTATCCAGGTTTCGTTCTACATAAACTTCCCGGGAAGCAAAAATCCTGGGAAGAAGTTTCTCCCATCCGGCAATTTCAAAGAATGGAGAAAAAAGAATTTCGTTGTTGTCAGTATCTTTCAGTGCATGGCGAATATTGCTTATATTAATATGATATCTGTATTGGACTCCACCGGATGTATAACCAAAATATTCATATCGCTGTCTTTGCCCTCCAAGAATACTGATGTGATATTGTCCAGACATCTCTTCAAGCTGCAGTTTCATCAGTTCTTTCATATGACCTTCTCCACGATATTTCGGGTCGACAACCATAATTCCAAGAAAATTTGCCAGCAGTGTCTTTCCAGATGCATGGACAGTTTGGGGAAGAACAGCATTTTCCGCCACCAGTTTTCCGGACTCCGTTTCTGCTACTTTTGTAATACGGTCAGAATGATCACCTTTATAGTAAACTTTTGGTAATAATTCTTCAATGTCAAATCCAAATGTATGATTTGCAAGGTCAACATATTCATTTCGCTCTTCCGGCCGTGCCTGCCTGTAAATCGTCATGTGATCATTCCTCCTTTGTACTATGCAACATAGCGTTGTCTTTTTCCAGTTCACGCAAAATGATAGAAGCTGTTTTTCTTACTGTGCCGGTCACTATTTTTGTACACAGTTCTTTTCGCTCAGGAGCATCTTTGGCGTATCCACGAATCAAAACTCCGCAGCACGGGGATTTGAAAGAGTCACGGAAGAAATCGTGCAGTTCTTTTGTAAGGGCGAAGCAGCGCTGGATCTTCGGATCCCCTGGTGTGCGCCTCCCGAAGAAATAACCGATACACATCGTACCTCCTGCCAGAGCGCCACAAATACAACCGCCGCCCCCAAGTCCCCATGGAAATCCGCTGCTCATGGCGATAGCGTCATCCGACAGATCAATCCCAAAATGCTTCCGAATCGCATAGATTACAGATTCCGAGCAGGCAAAGCCTTGATGAAAAATATCAGCAGCGTCCTGCTCAAGCTTCTCCATATTCATTGTAGTATTCATCTACCTTCCTCTTTTCTGTTCTCATTTTCTCCTATTATACAATTTGTAAAGAGAAAAGTAAAATTCTTAAATTTATTGAAAAACAATAAAAGTATATTGAAAAACAATAAATACCATGTTATGGTAGAGAAAATGAAAAAGCAAAAAGGAGGATTTCAGAAATGATGGGCAAAAGATCGGAGGGAAAGATGGTCCTTGTGACCAGGTGGATTTTAAATTTTATGCTGGTTTCCGGAGTGCTTGTATTTGTCTCCTTACCGTTTCTGTTACAATACGCAGGAGACCATTATGCCCCTATCATTAAGGAACACTATGTTCTGTATCTCATTGTATATCTGATCAGCGGGGTAATGGGAATTATTATTGTCTACTGTCTAAGAAAGATGATTGGAACCGTGATACGTCGGAACTGCTTCGTAGATGAAAATGTCAGGGAGCTGAACATTATGGGGATGTCAGGATGCGTTATCACAGTGACGTTTCTGATCAAAGAGATTCTGGCGTGGACGGCTGCGGGTATCGTGATTGTGATTGTCTTTTTCATTGCGGCGCTCTTTAGCTTTGTACTGGCAGGAGTCTTTGCGGAGGCGGTCCGTTACAAAAAGGAAAATGATCTGACGATTTAGAGGGGGATGGTAACATGGCAATACGAATGAATCTGGATGTAGTCATGGCAAAACGAAAAATTGGACTGACGGAATTATCCAGAGAAGTGGATATTACAATGGCGAATCTGTCTATTCTAAAGAATAATAAAGCAAAAGCGGTTCGCTTTACGACTTTGGAGGCCCTTTGTAAGGCGCTTCACTGTCAGCCCGGAGATTTGATGGAATATGTAGAAGAGGAGGAATCAAATGAAGGATAATGCATATGAAAGAATCATGGACAGCAAGGCTGGGAAAATCCTTGCGGGAAGTTTGGTGTACGGGATTATGTTTGAAATCCTGTTGTACCGTAATATGAATGGAATCGGAATACCGGTCCTCATGCTGACGACCTGCCTGTTTCTCATTGGATTTTTTAGGATATTTGAGATGCGGATCAAACAGGAGACGGTGTTTTATATGGCGGCCATGGTACTACTCGGAATATCTACCGTACTGACCACGTCGGACTTTTTTCTGATATGGAACTGGTTTGGAAGTATTTGTATGTTCTTCCTCGTTTTGATTCATCAGTTTTACGATGACCGGAAGTGGAGCTTCGCACAATATCTGAAAATCTATCTGAGGATGTGGTTTGCTCCCTTTGGTAATCTGCTTTCCCCATTTAGGGCGCTGATCCGGGAAAAAGGACGGAAAGCAAAACCCGGTGAGAAAACATCGTCCGGTTACGTCACCCAGATCTTTATTGGATGTGTGGCGGCGATTTTGCTTCTGATCATCATCTTGCCGCTTTTATTTTCCGGGGACATGATGTTTGCGTCTTTTATCCGTATTTTTACAGGAAATATGGATGGATTCCACTTTCCGGCAGAAAAACTTTTTTTGTTCTTGTTTGGATTTGTACTTTGTTTTGCAGTATTGCAAGCATTTGCCAATTATGATCCAGATTTGTGTAAGAAGGAACAGGAGGATCGACCTGTCCAGGTGTCAGGGATTACCTGCATATCCATTCTGACGGCAGTTTACGTGGTGTTCTGTCTGATCCAGATCGGAGCTTTATTTTTTGGACGCGGCAATGGGCTTCCGGCTGGCTTTACTTATGCTGAATACGCAAGAAGTGGTTTTTTTCAGTTGCTCGGAGTCTGCCTTCTTAACCTTGTGATTGTTCTTACTGTAATCCATCTGTTCCGGCCGGGAAGAACCATGCAGAAAGTTCTCACCGTATTTTCGGCCTGCACCTATATTTTGATTGTATCATCCGCCTACCGTATTTGCATGTATATAGGAGCTTACCAGATGACACTTCTGAGGGTTCTGGTATTGTGGGGATTATGTGTCTTGTCTTTCATTTTGGCAGGTGTTATAGTAAATGTGTATAAAAAAGACTTTCCGCTGTTTCGCTACAGTGCCATGATCTGTGTGCTTTGTTATCTCATTCTTTCCTTTTCAAGACCGGATGAATGGATGGCGCGTTATAATCTGAAAAACAAGGAAGACTGGATCGAATCCTACGATGAGATCCGATATCTTTTTTCCGAGGACTTTTTGCTGGCACTTGACCAGATCACGATATCAGGAGATACTGGAAATCTTATTTCCTATTGTCAGGAGGTAGTGGATAACTATGACAATGAGCCTGGATGGACCTACCACATCGGAGAGGCGAGGATAAAACAGGCAGCGGAGTGGTTTTTAAGTGAATATGTGAAGAACACACCATAAGGAGAGAATACATGCGTACAGTAAATGTCAGTGAACTCACAAAGAGCATCAAAGAAATGTGCATAGAAGCAAACCATTATCTCTCAAAAGATATGGAAACGACTTTGAAATGTGCCCGGGAGACGGAAGCTTCCCCGTTAGGGAAGCAGATCCTGAATCAGCTTTCTGAAAATCTCAAAATTGCGGCGGATGATATGATCCCGATCTGCCAGGATACAGGGATGGCGGTCGTCTTTTTGGAGATCGGACAGGACGTCCATCTGGAGGGCGGCAGTGTGGAAGATGCGGTGAATGAGGGCGTCCGTCTGGGGTATACGGAAGGATTTTTGAGAAAATCTGTAGTCCGGGATCCGATTGAACGGGTCAATACCGGTGACAATACTCCGGCTGTTATTCATTACCATATTGTTCCGGGAGAAAAGGTCAAAATTACAGTGGCTCCAAAAGGATTTGGAAGCGAGAATATGAGTCGCGTCTTCATGCTAAAGCCTGCGGACGGTATAGAAGGTGTTAAGGAAGCGATTTTAAAAGCAGTTAGTGATGCGGGGCCGAACGCCTGTCCACCAATGGTCGTAGGTGTTGGAATCGGAGGTACGTTTGAAAAGTGTGCATTGATGGCCAAGGAGGCACTGACACGAGAGACGGGAGCTCATTCGGAGATTTCTTATGTGAAAGATTTGGAAGAAGAAATGCTTGCAAAGATCAACGGCCTTGGTATCGGACCGGGAGGACTTGGAGGAACCACCACAGCGCTGGCAGTCCACATCAATACCTATCCGACCCACATTGCGGGACTTCCGGTAGCAGTCAATATCTGCTGTCATGTGAACCGGCATATTGTCCGGGAAGTTTAGGAAGATATGAGACAGACGAAGAAAATCAGAAGGGAAGGATCGAAAGATGGAAAAAAGGATTGCGGCACCAATAGATAAGGAAAACGTCAGGACGTTGATCGCGGGAGATTATGTATATATTACAGGAACGATTTACACGGCAAGGGATGCCGCCCACAAGAGAATGAAAGAGGCATTGGATCGGAGCGAATCTCTTCCGTTTGATATCCGGGGACAGATCATTTACTACATGGGACCTTCCCCAGCACGAGAGGGGCATCCCATCGGTTCCGCGGGACCGACCACAGCAAGCAGAATGGATCGGTACACACCAGAACTTCTCGACCTTGGGCTGGGAGCCATGATTGGAAAGGGAAAGCGTACAAAAGAGGTACTGGATGCAGTTGTAAGAAACCAATCTGTCTATTTTGCGGCAGTAGGAGGAGCTGGAGCTTTGTTGTCCAAATGTATCCGATCTTCCGAGGTGATCGCCTACGAAGATCTTGGAACAGAGGCGATCCGGAAATTATATGTAGAGGATTTCCCGGTCATTGTGGTGGCAGACTGTAAAGGGAACAATCTGTATGAGACCGCAATCGAAAAATACAGGAATGCATAAGAGGAGATAAGACATGAAACGTATTGTAATGATGGTACTTCGGAACCTGATTTTTGTTCCTTATGGATGGATTAAGCTTTGCTATTATGCCAGCCATGTCGATAAATATACGGAGGAAGAGCGCTACCGTCTTTTGAAATATATTGACAGTAAGGCAAATAAAGGCGGAAGCGTCCACATTGAGGCACATGGCGTTGAGAATATTCCAAAGGAAAACGGATTTATGTTTTTCCCGAATCATCAGGGGCTCTACGATGTGCTGGCAATCATAGATGCCTGTCCGGTCCCTTTTTCCGTAGTAGCGAAAAAAGAAATTGGTAATATTCCGTTTTTGAAGCAGGTCTTTGCTTGTATGAAAGCATATCTCATTGATCGGGATGATGTCAGACAGGCCATGCAAGTTATCATTGATGTGACAAAAGAAGTCCAAAGTGGAAGAAACTACCTGATTTTTGCGGAAGGAACCCGCTCGAAAGAGGGAAACAAACCGGGAAATTTTAAAGGTGGAAGCTTCAAGTCAGCCACAAAGGCGAAGTGTCCAATTATACCGGTTGCGCTGATCGATGCTTTTAAACCATTTGATACAAACAGTATTAAGCCGGTCAACGTACAGGTTCACTTTTTAAAACCGATTCCTTATGAAGAATATAAAGATATGAAGACGACGGAAATCGCCGCAGAGGTAAAGCGTCGCATTGAGGAGACGATTGCGACATCAGCGGAATAAGAAATGATATACCAGAGTATTAGAAAAAATGCCGTATATGGGATTCACTTATGAAAAAGAGAAATCCGGTGTACGGCTTTTATTATATCAACAAACTAGAACCTGGCAGGCGCAAAAAGATGAGATGACTCTTGGACAGGAAGGCGGAAACAAATATCTGAAATCATACAGTGTTTCATTCACTAAAAGAAAGAAATCTTACTTCATGCTGAAAAACCTAAAAAATAGTATTTGATTTTGTGACATCAAAAAACTCTAAACTATGAAAATCCTTGCAAATAATGACTTTTCAGCAGATTAGGGCACTTAAGACAATAAGGTTTTTTGACGCTTTGGTGCCCATATGGTGCCCGAATTTCCTGTGGCGATATAAGACGATACGCACATATATAAGGTAATATCCTATTATTCGGGAGGGAAAGCACTCGTTTCTTTCCCTCTCTTGTTTGCTACATAAACAGGTTGGCTATCTAAGTTTTTTCGTACAGGGCAGGATTATGATGGAAAAATTCAAATCTGAGTGATACAATGAATATTATATCGCAGAAAAATAACTATAAATTCGAGGAGTAAGATATGAATATATTGATTATAAATTGTAGTCCAGTTAAAAATGGTGCAACCAATGAAATAGTAAACCTTGTAAGTACATTCACTAAAACAAATAATGATGTAAGATGTGTATGCATTGATGATTTTGATATAAAATTCTGTAAAGGCTGCAGGCAATGTCATACAACCGCAGAGTGTTTTCAAAAAGATGATACAGAGAAACTAATTGAGCAATATGTATGGGCTGATAGAATTGTATCTGTATCGCCGTCGTATTGGGCTGACATTCCAGGGCAATTCAAAGTGTTTATTGACAGGTGTACTCCTTGGTGTAATACGCATGAACCTCATGCAACTATACCACATGGAAAGTGTGGCTATGTGATTGCATTAAGGACAGGTCCTAATATGCCAGAATGTCATAAAATAATTGGCAGTATAGAGCATTTCTACGGACATCTTGAAATAAAATCATGTGGCAGTCTTGGATTATGTTCTGTTGAATACAAAGAAGATATCACAAGCAGAGCTGATGAAATAAAGTCGTTTTGTGAAAAGAATATACTTGCATGAATTCCAGTTTGATAAAAAGTTTGGGATACTCTCAACAAGCAAAAATTCGGAGCATTTTTACGGAAAGAGTACTCTCTTCCTATGCTTGCTATTCCAAAAGTTACGCCCCCAAAATTGGAACGAAATGAATTAGAAATGAACATTAAAAATAATCTGCAAAGATTTGTGGTACTAAAATGGTACCCAGTCTTACAAAACCACCTTGTACGGAGATACGGAAAGATAAGTGATGATATGCGGAAAAACTTGATTTTAAGCCATTTTTTCATGGTGTCATAAACATTTATGAGGGCTTGTATGAAGATTTCCGTCTATCAAATTAATAAAAAATGCACTTGACAATATACTGGGAGTTTAGTATAATAACTCATGCGTTACGAAAACGCACAATTTTATACTGACAAAATTCAGTATCCGGAGAAATACTCAAGAGGCTGAAGAGGCGCCCCTGCTAAGGGTGTAGGTCGGGCAACCGGCGCGAGGGTTCAAATCCCTCTTTCTCCGTTTTCTTTATAGCCTTATTTAAAGGGCAGATAAAGAGAAAGATTATCAAATCAAAGAAAATAAAAAAGTTTCAAAAAACACTTGACAAAAAGGAACAGATATGATAATCTAATATAGCTGTCGCGAGACAGCGCTCAGAACTTTGATAACTGAACAATAGACAACGATCCCTGAAAATTCAAGAGAATTATTCAGAACAGGAACTTTAAGTTCCACAAACCAGACAACAGTAACGGGATAGATTAGCGAGAGTTGATCTTGACCAGAAGCAAGCAATGGTAAGGAAGCTCCTGCGATACTGGATTCGCAAGCGAGACTTGCTCATCAAGTCATCGAGGAGCGTAAACGAACATAGGATCCGAAAAGACCGGATCCAAGTTCTTATTACGAGAGTTTGATCCTGGCTCAGGATGAACGCTGGCGGCGTGCCTAACACATGCAAGTCGAGCGAAGCACTTTGCTTAGATTCTTCGGATGAAGAGGATTGTGACTGAGCGGCGGACGGGTGAGTAACGCGTGGGTAACCTGCCTCATACAG
>OCAT01001057.1_pt1 | contig 18980 bp, 11 predicted proteins | sample 1538311 | NCBI WGS metagenome assembly OCAT01 (sample SAMEA2580287, study PRJEB22360) | human gut metagenome | biome: human gut; feature: human-associated habitat; material: faeces | place: Denmark | collected 2008/2010
AAGCTGAAAAGTTTTATTCGTCCGCCATAAAGTTAGCCATTCCTGCCCGAAATATTCTTCCCCCGGGAGAAAAATAAGCAGGATTCGGGAAACGGCCTCGGCTCCCCAAATGAAAACCGCAGAAATTCCTGCCGACATGAAAAGTCATATGCAAAAAACGATATTCGGCTTCGCTTCTAAAGAAGCGAAGCCGAATATCGCCTCGCCAAACACCGGCAACCAACATCCCTCAAAAAAACAGAGAGAACGAAAATCAACCAAACTCCCCGAAATATCCTGTAATCGGGTACTTGCCATATTTTTTCTCGGCCAGGCAACGATTCGGATACCGAGCTACGAATTGCCGTCCGAAACCCCTTGTTAAGAACCAGATAACGACACGAATACACGTACGCCAGGATATGCAAATTCAGAAAACCTATCCTCTCACGGGTTATGTTTTCTTGTTGTGTAATTGGTTGTATCCGACCGGCAGAAACTGTTTATTTGGCGATACAAGAGGACAGCTGAGGAGATTCGGTATAAAAAATCATTTTCAACTTTTATGTTTTGGACAAAGGTTATACATGTACATGCATAACTTAAATCTTTTGATAACATCAAAAAAGTGTGACTTTGTTCTGATGGGAAAGGACAAGGTTGCTTGCCGAGTTCGAATCTGTGCATAAGTAACGGACAAGAACTCCAACGGGGAATACAACGATCTGTTAGAAGCTATGGAAATCTTGGGACTACTAGCGGCAGGGGCGATTAGCCATGGATCAGAGCGACCGGTTTAAGAAGGATGGTCAGGTTATGACGTTCGATGTGATTGGTGCCGCGGTGAGCAGTCCTATGGATTTCCGGTGAGATGAACGCCTTATATTGCCGGAGTTTATCCGTATAGATCGATCTGGCATTGGTCAGTTTGTCGGTAACCTTACTCAGCGTCTCACTGGTACGAGGGCCGACAGAAAAACAGACGACGGATTTATCCGCACAGTTCAAGGCATAGGCCGCCCGGATATGATCTTTTTTACGGCCGACAAAGGTTTTGATCTCATCGACTTCATACTCTGCATTGGCTGTTACATGCGGAGCTGTTATATTTTTGGAGATGGAGATGATTCTTCTAATGAGAGTAGTCGTCGATATTTCCAGTAACCTGGTGATGCCTCTGATCCCGACGCCCTCTTTGATATATTCCGAGATCGTCCGGTTCAATTCCGGGATATAGACTTGGTAAGAATAATCCGCCTGTTGTTTCCTGTGACAGTGTTTGCATTTATAGCGTTGTTTCCCGTTCTCTTGATAGCCATTTTCGATACAGGTTCCTCCGCAAAATCTGCAAGTCATTTTTTTCGTGCCCTAATCTGATACATGAAGGTTCCTATCCGGAAACCTCGGCCGATTTTTGGGCGCAAAAATAAAGAAGACAACCCGAAAGTCGTCTTTTTTTATGTCTTTCTTTAAATCTTGCAATGATCTTCAATCAGTTGCAATCTTACACCCTAATCAGATACATTATCCCGTTCTGCTCGGCCTGTCGTTTCAGGTAGAACAGGATCTTGAAAGTGCTTCTTGCCATAACTCTTCAAACTTTTTGCAATGATACATGACTTAGAGTTATCCGAGGTTATGAAGTCCGATGCAAGAAACGGAAAACCAATACATTAAAAGCAAAATCCGGAAAGAGATTGCGGTAACGATTTGGTAACGCAACTCCTTCCGAACTATGCCTTTTCGTGCGGTTTTAACACTTGACTACTTTCTAATAAATAGCGATAAATCGCAGTAGTAGTGTTATTTACACCATATTACACTCATCCCATTTTTTAAGGAGGCCCTTTTCGGGCCTCCTGTCCTCTGTTTGGCGATTACGGGTCACTTACTTATTCGTCTTTCTGGTCGGCATCCCGCTCGATCTGCTCGCTGAGCCATTTCAAAAACGGGGTCCGGCCGTTTTTACGGTTTCGGATAGCCAACAGTCGGTTGTAGATATGCGGCAATCTGACATCGAACAATCGCTCGAAAACGGCTGCGATCTCCTGAATGCCGCATCGTCCTCCGTTGATACACCGGCCGACATAAAGACCGTAGACGATCTCGACCAAATCGATCTGTTTGCCCGACCAGTTCAGACGTAAGGCTCTGTTTTCGGTCGGCGAAAGATCCGAATCTTTCGCCTGGATGCGAACATCAAAACAATCTCCTCTTCGTTTTTCAACAAGCGGATAATATACTCGCTCTCTTTACCGGCCACCTCGTAAACCTTTTTAGCCGACGCAAGTCTGATCCGTATTTGACGCAAAGTGCGGAACCGCTGAACGGGATTCTTTTCCTTCGCATAATAGTCTTTTGTCAAGCGGTTGAACTCAGCCGTAATTCGTTCGTAATCCTGCATACCGGTCAGGTCCACCATTTTGTTGGAAAAAGCTTGGGTGTTTTTCATAAGATTGGGATTTATGGTTAGACTTACGGGTGAGCGTCATAAGGATTCGTATATCGAATCTACTGAATAATATACTACACATTAAAAAGAAAGCCAATCTTCCGATCGGCCATTTTACGGAACTTTCATATCGTAGCGCATTGCATATTTTAAGCCGACCGTTACGCCCAAACGTACCAAACGGCCCCAAGCCTTCTTTGGAGGAACAGATTGTCGGCAGTACACGGACGAAAGAAGCCGAACTGCTGGCTCTGTAAAAAACCGGAAAAATCGACCGGGAAACCGCCTCGGAACTGATGCCGAAAGATGACGCGGCACAAAAGGGCGCAAACCTCGAAGAGACGGAAAGCATGCTTTCGAGCAGGCCCCTGATCCCGGGAGAAAAACTCAGGCAGGCCAGCGGCAGCGATATAGATCCCGCCTATCGTTCCAGACCCGCGCATGTCCCCGGCCGAGTCCGTAGGGTGCGGCCCGAAGGGCACAAGCTATAATGGCCTATCGACAAGGAACTTCAGACTCCGACAAACCGGAAATTTTCAGTCTGTTCCGAGTCGAATCCAAAACCGAGCGGCCGGTCCCCGCGCCCCCGAACAACGAAAGCCTTAACGTATGAAAGGGAAAGCACAGACTGCACGAGAACCGCTTTTATAAACGAAGTCTGCGTAACCCGGTTTCGATCCGTTTTTATCCGAGGTCGGCTCAATTCATAACGGACAAACGTGCGTATACGAACTTATACGTCTCCTCGCAGGCGTGTTTCCACGCTACCGGCTCATAAATGACCTCCGTCATATACGAGGGCATCAGCGAAACGACATAGTGCTCGCCATTTTCCCATGTCATCATCCCGCGCCGAGAATCGAAACGATAACAGCCGCGAATCGTCGTGAACTCAACCTCGTACTCTTCGGCCGTGCCGTCCGTATGGAAACGGATGCGGACCCGGTAGGAGGCGAGAAAGACCGGATCCTTCCACATTTCCCGGTCCGGGTCGTACCAGCAAGAACGGGCAGCCGCTACAGACCCTCGGTCTGCGAAAAATCGATCTCGTTGCTCCGGCAAAACAAAAATCGGGCTACCGGCGTATTACGACAAAAAAAGTAGATCGGATTCGCTAAAGCCGAACGTTACTGGAGAAAATCATAAACCCGGACCGAAAGTAAAACGCGGATTCGGCCTGTAACATAAATCAGGGGATAGAGTTTGCAACTCTATCCCCTGATTTATATCTCCTCCCGAGAGAACGGATTTATATTTTGTGTATCGTTACTTTTTAGACCGAAGATGTTTCAATCCCGATACACCCCCATACGGCCATGACGAACGGTGCCGTCAGCGTGATGATACCGGTTAAAACGGCATATTTCCGGCCTTTTTAACGACGCGCCGTTCCCATTCGTCGGTCAGTTCCTTGCGAATCTCGATAGATTGCAGTCGTTGATTGATCCAACTGTCGGAATAGCCCTTACGATGATAATATTCCAACATACGTTCGATATCCTATTCCGGATCGTTCTATCTAATGGAAAGAAGACCGGTTTATTTGTCCATACAAAAAGGGAATTATAATGTTTACAAAATTACTGACCCCGCTTTTCGTCTCGACAGACCCCCTCAGCCATATTCGGCTGCAAATAAGACAATTACGGACAAATCGTTACCTGATCGGGTGTAAGGTCTTCAGGTAACGATTTGGATACTCTGCTACCTGTTTCAGAGCCTTTTTCGCGCTGGTTTTGACGATACCCCAAAAAAGAAAAAATCCTGCAAGGATTTGATCCTGCAGGATTTGACCTATCGCTGTCGCCTCTTGGCTTTCAACGTGGCGGAGAGATAGGGATTCGAACCCAACTCTCCGAAATATCCTATAATCAGATACTTGCCATATTCTTTCTTGTGTCAGGTAACGATTTGGATACTGAGTTATGCATTGCTGTCCGAAACCGTCTGTTAAGAACCTGCTAATGGTACAAATATATGTATTTTGTTGTGGAAGCGTAAATTCAGAGAACTTGTTTTTCAAAGATTATGTTTCCTTGTCGTGTAATTGGTTGTATTTGGTAAATTCTTTTTATTCGTTAACTGGAGAGTGCATCAGTGTAGTTGACTATGAAATATGAAAGAAGCATAATTGACTTTATCAGTTGGGACACAAGACAATTCAAAAATATGTTCTACTTGAGGTCAATTAGTTAAAAATGCTATATATTTCTTTATTTGAAGCCTTTTTTTCACCTTCGCAAATATTCTCTGTGTCCACTTTAAAACGGAATATCCTTCGTGTATTTAGGAAAGTATTTGGTGCTTCCCGTCTTAATCCTTATTAGATTCCGCTATTATATTGGTAAAAAAATCATTCAAGCCGGCTCTGTATGGATAATATCTGTCTATTGTGCCACAAGGTACAGATTGCAATAACGATAAAGTAAATACGGATAAATCTATAAGGCACGATGTAATTTTCTTTTTATCAGAAGTTCCGTGAATTGCTAAATTAGCATCATCGACTAGCCTGTCAAGCTTTTTTTCCTAAATTCTTATCCTCTAGATACATATCTGTGATAAATGCCCAAATTCTGTTTTTATATGACGATTGATTTACATTTCGCCCTTTATACATTTCATTTCTTGCCGGAAATACAGTATCTGCCAGGTACTCTAAATATCTTCTGACAGATATTCCCACTTGTGCATAATCTTCTTTATTAATTGCTCTATCAAGAGCCTTTATTGCGGAAACCAATGGATAAAAAAGATAAGGGTTGGAATCTTCTATTAACATTGAGATCTCTTCTGTGCAATCATTATCTGCTCCTAAATGAATCGCAATGCCCTTTTCTACCAACTTAACTTGTTGGAAGAAATCAACCGTATCATAATTGTCAAATATTGTCTTCTGAGCACCATTGTCCTCCCAGTAAACATTATCAAACCCCAACTCTCTCAATCTATTGGTCTCATAATCACAAATCTCATCTACATTACCCATGCTATATGTTAGTATACAGTCTCGCCCCTTAATTCGATATTTAGGAATCATGTCGTTTCTATAAAATACTAGATGGCCTAAAAACGAAAAGTCTAAATCATGTATGCCTAAATATGCTTCATTCTCAATTAAGTAGCAATGTAATCGTTCAGCAATATCTTCGTTTACATTTTCAATAACCCATGCAAAAACAGTAGCTGTAAGATATGTCGCTCTAAGTTTGCTTGCTAATAGCTTGTTGTATGAATTAGTAAAGTATAAAGCCTCGCAGATTTTGATGTACATCTCCCTCTCTTCTTCATGAGGAATCAATACGTCTCCTAAAGATATTTTTAAATGACGGTTAGATAATTGCAAAATATCGCTGGAAAAAATCTGGTTGCGTATATAATCTCCATACATGCATTCATATTGTGGGTGGTCTGAGTTGAATAAAACTGCTATCTTCATATCTCCTTAACAAACACTTTCAAGTTTTTCGTAACTAGGTATAATCTCTGTGTATGCATTCTTTGCCGCTATTGTCCGAAAGTATATCCCCTTTGGAAAAGAATAAACAGATGAAACAATCAATATATCAGCACATTATATCGTTAATGATATTTGATTTCATTATATAAGGCCAATCCCTTGGTTGTAAGCAGATATTTCTGTCTCGGATGATTTGGCTTTTCTGGGTAGAGGACCTTGATGAAACCCGCTTGAAAAGCCGGATTGATATAATTCTCCCAAAATGTCGGACGATGTTTCAGGCCGACTTTCTCCATCAATACTTTTAACGATAACTGTTCGTTTGACAAAGCCAACAACAAAGCGCGAACTTGTTCGGTTACTTGTACGGTAGGTTGTTCGGTACTTGCACGGTCGATTTGCTGGACTTGTTTTGCAGTCAACTCTTCCGGAGCATTAATCACCATATATCGATTCCGCAATTCATTCGTTTCACCCAATAGAAGATTACGAAAGAACCGCTCCAAATATTCAGAATTACGCATGATACCTTTTTGCACGTTTTGGTAGTTGGCACGTACCAGCGCATTACGGAAATACCATGAATGATTGGCGAACAGATCGTTTGTTACATCAAAACCCATAGAACGTAGATAGAGAATCGTGAACACGGCAGTCGTCCGGGTATTTCCCTCGCCGAATGGATGGATTTGCCATAGTCCCGACACGAATTTGGTGATGTGTTGCACGAGCCCGTTTTGATCTACTTTGGAATAGTCGAACTGACGTTCTTGTTCCAAGTCGTATTCGATCGCTTTGCGAAGATCGGGCGCAGAAACATACAGTACCGTATCACCACGCAGCACCCATTCCTTTTTGGTAATGTTGTAATCGCGGATTTGTCCCGCAAATTTGAATACCCCATCAAAAATCCGGCGATGAATCGACGTCAGTCCGACAAGCGTAAAGGCAAAGGTTTTCTCGGTAAGAAGTCGGCGGATGTTGGTCGATGCCATATCCGCTTCGTGGATTTCCGCATCTTCAGGCGTATGTGCTATTTTCGATTGATAATAGCTACGAATAAGTTGTTCGGCTTCGTCGATTGTAATCTCGCCCTCAATATCTTTACGTGCGGTCTCAATCAAGTAGTCGGAAGGCTTCAAGCCATCGACGGCCTGCAGCCCTATTGCGGTCTGCCATGCGTAACTCTTCTCCCGTTTTTGCGGCTCGCTTTGGCGGATGTATTCATCGAAATTAATCATATCGCAAATCACTTAACATCTAATTTATTATGCAGCTAAGAGGAACTTTATGTTATAAAAATATAAAATTTCTCCGTTACTTCCATACCTATAAAAATTGAAGAATCTGCACAAGTCGTCAATACCGTTTGTAATTTCCAGTTCTCGGAGTAGAGGACCAACCTCAGGATGATACGGCGGTTATCATATAGTGTTACAATTAGGAAACTATTTCATTTCTTCCGGGACAAAAAAAATAAATATTTTGATAACATCAAAAAAGGTGTGTCTTTGTTTTGATGAAAAAGAACAAGGTTGCTTGCCTAGTTAAAGTTTGTGCATAAGTAACAGATGAGAATTTCGACTGGGAGTATAATGATCTAGTAGAAGTCATAAAAGCATTAGGGCTAACGGAAGGGATGATAGTAACCATGGATCAGAGTGACCGGTTTGAGAAGAACGGGAAGGTCGTCTGGATGATTCCTCCCCACAAGTATCTGTCAGAATCGTAATCTCATAGCTTACTTTACGATAACATCGGAACATCGCTATGTAGGCCTTCGTTGTTGCTGGAACCCGTACGAGAAAGGTATTCGGGAGTAGTCTGAAAAATAAATTTGTATAATGCGAATTATTTTGAGCAACAATACTTATCTTTGCACATAATCGTTAATGTTATTGTATGAAACGGGCATTGTTGCCGAGTCAGCGGAAGACGCTTACGGCTCTGGGCGAAAATATAAAGTTGGCACGCCTGCGCCGGGAGTTATCTTCGGAGCAGGTGGCCGAACGAGCCGGAATCTCTCGTAACACCCTGACCAAGATCGAGCGGGGCGAGGAAGGAGTTGCGATGGGATATTATTTCCGGGTATTGGCTATCCTCGGGCTGGAAAAAGATTTGCTACTCGTAGCTAAAGACGACGAACTGGGGCGTGCCCTTCAGGATGCCAAACTCGTGGTCGGGGAAAGAGTCTCTAAAAAGCGATAAATATGGTAACGCAACACGACATATACGTGTATATGGACTGGCCCGAGGATGCGGAGCCGGTTTATATGGGTGTACTCCACAGCGAAACGATCCGGAGTAAAGAGGTCTTTTCCTATGAGAACGATCCCGCATGGCTGGCCCATCCCCGTTTCCGGGCGCTGGATCCCGACCTGTCGGCATTTACCGGGAAGCAATACCAACCTTCGGATAAGAGCAATTTCGGATTGTTCCTCGACTCCGCACCGGACCGCTGGGGACGTACGCTTATGCGCAGGCGGGAAGCCATCAACGCCCGGTTGCAGGACCGAAAACCGCGAACGCTTACCGAAACGGATTACCTGATGGGCGTGTATGACGGCAATCGCATGGGGGCCCTGCGCTTCAAGTTCTCGAAAGAGGGGGATTTTATGGACAACGACCGGTCGCTGGCGACACCGCCTTGGGCATCGATCCGGGAACTGGAACATGCCAGCCTGCAAATAGAGCGGGAAGATTATACCGATACGCCGGAGCATACGCGATGGATCGATATGCTCGTCGCACCCGGTTCGTCATTGGGCGGGGCAAGGCCCAAAGCCAATGTGGTGGATGAGAACGGACGCTTATGGATCGTCAAGTTTCCGAGCGCCGGAGATACGAAAGATTCCGGGGCATGGGAGATGGTTACGGCCGAGTTGGCCCGCTCGTGTGGTATCGAGATGTCCGAATGCCGGGCGCAGCGCTTCGGAAGCCGGCACCATAGTTTTATGACCAAGCGTTTCGACCGGACCGATACGGGCCGGCGGATACACTTCGCCTCGGCCATGACGTTGCTCGGTTATACGGACGGTACGAGCTATACGGAGGGAGCCAGCTACCTCGAACTGGCCGAATGGATCATTGCCAACTGCGACGATACGGACCGGAACCTGGAACAGCTTTGGCGCAGGATCGTGTTCAATATCGCGGTTTCGAACTGCGACGACCATCTGCGGAATCACGGTTTCCTGCTTACGCCGCAGGGGTGGCGATTATCACCCGCCTATGATATAAACCCTGACGAGTACGGCACGGGACTAAAGCTCAACATCTCGGAGAATGACAATTCACTGGATTTTGATCTGGTCATGAGCATCACGCCGTATTTCGGGCTGGAACCCGCTCGTGCGGAATCGATACTTGCAGAGGTTAAGCGTGCTGTTTCAGGCTGGAGAAAACTCGTTACGAAATATGGTATTCCCAAGTCGGAGCAGGATGCTATGGAGAGGGCGTTCAGATATTGACAGTTAAACAGGATTCATTTACTCAGGGCCTCCACGCATAATACGCAATTTAACAGTAATTAATTTAATGACTGTTAAAATAGATTACAGCAACTTTATAGCTGACACAGAGTGAATGTATTTCAGACCGCAAAAAATGTGTTTTACAGGAATATCATCGTGATGGCGATAATATTGGCGTGCTGTTAAAGTTCTGTATATTCTTTTATCACCGCAATAAACCGTTCTCCGAATCGCTCATATTTGCGGTTACCGATTCCTTTTATTCTGATAAATTCTTCACGGGTAGTCGGTTTATCTGTTGCCAGAAGCACTAAGGTATCGTTTTGCATAATACAATAGGGGGGAAGTTGGCATTCTTGTGCCATGACACTTCTCAAAGTGCGAAGCCTGCCAAGTAATTCCATATCCGTAAGTATATTTTCATAAGCGTCTACGAGAACCTTAAATCCTTCTTTCTCGATAACCCGTTCGGAATAGCCAGTCGTATGAACCTGTGGTTTCCGTTCTATTTGAGGCTTAGTTATCTGTGGCATGGAGACCATTGTAGGTACTTGGGGTTCGGATATTACAGGTTTTGAAACATTTAAAAATCCCGGTTTATCCTGCGATAGATCGTTTTTTCCGAAATCGCTGTTTTTCCATACATGATAATGCTCTTGGCTAAGCAGCCGACCACATCCCGACCTATCCGGTTTGTAATTAGTGCATCCTAGGATATAGCCCGTATAGCCTTTCTTCACGATTAAATATCCGTCTTTGCACCAGTCACATTTCTGAATGGAAAGTTCTTCGCCTCGTTTGTCGTTAGTCATAAACCCACATACCTCTTGATCATTCGTACATATCCACAATTTAAGGCCATAATTTTTGTTCCAACGGAGCTGCATCGGATAGCCACAAATCGGGCAACTATCTTTGACAACGTTCGATATAGAAAGATCGGTTTTAAGTTCTCCTTTCAGAGTAACGTAAGGGTAGCTTGCTGTGTCCCTCAGCAACTCTTTAATAAATTCCGACGGCCGTTTTTCGGGAGTAACGATGAAGACTCTGTTTTTCGTCCGAGTCAGGGCGACATAAAACAATCGCCGCTCCTCGGCATAATTATAGGAGGTATCGTTTAAAACAACCATATTTAATACCGGATCGTCGTCGACCTTTGACGGAAATCCGTACGTTTCGTCCTTTGCATTGATAATGATCACATTGTCTGCGCTCAACCCTTTTGAACTATGAGCTGTCAGAAACTGAAGTTTGACCTGCTTCCCATATTGGGCTGAATATACCTTTCCGGATTTTTCATCGTAATTGAATTCTTTAGAATAACACAGATTCCGTGCGTCGAATCCGTATCGACCGATTAGAAGAATAGACGCTACACGAGATTTACCTTCGGCAGCGTTATACTCCATAATGTCTCCGATAGCTTTATTGACGGCTTTTCCGAGATAAAAATATTTTCCGCCTTCCGGACGCTCTGCCTCTTTTTTGAAAGTCTCCGCGTAAGTATGAATAATGACCGGATTTGTAATTCGTTTAGGAGAAATTAGAGCTTTCTTAATCTGTGCCGAATTCTGCTGTACAAATGCTCCTGCGATGTCAATGATCTCTTGGGCATTGCGATAGGTGCGTGTGATCTTCAATTCTTGCCCATAACCCACTTCCTGACAGAAACGCGTGAACAATGGAAGAACCGAACCGCTGAAAGCGTAAATAGATTGCCAGTCGTCTCCGACCGCCATAATCTTGGCATCGCATAACCGCGACAGCTCTGCGACGAGATTATAACGTTGGCGTGAAATGTCCTGATATTCGTCCACGATGATGTATTTGTAGTAGAGTCCTCCTTTACCCTTTTCTTGCATCTTGTGAAGAAGTTCGACAGACTCATTGATCATATCTTGAAAGTCGATACAATGTTCTTCCTCCAATGTTTTTTGATACTCGTAATAGCAGACCTTGCAAATGTCGAGGAAGAGTTTAGTCCGGACATTTTTAGTCGCAGTCTTAAAATCGTCGAATTTCTCAATGTTGTATCCTTGAGTTTTGAAATTATTGATAAAAGTGCAGATAAGTAGAGTAAGCTTCGTAATATATTTGCTCTCTTCCGAATCGATCAATTTCTGATAGACTTCTTCCGTTGGACGTTTATTCAATACATAGCCGCATTCGATAAGCTGTTCCTCTAAATGGATGAGATAATCCCTTCCGTCGTTATGTTGAGAATAGGTACATATTAAACAAGTTTTATGCTTCTCATGTAACTGTTTCTTATCGCTGATGCGGGAAATGTATTTTTCAAGCGTATCCTTAGTATAACGGCTACTTCTGCCATCTTCGGTTATTCCAAAATGTTCGATATAAGCGGTTTGCCCGTTTTGAGTAATACGAAAATCGGGCGTATAAGGTTTATTCGCATCGAGGATTGGATATTGGTATATCGGTTCATACTCATATTCTATCTGGTGCAGATACAGAAAATTGGCGATTCGCACCTCTTCCATTGACCGTAGAATCTCATTATTAAGAGTTTGTACTTTCTGTGTCTTGCGATCTACAACCTGTTTAATGTACTCGTGCAGATTGCTTTTCAATGTAGAGCAATCTGCTTTGGCAACAAACTGGAAATATTCGTTAAGTTGCTCCCCTTCGTAAGGTGCAGTAAAATAGGATCCGAAAAAAAGGATTAATTTGTCTACGATCTCAGGTCTACGCAGTACAGTAGATTTCAGATATTTATTGATTATAGAATATAAGTATCCTCCTTCCACTATTTTTTTCCTATCCTCCTCTCCTTGGCGTAGGATTGTATATCCAATAGAATGAAATGTGGCAATGGGACAGGGAATCTTTAGATTATGATTGATTCGCTCGCGTAGTTCTTCTACAGCTTTATTCGTAAACGAGATAACCAGGATTTTGGTCGGATCTATTCCCCTTTTCTCAACCAGGTAACGTACTTTAGCGGCGACAGTTGTGGTCTTTCCTGCTCCCGCCCCGGCAATCACTAACGTATGATCCTCTTCCGAGAGTACGACTTCTCGTTGTTCCCGATCAAGCGATATGGCCGGGTCGCACGCTTTGAGAATGTCGTCCAGATACTGTTGTTCCGATTCGAGATGGCGTTCCACATAAGCTGCGTTATGCTCCCGGATGGTCGGCGACTCTTTTGAGAGATCTTTGATCTCATTGAACATGGTTCGGAAATAGACTATTTCCGAACCGTCAAGCGCATATTTTGCCACGTAGTCATCTAACATCCCGGCTTCGGCCAAAGTTTTGTATACCTGCGATACGTCCCCATATGAATCGACAAGTTCCTTATAGTCGCTTCGTGCGATAAATTTGTCCTGAGATAATAAGGCTCTGAATGCTTTGTTGAAAGATATGGTTTTTGCATATTCGACTGGAATGTTAGTCATATTTGTTGAGCCTTGAGAATCACCAATAGAATACTTTAACGAATCCGCTAAACCCATATATTTCAAGATTATGCTTTACACAAAGAATAAATCACAGTTCTTCTTTAAAGAATAACTGATAATAATGCATTCCCGTCGCTTCGTCATATCCTCGTTTAATATATTGATTATTTCCATGTACATAAATATGGAAATTTTTATCTAATTTTATTATGCTTTTAAATGCACGAGCCTGTTTTTTGACCGCAGAATCTGAAATGGTAAAATTGTCAGACAATTCTATTTCTTTATCTTGCTGATATTTATTGCTGAAGTCATTAAAACTCTTGATAACTTCAGGTTCCCGTAATACTTCAGCGCCAAAATCATCCAAATTAAAGGTATCCTTCTCTTTAAAAAACTTCACGGACTCATTTATTAATTCCGCTTGATCTGCTTTTGTTACCTCAAACTGTTGTGGTAGTTCTTTCGTAACAAAAGTTTTGTACATTGACATAACGTTATGAGTATTATAATACTCGTCTTGTCTTTGCCGAACGTGCAGGAAATCATCAATCCAGTAGTGGGCATCTACCCCTTTGTTCGTATTATCAACTACTGCTACCACATAGCCATTCTCTTTATCCGTATTGAATATGAGGCAACCTTTATCTAATTTGTTTATATTGATTCCTTGTTGGCTTTCGACTTCAAAAGCATTTCCAGAAGGGTATACTCTAAGGAAAGTGTCTTTATTCTCAGATTTAAATAATCCTATAGCATCAACTGTTTCCGTTCCAATCACACAATCTTTAAAATAAGCTACGTAGAATTCCCCTGCTTTTATGTTCGGATGGTCGCTTTTTTCGTAGAGATACTTCCCCAATTGCACAGACATATCAAGGAAGGATTTTGTATCCGCAAAAATATTCGACACAAAATCACATACTTCATTATATTTCAAATCGGTATCGTGAAAGAAATGATAAAATTCCTCGGATTTGAATGCATTTAAAAAATAGTGAAGAAGTACGTCATTAATTTCTTCTGCCAGAATTATGGGTTCTTTAGAAAAAAGTATTGCTTCTTGGTTAACTTTATTGCCAATATGATGGGCTATGATCGACTGTATTGTTACGTATTCTTTATAAAACAACATACCATAAAATTTTGATGATATGGGCAGCCGTATTAGCTACACATGGGTTATTAATGAAATATAACGATACAATAATAATTAATAAAATCGATAATGATAGTATCCACAAAGCCGTGTATTTGCTTTTTCGTTCTTTTATGAACGATTGATTCGACTGAAAATCTTTATCGCCATTTAAAATGCGATTTATGTCACTTGAATCCAATAGGTCTGTGTAACGCTCTTTGAGATTGGCATAGAAATCATTGTATCTAACAAGTTCTTTATTTATCTCCCAACGAGAAAAAAACATTAAGCATAAAGAAATCAATAGAAAACCTATTGACAAAAGAGTTATTTCAATAGTGAATCCTCCCGTATAGCTACCGTTAGATACGACCTCTATCACTATTACAGTTATAAAAAACGATAAAATAGTAAATATACTTTTTTTATAATCGCTAACAAATGCTGCAACAATTTTATCCGCTTTATCTTGGAGCTCTATAAGTTGATCGGATATTTTATTCCTGACCTCTATATATTGTTTAATATTTTCTTTCTGATATACCTTATAGCCGGATTTTATCGCGTCAAAAGCCATCTCTGACAGATGTAATGTGTCTTTTGCAAAGTTTAACGACAATATATTCCGAGCCAGACCGATTTTGTCAACAACATTACCTCCGTCATAAACCCACTTGTAGATATTATAATATGATTCATGTGAATCAAGATCAACATTATCAGTATCTATTATTTGGGTTATAGTTCGATACCCGTTTAGTTTATACTTTATTTCTGTATTTTTAAATTCAACAATATCGAACAGAAAGATTATGGAATAGAGCAATTTAAGCTTGTCAAACACTTTTGACAAATATTCATTTTCAGATCTTATATAAGGAGAGAAATCTTCTGGAATAAAGGCATATTTAGAAGATAAATCACAATGACATAAATTAGTTATTTTACGAATTCTTTCCTTTCTGTATGAGTTGTCCGGTTCATTATTTATGGTATAGCCTTGGGGAACAAATCTGATTGCAGAAGAAGAAAACTCTTCGAATGATTCATTCTGAATCTCAAAAATAATATACTGGCTATTGGGGTCAATTGAATTATTGAGAATCGACAATAAAATTAAAATTGGCTTGGTTGACAGATGCTTAACAAACAGATCTGGATAATAAACTGAAATTTTATTGTCATGTCTTTTCTTCTCTATCTTAATAATTATTCTCTTTGGGTCGGTCGATTGTAGAGTTGAACTGCAATTGTCAATGAACGCAGAAAAGTCGTCCCCATTTTCTTGACTATAATTATGAATTAAATCTCCATTCTCATGTAACAGGGAAATAAATAATTTATCACGGGAATTAATGCCTTCAATTGATTGAAATTCATCTAATAAAGGGGCTCTTCCGGTTGAGAATATACATTCAACATTAACTTCAGCTCTCTCTTCAGTAATGATTTCATCTGAAATGGTAACTTCGAATGTAAACAGAGCCAATATTTGTTGCAAAACATTATACATTTTCAGCAGGCCTTATTCTTTCAGCATATTCATATCCACTATCACTTCTTATACCCAAGAATTTTTTTCCTTCATTATCTTGAAAGGCTCGTAATGTTTCTCCCATATTAGGGATACTGTCTTTGATAATTAAGGATATTTCATTGGTTAGAACTAAAGTCTTTTTTAGCTTTTTGCCTTTTATTCTTTTGATATCCTTCTCGAATCGTCTATCAAATTCACCTTTTTCCGGTAAGTTATTGCACTTATTTTTCAAATCATCGATACTCACCCTTTCATCAAAAGGTTGATAACGTCCAATTATCTCATCGCGATAATAGTCTAAATTAAATTCTCCATCAGCTCTAAAATAGCCCAAAGTAAGATTCCACAAATATAAATAATCCTGCTTGTGATCTTTTTGTAATGGATTCAAAATTTCCTTCTCTATAGTGTCAAATGCCTTTTGGGTATTTATGTCATTTTTTCTGATGACTTCAAGTTCTAGGAAATCCTCCCACCAATATTTAGCCATAGTCGCATTTGTATCATAAGTAGTCATTTTGGTTATTGTTTGTTGGCCATCGACTAAACTGACATTCGCGACAAATGCTTTATATATTTTCTTTTTTGTTGCTAGTCCTGTTTTTAATTCGCCTGTTTCTTCTTCAATAAATTCATCGTAATCAGCTTTTGACAGAACCACTTTTCTCTCATTAGCAGTTATTTGAGCATAAGAAATCATCAGCATTCCTTTTTGAATCTCTTTGCCAAGATGTTCTATTCTTTCTTGAGTAGATGTTTCTTTGTCTAAAAGTCGATTAGCAATATCTTCATGAATCGCCTTATTTGCTTCCTGTAGTATAATCTTATTAAGCCAAGTTTTCATGGTTATTGCCGTATCTTGAAACTTATATTCGCGGTCACCTACAGAATCGGTAACTTTATGAATCACATTCATCACATAGTCCTTCAAATGTTGACTGTCGTGGAAATCAGTTTTTTCAACAGATTTTGTCTTTATATCAACTTTGTAAAGATAATTAGTAATAAGTTCCATAAACTTCTAGAATTTCAGATTAGCAATAGGTTCCCGCATTGTAAACGCGTAATTCAAATATAAAAATTATTTTAGAAAACCAGTATAAATAACCTGAAAATCAATTATTCTTATGTGTATAAACAATATTACCCTCAGAAATAAATTTTCAAGATCGCCGACAAAATAACAGCGCTTCTGCTGAAACAAATAATTTTACGCGCCAGACGTTTCAGGTGAGTCCGGATCGTCAAATTATGTCGTTCGATATGATTGGTCCCGTATTAATGATGTCCGATGGATCTTTGTCTCGATCAGAGAACGATAATTTCTTAGCCTATCGGTATAAACTCATTTGGCATCAGATAGACGAAGGGTTTCGAGAACTACGTTAAGGGTGGCGTTTGTCCGTGGACCGATATTGTAACTGACGACTTGCTTGGATTTTCTATCCAGGGCGTATGCTATCCAGATGTGTTCGGACTTTCTTCGTACGAAGCTCTTTATTTCATCCACTTCATAAGTCCTTTGAGTAAGGACCGGCGGACGAGAGATTGTCTGGGCAATCTGTACAATTCTGCTGAGTAGAGTTGTAGGAGAGATATCCAATATTCGTGCTGCACTTCGAATACCGACTCCCTCTTTGGTTAATGTTATGATCGCGTTATTGATTCCTTTCTGATAGGCGAACTATATAGTGCCTGTTGTTTCCGATGACATGATTTGCACTTATAGCGCTGCCTGCCGTTGCTCTGCGTTCCGTCTTTTACGCATGTGCCTCCACAATATTTGCATTCCATTTTTGCTATCCCCTAATTTGAAACACGAAGGTTGGATATCCGTTTTGAAAACTCGTTTTCGAAGGATTTAAGGGCGCAAAAATACAAAAAGCGACTGTAGTAGTCGCTTTTGCTTCACCTGCGAAAGGAAAATTTGTATTGAAAAACAGTGTTTTAATTATTGAATTGAAGTCATCCCCTAATTTAAAACACTACCGGTTAGTTCAGCGGAGAGATAGGGATTCGAACCCTAGGAACCACATAAGCAGTTCAACAGATTTCGAGTCTGCCCCGTTCGACCACTCCGGCATCTCTCCATTTCCGGGTGCGAAGATATACAAATCCGCGATATTTTGAAAGTTCGCGCGAATTTTTCTTCAAATTTTGTGTGCATACGGCGAGAACGGACGCGACGGCACGAAAACATCCGCTATGGGAATCGGCCAGCAACACGAAACGAGTTAAGGAGCGACAACGGTACCCTATCGCCGCACAACAACGAAATAATGAAACGGCGCGCTACCGATTCACAAGTCCGACGGCTCGCCTCGGAGGGGTTACGGGCGCCCGCTCGTCCCGGCGGTCGCCGCAGCGACTGCGTCGCACGTGCCCGGGCTTACCTGCATTCCGAGCACTCCTTCGCGCAATGTTCGCCGCAAAGCTCGAACTCAAGCGTCGCATGACCGATTCCTTCGTGCTCCAGCCGGTGTTTGATCTCATGCTTGAGCTCTTCGGCATCGTCCAGCGACCGGACTACGACATGCGCCGTCAGAGCATTCTGCGTCGTACTGATGGCCCAAATGTGCACATGGTGCACATCCTCGATACGCGGGTCGGTCTCCGTAATGGAGCGCCGCACGCGTTCGCTGTCGATTCCGACGGGCACGCCGTCCAGCGACAGGCGCAGACTGTCGTGCAACAACTTGGACGTGGAGAACAGGATGACCAAGGCGATCGCGATGCCGACAACCGGATCGATCGCATACCATCCCGTGAGCCGGATGACGATTCCCGACACGAGCACGCCCACCGACACGAGCGTGTCGGCGGCCATATGCAGATAAGCCCCCTTGACATTCAGGTCCTTCTCCTTATCGCGGATAAACAGCCAGGCCGTGAACGCATTGATCACGATGCCGATGCCGGCCACCCACGCGATACTGTCGCCGTCGACAGGCTGCGGATCATACAGTTTGCGGACACTCTCGACCAGAATCACGCCGACGGCCACGAGCAGAATGCAGGCGTTGAGCAGCGAGACGAGCACGGTACTCTTCCGATAACCGTAGGTATAGCTTGCCGTAGGCTTCACGCGAGCCAGCCGGAAAGCGATCAGCGACAGCACCAGGCTGACTACGTCGCTCAGGTTGTGTCCGGCGTCCGAGATCAGCGCGACCGAGTCGAACCAAAGTCCGGCCCCGAACTCGACGCAGACGAAAACCAGATTCAGCACGATGCCGAGCACGAAAGCCCTGTTCAGGTGGTCGACCGGCAGATGATGGTGATGATCGTGTCCCATAGAGTTTTTCTCCTAATGATCCGTTCTTATTCGGAAGCAGCCCCGGAGCGCAAGCGGCACGGACGGAGCGAGAAAACGCTTCCGGCGGGCAAGTTACGAAAATTATCGGGAAAGAAGGGCCGGCCTCAAGGTTCTGTTCGGAAAGCGGCATGCCAACGCGGCCGGTCGGGACAATGACCTTTTCGGTTCCGGAACTCGATCCGGGTCCGTTCCGAACAACGGCC
>OCAT01001077.1_pt1 | contig 18758 bp, 16 predicted proteins | sample 1538311 | NCBI WGS metagenome assembly OCAT01 (sample SAMEA2580287, study PRJEB22360) | human gut metagenome | biome: human gut; feature: human-associated habitat; material: faeces | place: Denmark | collected 2008/2010
TTTTGAAAATTCATGTATAGAATAATATTTACTCAAAGTATCAACTCCTTTCAATAATATTCTACTCTAATACCTTATAAAACTCAACATGTGCTTATATGATTTTATAATTTATATTTAACTGTTAATAACCTCCCATATTGTTTTGATATTAACACAATATGGGAAATTTTTCAATCGCTCTTCTTGAGAACAGTCGTCATTAACTGTTGCTGAGTTACTGTTCGCTCCGTTCTCAGTAACGTAGTCAAAATTCATTCCATATGAAAAAACAGCATCGAAAAATATTTCATTTCATGTGCATTTGCAGGATACTTAGATATTCTTAGCCGCCAAAAATCTGCGTTATGAGCCATCAAGGACACTGTCTGAGCGAAGCGAGTTTGTCCTTGATGGCTCATGCTTTTAGCAGATTTTTGACGGCTTAGAATATCTTAGTGTCCGAAACCGCACATGAAATGAAATATTTTTTGACGCGTCCCTACTGAATTAAAAAAAGCCCTCTGACCAGCATTCCCACATACCAGCCAAAGAACCTTTTTATACCAGGATTATCTTTTAAATTCCTAAAGCAATCTCCATCATCCTGTTAAACGAAGTCTGTCTGGCCTCCGCAGAAATTGCCTCATCCCTGAAAACATGATCCGAAATCGTAAGAATCCCCAGTGCCTCCTTACCGGCTCTCGCAGCATTCATAAACAGCGCCGCGCACTCCATCTCCACACAGAGAACCCCCATCTTTCTCCATGCCTTCGAACTCTCCGGATTATCTCCATAGAACGCATCCGAAGATACAACAGAACCCACGCGAACCGGTGTACCCTGCTCCTTCGCAACCTCTACAGCCCTTGCAACCAGTTCATAACTTGCTGTAGGAGCAAAAGTCCCCGGCAGCTGATACTGGCTTGCATAATTTGAATCCGTACATGCACTCATGGCGATCACAACGTCCATTACGCTTACATCATCCTGCAGCGCACCTGCAGAGCCAATACGAATGATCTTCTCTACATCATAAAAATTATAAAGCTCATAACTGTAAATACCCATAGACGGCATCCCCATACCGCTGCCCATGACAGATATCTGCTCACCCTTATAAGTTCCGGTATAACCAAACATATTTCTCACTGTGTTAAAACATACCGGATTCTCCAGATATGTCTCCGCAATATACTTCGCACGCAGCGGATCTCCCGGCATCAGAACCTTCTTTGCAATATCACCTTTCTTTGCACTGTTGTGTGGTGTTGGAATACTCATAATCACCCTCTCCTTTCCCGTAATGCTACATCACTGCATTATTTATCATCACCTGTAAGCCGCAGCACATCCCTGATCTCTTCTTCATCCATATCAAGAATGATTGCCAGCTCCTCTACACTGAACTTTGAACTTTCATCCTCTTCATCCTCTGTAAGTTCCCGGACTGCCGCTTCCAGCTTCTCCACCTTTGCTACCAGATAGTCATCCTCAAATTTCCTCTGTGTCTGCTCCTCGATAGCATGGCGGATCCCACACCGGATACGTCCAAGCAGCCATTTCTCATCTTTCTCTTCCGGTTCTTCCTCTCCCAGAGCCATCAGAAGGCTTATATTTGCCTCCTGAATCAGATCAGCGATAAAAATCTCCTCACAGTTCATTTCAACCGCCATTTCGGCTGCTGCATGCAGATACTTCTGTGACAGCTCTGCCTGTGCCAGAGCATCTCCCTTTGAAAGCAGTTCAAAAAGTTCTTCCGCACTTCTCTCTCCCTGCTCCTGTTCTTCAAGACCTTCCAGATATTCTTTCAGATATGCCTCTTCCTCCGCTGTCAGAGGAACTTTTTCTTCTTTTTCTTCGGATACTTCTTCCGGGCCGGTCTGAGATGCTGCTGAAATCTCCTCCGCACCATCAATGGAAATACCTTTTAATTTTAAATACTGTAATATCTTGATCAGCTGTGACTTGTCCAGATCAAGTTCACCAAAGCATTCCTTTATCTGTTCCGGTTTCAATACTTTGCCATTCTTCTCTCCAAGTTCACATACCTCTGTAAGTTTCTGCTGAAATTTCTGTATATCCATAGTCAAAATCTCCCTGTCCTGTTTATAACTTAACTATACAACAAAAAACTATGTCTGTAAAACAAAAAAGCACCGTTTTAACCGGTACTTTTCTGAATGCGGATAACAGGACTTGAACCTGCACGGGAAGCCCACTGGTACCTAAAACCAGCGCGTCTGCCAATTCCGCCATATCCGCATTTTCTCATATTTTCAGAGTGTATCCGAAAAATCATTCTCACACTCTGCAAAAGCAATAAAATAGCGGAAACCTCACAGAAGATTTCCGCTATTAATGAAGCATCGGGGATTCGAACCCCGGACAACTTGATTAAAAGTCAAGTGCTCTACCGACTGAGCTAATGCTCCATATAAAAGACTGGGCTAGCTGGATTCGAACCAGCGAATGCAGCAGTCAAAGTGCTGTGCCTTACCGCTTGGCGATAGCCCAAAGGCGAAGGGTGGATACAGGGATTCGAACCCTGGGCCTCCAGAGCCACAATCTGGCGCGCTAACCAACTGCGCTATACCCACCACAGCGTGCCTGAAGGGATTCGAACCCCCGACCCACGGCTTAGAAGGCCGTTGCTCTATCCAGCTGAGCTACAGACACATCTCTCTGTACATACAGAGAAGCGGGTGATGGGAATCGAACCCACGTATCTAGCTTGGAAGGCTAGTGTTCTACCATTGAACTACACCCGCATTTCGCTGAAACGGTAATGTTGTTGTTACAGCAGTCGGGGTGACAGGATTCGAACCTGCGGCCTCCTGGTCCCAAACCAGGCGCTCTAGCCAAGCTGAGCCACACCCCGCTGTTTTTCTTTATTTATTTGTGCTTCGTTGTCCGACGCAAGACATATTATATGTTAAGCAACCCCAAATGTCAACACCTTTTTTCAATTTTTTTTGATTTTTTTTAAAAAAGTGATTTTTTATCCCTCAAAAAGTCCCTGAAACCCGCTAAATACAAGGCTTTGCGGGCTTTTCACTTTTTTCGAAAAAATCGTTTTTTTTGTTCGCAAAAAGGGATTTTTTACTGGTTTTTGAGATTTTTTTTAAAAAGATATTTTTTTCATACAATAAAAAAATCTTAACTTTTTTTATTTTTTCTTCTGTTTTTTTACTGTCACGTATCTGCAAAAAGAGGTATTGCCGTTATCCGATCAACAATACCTCAAAAATATACTGTCAGATGAGTCAGGCGGATATTCGCAGCCTCCGCAAGTAACTTACCTGATTCAGTTAAATAATTTTTCAGAGGTATCTGATCTCGACCTGCGGATCTTTTCCCTCTTCTATCTGCATAACTGCATAGCTTGGCCTGCGGCCTCTCTGACGCGGGTAGGTAAGACTGCCGGGATTAATTACCAGAATCCCATCTTCATTCTCGATCACAGGCATGTGAGTATGACCATACATTGCAATCTTACATCCCTTAGCCTGCGCATTCTCAACAAGTTTATCATAATCCCGGGACACAAAATAATGATGTCCATGTGTAACCAGTATCTTATGTCCCTCCAGAGTAACCTCTTCCTCATAGGGAAGGTCTGTAAAAAAGTCATTATTTCCTGCGACAATCGTACATGGGCACTCTGCCAGTGCCTCAATGAAAATCTCTCTGCCTTCCACATCCCCGCAGTGGATCAGATAATCAAAGGGAGCTTCTCTGAGCACTGTCTCTTCCAGATTCTCATCCTGTCCATGAGTATCGCTGACGATCAGTACCTTCATTTCAGTTCATCCTTTATGGCACGTAATGCTATTCCTCTGTGGCTGATCTTATTTTTCTCTTCGCCGGAAAGCTCTGCAGAAGTACATCCATATTCCGGCAGGTAGAAGATCGGATCATAGCCGAAGCCGTTCTCTCCCTTCTCCTCATAGCCTATACGGCCTTCCATTGTTCCACGCACTGTTTTTACACTTCCATCCGGAAAAGCCGCTGCAACGGCGCATACGAACCTTGCAGTACGCTTCTCGTCCGGAACTCCGTTCAGTCTCTCTATCAGACTTGCATTTTTGATATGATATGAGGTATCTTCTCCCATATAACGGGCAGAATAAATGCCCGGCTCTTTATTCAGATAGTCAATCTCCAGACCGGAATCATCTGCCAGAGTGATCTCCCCTGTCAGTTCGCAGATAGTCTTCGCCTTGATCACAGCATTTTCCTCAAAAGTAGAACCATCCTCTACAATATCTGCATGGATTCCCGCTTCTTTCATAGAAACAACCTCTACATCCATATCTGCAAGGATCTCGCGGATTTCTCTCATTTTATCCTGATTTCCGGTAGCAAAAATTATTTTTTTCATAATCCTTTGTATCCTCTTTTTATTTTGATTTTTCGCAATTACAGAAGCACTCAGCTACGGTTTTTCTTCGGTGGGCGCGGCCCAAGGAACTGATAGTAATAGGTCTTAAGCATACCATTATAGATCTTACGGTTTTTATCTGCTTTTCGCCCGATATCGTTCTCCGCTTTCTCATAAGATGTGATCAGATACATGGACCACTTGTCAAGCCTTTCATAGCTTTCCCCGATTTCACGATAAAGCTGAGTTAAATTCTCTTTTTCTTCCAGTCGTTCCCCATAAGGAGGGTTTGTGATGATGAATCCATATGGTTTGGGATGGCGGAGATCTTTTACCGCTCTCTGCTGGAAATGGATCAGCTTGTCCACACCTGCCATTTTTGCATTAGCTCTGGCAGCCTTCAACGCCTCAGGATCAATGTCAAAGCCCTGGATATCTGTTTCAATATTAAGATTTATCCTGTCCTGTGCCTCTTCATTTGCATCATACCAGCATTTTCTCGGAACCAGATGCTTCCATTCCTCAGCAAGGAAGGAACGGTTCATGCCGGGTGCAATATCTGCTGCCATCATTGCTGCTTCAATAGGAAAGGTACCGCTTCCGCAGAAAGGATCTACCAGAATCCTGTCTTTATTCCATGGTGTAAGCATGATCAGAGCAGATGCCAGTGTTTCTGTGATCGGAGCTTTCACTGTCATTTTACGATATCCTCTTTTATGCAGAGATACCCCTGAGGTATCAATACCGATCGTGGCCACATCTTTCATAAATGCCACGCGGATAGGAAAGCTTGCCCCATCCTCTTCAAACCAGGACACCCCGTATACGCCCTTCAGACGCTCTACAATGGCTTTTTTCATAATGGACTGGATATCAGACGGGCTAAAGAGCTTACTCTTCACAGAATTGGCCTTGGCAACCCAGAATTTCCCATCCTTGGGAATATAATTTTCCCATGGCAGGGCTTTTGTCTTTTCAAAAAGCTCGTCAAAGGTTTCTGCCTTTACTTCTGCTACTTTCAGCAGAATTCTTTCTGTGGAACGCAGAAAGATATTGGCATCTGCGATTCCCTGTGCATCTGCCTCAAATGTTACTTTTCCATCCTCTACTTTGGTAATCTCATAGCCCAGATCAAGGATCTCACGTTTCAGCACAGCTTCCATACCGAAATGACATGGAGCGATCAGTTCAAATTTTTCCATTCTTTATCCTTTCTATATGTAGATGGGACTTCCCTATAATTCTATGCTCTTAACAATATTTCCCTCAAAATCCTTAATTGTAAACACACCGTCCTCAAAGATCGCATATGTAGGCGGGTTTCCTTCTTTTGGAATGGAAACAGAACCCGGGTTGAGAAGTACATAGCCTTCTTTCTGCTCTGCTTTCAGTACATGGGTATGTCCATGGATCAGAATATCTCCTTCCTGGATCGGAGGCAGATTATTTTCATTGTAAATATGCCCATGTGTGGCATAAAAGGTTCTTCCATCCAGGTTCAGAATACAGTAGTCTGCCATAACCGGAAACTGCAGGACCATCTGATCGACCTCAGCTTCACAATTCCCACGTACAGCATAAATTTCTTTCTTCATGTCATTAAGCATGGAAATGACCTGTTTGGGAGCATATTCTCTGGGAAGATCATTTCTCGGGCCATGATAGAGCAGATCGCCCAGCAGTACCAGGCGTTCTGCCTTTTCTTCTTTATAGACATCCAGCATTTTTCTGCAGTAGTATGCAGAACCATGGACATCTGATGCAAACATATATTTCATAGTTTTGTGTCTCCTCTTTTATTGGTATGCCGACAGATTGATTTCTGAAATAACCTGAAGATATACCGGTTCGTATTTTTTCTCTTACACCTTATCATGCTTATGGCGAAATTACAAGATTTCTTCCCCGATATGCTCCAAAACCGCCTATAACAGACCTGGTACAGTACCCAAGCTTTGCAAGCTGCCTTGCAAGCAGAAGGCTTGCCCCGCCCCTGTCGCAGTACAGAACCAATATTTTTCCTTTTGGAAAGGCTGTATATCCGTCTATTTCTCCATATGGCATGTTTACGGCTCCTTTTACATGGCTGTGCATATAGGACTCTTTTTCTCTCAGATCTATGATCAACGTGTCCCTTCGGTCCACATAATAATCCAGCATTTTTGCAGAAATCGTTTCCACCGGAAACATGGCAGACTCCTTTTTGTTATATCATATGATATCAGGGACAGATGCGCCACTGCCTGACAAAAACCAGCAAACAGATAAATTGGCTTACAGCAGATCAGGAGGGGCATTTCCCCTCCTGATCCAATCAATATCTGTCTTCTTCTGAGCTGTAAGACTGGGAAGTTTTATTTTTTGCTTTACTTCTACAATCTGTCTCGTTTTTGCTTTTCACACTGTTTTTTACATTACCAGCATGGTTCATTTCATTACCATAGCTGTTCTTATCTGAAGTTCCTGTGTAATTTCTGCTGTTTTTACTCTCAGATTCATAGTTTTTTGCCATTATTATTTTCCTCCTGATGGAATTTATCTGCCCGGATCTCCTGATACTCTGCAAAATCCGGTTTTTTTCTTCCACACTTCATCGCTGAAAGTGCTTCACATTGACTATTATCCCAAAAACCGGGGGGAATATTCATCAAAATATGTTGCTTTTTTCACCAAGCTATATTATAATCATAGCTGTAAAAAGAATTTACCCTTCAAAAATTTTTTTTACATAAACCCCTTATTTAATTATTTATACTCCCCTTGAAAGTCCCGGCAGCTCCCCTGCCGGGGCTTTCTCTTTGTATTTATTCAAGTATGAATCATCTCATACTATAGCAATTCCATAAAATAATCTCAGAAAAAATGCAAAAAGCAGCATCGCCAGTCTCATGATGTGCGATGCTGCTCCATTTTTATATTCTTCTTTTCCCATCCATTTTTCATACACGCCAGCGGACAATTTGTTTCTCGACATTTACAATCCTCATTGTGTCACTCTCCCGTATGAGTTGATAGGAATATTTTACTGTATTCTTACACTGTCTTCAATATGTGGCAAAAAATGTGGCAGGGTTTCTGACCATAATTTACCAGATTTCAGACTCTACTGCTGCTCTTTCAATAGAAAGACCTTTCATATAGCTGTCCATAAATGCATTGAATCCAGCGACACCTTCCGGTTTTGGATCCAGTGTACTGCTTTCCTGATCTGCAAACACTTTATTATCAAGGAAGCTTTCCAGAGTCTCACCTTCTTCTTTATTTACCAGATAAGAAGCAAGAAGTGCGATTCCCCAGGCTCCGCCCTCACCTGCAGTAGCCATTACAGATACCGGTGCATTGACAGCATCTGCCAGAATCTGCTGTCCTACGCCTTTTGTCTTGAATAATCCTCCATGACCAAGAAGACGGTCTACTTTTACATTTTCTTTCTCAAACAGAAGGTTCAGACCTACTCTCATGGCTCCAAGGCATGTATACAGATTAGTTCTCATAAAGTTTGCAAGGTTAAATTTGCTTTCAGGAGAACGTACAAATAACGGACGTCCTTCTTCAAAGCCTGTCATATGCTCACCTGAGAAATAACAGTAGGACAAAAGTCCGCCACAGTCCGGATCTCCTTCAAGTGCTTTATTATAAAGGGTTCCGAACAGTTTATTCATATCCACTTCCATACCCATAGCCTCTGCAAACTCTTTAAATACATTTACCCAGGCATTCAGGTCAGAGGTACAGTTGTTGGAATGAGCCATAGCTACCAGATGTCCGGACGGAGTGGTAACCATGTCGATTTCTTTATACGGTCTGGAGAGTTCTTTTTCCAGAACGATCATGGCAAATACAGAAGTTCCTGCGGAAACGTTACCTGTACGAACTGCCACACTGTTTGTGGCAACCATACCTGTTCCTGCATCACCTTCCGGAGGGCACATCGGGATTCCTGCTTTCAGTTTACCTGTCACATCCAGAAGTTTCGCACCTTCTTCTGTAAGAACGCCGGCATCTTCCCCTGCAACAAGAGCTTTCGGCATAATGTCACGAAGTTTCCAAGAGAATCCGTAAGGTGCTACCAGTTCATCGAATTTATCAACCATTTCCTGATTATAATCTGCTTTTGTTGTGTCGATTGGGAACATACCCGCCGCATCACCGATTCCAAGAACTCTCTTACCTGTCAGTTTCCAGTGTACATAAGCCTCCAGAGTTGTGATATAGTCAATATCTTTTACATGTTCTTCACCGTTAAGGATCGCCTGATACAGATGAGCAATGCTCCATCTCTGCGGAATGTTGTAGTTGAACAGTTCCATCAGTTTCTCGCTGGCTTCTCCTGTAATGTTGTTTCTCCATGTACGGAATGGTACAAGAAGTTCTCCTTCTTTGTTAAATGGCATATATCCATGCATCATGGCGCTGACGCCAAATGCACCTACGGATTCCAGTTCTATGTCATATTTTGCTTTTACATCCTTTGCCATATCCTGATAGCAGTCCTGGATACCTGTCCAGATATCATCCAGACTGTATGTCCAGACACCGTTTTCATAACGGTTTTCCCATTCATGTGCACCGGATGCGATTGGCTGATTTTTATCATCTACAAGTACTGCTTTGATCCTGGTAGAACCAAATTCAATACCAAGCGCTGTTTTGTTAGCGAGAATCGCTGCTTTTGCTTCTGCTGCTCCCATTTTTATGTACCTCCCTGTTTCTCTGTTATTTATGATTACAGATCATTCGACAATCTATAATCATATATTGTTTGTACACCAATATTATTGCATTTCTTTTATTGTTTTACCATGGAAATTTTACGGTTTTAACATACTTTTTATTACTTTAAACTTCTCAGGGCTGCCATCCCAGGCAGTTAATTTCAGCCTGATATGGCAGCCTCTGTATTAATTACAAAAATTATTATTTTCTGAATGCAAGTTCATTCCATCTCAGTTCATTCTTAAAATCACGAATATTTGTATCTTTATCAATGTAAACAGCTTCAATACCCATAGCTGCTGCCCAGTCCCCCATCTGCTCTGCTGTCAGGTCATAAGAGAATGCTGTATGGTGAGCTCCGCCTGCAAGGATCCATGCTTCGGCACCTGTCTTAAGATTTGGCTGTGGTGTCCAGAATGCACTTCCTACAGGAAGCTTCGGCATCGGTTTCTCAACCTTCTTGCATTCTACATCGTTGATGATCAGACGGAAACGATCTCCAAGATCGATCAGGGATGTTGCGATACCCGGGCCTGTCTTGCTTGTGAATACAAGTCTTGCAGGATCCTCTCTGTCACCCATGGAAAGCGGGCATACTTTAATGCCGATCTTACCATCTGCAACAGACGGGCATACTTCAAGCATATGAGACTGAAGGATTCCTTCTTTTCCAGGTACAAAGTTATATGTATAGTCTTCCATCATGGAAGTTCCTTTTGCATCTTTTACACCAGCTGTCATGATCTTCATCAGACGAACCATTGCAGCTGTCTTCCAGTCACCTTCTGCACCGAATCCATAACCTTTTTCCATAAGTCTCTGGATTGCAAGTCCAGGAAGCTGTTTAAGAGCACCCAGATCTCCAAAGTGTGTAACGATTGCCTGATAATTTTTCTCTTCCAGGAATTTCTCAAATCCGATTTCAATCTGAGCCTGAACTGCTACATGACGTTTAAATTCTTCCGGATCTCTTCCCTCAAGAAGAATATCATATTTGCTGTAATATTCATCTACCAGCGCGTCTACATCACCTTTAGCTACATCTTTTACATAATCAGCGATCTCATTTACAGGATAAGCATCAACTTCCCATCCGAATTTGATCTGTGCTTCTACCTTATCACCTTCTGTAACAGCTACGTTTCTCATGTTATCGGCTACACGACATACGCGGATATGGCTGCTCTCCATGATACCAACTGCTGTACGCATCCAGGAAGCAAGTCTTTCCTGAACATCTTTATCTGCCCAGTGTCCGACAATAACTTTTCTTTCGATTCCCATTCTTGTAACAATATGACCATATTCACGACCGCCATGAGCAGACTGGTTTTCATTCATAAAATCCATATCAATGGTATCATAAGGAATCTCCTCATTAAACTGTGTATGAAGATGGCAAAGCGGTTTTCTGTATTCTTTCAGACCAAGGATCCATGATTTTGCCGGTGAGAAAGTATGCATCCATGTGATAACACCTGCACAGTCCTCATCTGCATTTGCCTCATTAAATGTTTTACGGATCAGTTCGTTTGTGATCAGTGTTGGTTTCCATACTAATTCAAATGGAAGAACACCGCTCTTGTTTAATTCCTCAACAATGATTCTGGAATGCTCAGCAACTTTTCTTAAGCACTCATCTCCGTAAAGATCCTGTGAACCTGTACAAAACCAGAACTTATAGTTTCTTCCTGTTTTCATGATAAAATTCCTCCTGGATTTATTTTTATTTTTTATTTATTTCATTTGTTTACAATATTTTTCTGCATGATCCCCGTATGATCAGTTCCGGATAAATCAGTCTTTCAACCTTACTTTCTTCTTCAGGAACTCCGTTGATCTTCTCAAGTATAAGCTCTGCTGCCATTTCTCCCAGCTTTTCCTGCGGATGAGCTATCGTTGTGATTCCGTTTCCCCGCTGAGCATACAGTGAATTGTCATAACCGGTAATGGAAATATCCTCCGGTATTCTGACTCCCATTTTCTCCAGTTCTTCCATAACCTGAACAGCAATCTGATCATTGTAACAGACGATTCCATCCGGAAGCTGTCCGCTCTGCACCATTTCTTTTGCCATCAGTGCAGGTTTTACTTTCCTGTCCTCTGTATGAAACCAGACAACATCATCCGGATCATAGGCAATCCCTGACTCCTGTAAGGCCTTCACATATCCCTTGTGGCGCTCCAGTCCCTGCATATCGTCTGCCTTAAAGAAACCCTTGATCTTTTTATGTCCCAGTTCCAGCAGATATTTTGTTACAAGGTAGCCTCCCTGTGCATCATCCATAAGAATATGAGGTTTATCCCTCATTTCTGAATAGATTCCCTGAATAAACACATACGGAATTTCAAATTTATCCAGATTCTGATAAAGATTTCTGTGTTTACAGATCATCTCACTTTTGCTTGGTTCAATGATCAGTCCATCAATATCTTTCTTCAGAAGTTCCTCCAGACATCTGGCCTCTTTCTGTCTGCTGTTTGCTGTGTTTTTCAGGATAATACTGTAACCGCTTTCTGAAAGGACATTATCCATTCCCTGTATCAGTCTCGGAAAAATATAATCAGAAATATATGTGGTCACTACCGCAATATTCTTTGAATTCTTTATATGGCGCATATTCTCAGAGCAATAAGTACCTCTTCCGTGAAATGCCTCTACATATCCGTCCTGCTCCAGGATTCCCAGTGCTTTACGAACTGTATGTCTGCTCAGGGAATATTTCTGTGAAAGCTCGTTTTCTGAAGGAAGCTTCTCTCCCGGTCGGATAGCTCCTGACATAATATCACCTCTGAGCTGTTCCATCAGTGAGAAATATTTCGGCTTTCCATTATCTGTCATGTCTTCTTCCCTCCTGTATTTAGGATACAACTTGTACGCACGTACGAACAAGTTGTTTTTTATGCATAAATTATACAAAATATCGAGAGATTTTTCATTAGTTTTTTCCAAAACACCTCGAGGGATAGTGATGTGTGAACAGTAACAGTTCATCCTTTACGAAAGTTACCAATATCCGATTGATTTCAACATCACTTCGGCTCAGCTTTTTCTATACCATAACATTCATGGCAAATCCCATGTACCGCCATACGTATTTCTTTATCCAGACGTGAATTACAGGTGATCAGAGTCACCATTCTCTCCCTTTCATCAGGCTCTACTCCTGTGTCATACATGGAATTATTTTTCAATATAGATAATTGTCTCCTGTATGCAGGACTGGATAACTTGTATCCATATTCAAATGCCGGGCTTTGGGAAGATGCCTGTTCCACAGAAAAAATTTTGTACAGAAACTTTCTTTTTGGTGTTGTGATCTCAATTTCAGGACATTTTTTCAGAAATTCAGGCTGTTCATAACGGTTCAGATTTGCAAACATCATATTACCTTCTATATTATGCCCGTAAAGAATACTGTGGGAATCTGTAAAATTCTTTTTTATGTCATGTTCCAGAAAAATACATCCAAACAGATCTTCCTCTCCTCTGAAATTATGTTTCAGGTAATATTCATCATCTGCCGCCTGAACTACAGGATAAGAAATATCGGCTCCCGGGACAGTAATCCAGGCAACTGTCTGAGAGTTGATCTTTCTTAAATTTTCCCAGGAAATCCCGAAGGATTCCCTGATTTCATCTGTACAGTTTTTGTTTTTTGATTCAGAAGATCTTCTCTGTTTTTTCCTGCGTTTTTTTTCACTGTTTTTTGTACTGCTGTCTTCATCAGTTTTTTTGCCATCTGCCAATAATCCGGCACCTTCTCTGTTCTTCACCCCTGCCATTTGGGAAAGCTCTGCATATTCCTGCCTTGCTGCAAGATTCTGTTCATAACTTTTTATATAGAAGCCGGCACAATATATAAGAAGCCCGATTGCTGCTATGATCATACTTACTGCAAATGTTCTGAGTTTTTTCATTTCCGCGGCATACCCTTTATATTTCTTTTCCCGGAAACAGTTCTTCTGTAGATCACCACACCTCCTGTCAGCAGTCCCATTCCGATAAGTCCAAGAACAGCCATCATTTTAAACGGTCTGACATCTCCTGTTTTAGAACTTCCTGCCATGGAACCACCCTGATAGCTTCCGTATCCACCGGAATATCCACCCGAATTTGCGTAACTGCTGCCTCCGCTTCCGGAAGTCGTTCCTCCATTATTTCCACCATTGTAAGATGCCAACGGTGCTTTCGTCGGTACAGGAGTCATTTTCGGGCAGGTTCCCGGTACAGATGGTGTTGGTGTGGCTTTTGGCTGCTCTGTCGGTTTCGGTACTTCTGTAGGTTTTGGTGTCTCTGTCGGCTTTGGTGTTTCTGTTGGTTTCGGTGTTGCAGACGGTGTTGGTGTGGCAGTCGGTTCTGCTTTTGCTTTCACATATGCCTCCTGCTGTGCAGTAATTTCCGGTGAAATATCACCTCTTGCTTTCGCTGTGTTTACAATTTTTTCAGGCTCTGTGCTTTCTGTTTTAAATACCATTTCATAGCAGACTTCAATTTTATCCATATCTGACAACGATGCTCCTGTCTGAATTACAAATCCTGTATCATCTGCCTCTATTTTGGCATCTTTCAGTTCTATACCGTTTTTCTTCACAAAAATGCTGTCTTTTACAATGGAAGCCCCTTGGGTTTCCAGTTTATCTTCGATAACAATATTCTGATCTGTGACATCCTCACGCAGTTGTCTTACTGTCAGTTTATAGTATCCTTTCTCACCGGACGCATACTCTTTCTTATCTGATTCCTTCACAATTTCCAGAATCGGACTGTGTACCTCTGTCTCTGTTTCCCCGGTTGCAGGTATCTTTTCACTGCTGTCTGCAACTGCAGTATTGTGCACTTTCTGTCCTGCCAGGGCTGCATCAATCACCGCCGCCTGATATTCCACGATCATACTTTTCTGTTCCTGACAGTCCAGAGGATTATACATTATCTGCTCAAAAAGACCGCCTTTATCATTATCGCAGATACTATATCTGCTATCCCTGACCAGTGTCCTGCCTGTTGACATCAGGAAAGTATTATCATCATTGATCTGTACATCAGCATCTGCTACATTTCCTTTCTCATCCATCAGAATCACCGAATCCTTCAGAAGACGTACTCCCTGAGTATCGATCACATCCTGCAAAGTAACATTACGCGCCACACATCCGGTCTGCTCCTGTGTCAGGACAATGCGGTATGTAATAATATCACCATATTTGTAAAATGGTTTGTCCGTCGTCTTCTCTACTTTAAGAACAGGCGAGTTCACCCAGATTTTTGAGGAGTCCTTTACTTTCTGTGCATTATCTGCATACGCCTGTGCTGTATTTACAATCTCCATCCCATTTACGCTTTCCTGCGCAGTACAGCGGAAATTAACAGTCACAGGTGTCTGATACGGAAGATCTGAAATCGTCACGATCCATCCGGTTCCCTGGCGTGTAACCTGACAGCTGACCGGTTTTTCCACTGTTTCTTTATAATTTTCCGGATTCAGCTGATTTCCTGCATCATCAGTTCCTGCCACCGGATTCTGAACAACAGCCGGAACACCGCTTACAGTAACAGCATCTTCAGCTCCGTCCAGAGCCAGCCCTTCAGGAAGGGAAAGATCACTGATCACAAGATTTCTTGCGATAGATCCCTTCTGAAGATTATTAACCGTAACCTGATAATTCACCTGTTCTCCTACCCGAAATTCATTTTCCGCACGTCCGTCCCCGGCTGCCAGATATGGATTCTGAAAACTTTTCTCAATAGAAAGAACTGCTGTATTTACATACACTTCTGCGTCATCCTGCGAAACAGGGGCATTCTGCGCCTGCACATTGGCAACATTAATGCTTTCCATTCCATTTGCCGCTTCCGTAACTGTGCAAAGGAAAGAAATCATAACCGGAGTATTTGCCGGAAGATCTGAAATGTTCAGTCTCCATCCGCTTCCCTCCTGAAGAAATTCATAATTCACTGGTTTCTCTGATGTCTCATTATAAAATTCCGGATTGAGCTGGTTCAAAACATCTTTGCTCCCTGCTGTCAGCTGCGTAATATTCTGTGGGATTCCGCTTACCGATACATCCTCTGCCGATGAAAGTGCAAGTCCTGCTGGCATACCGGTATCCCAGACAGTTACGTTCCGGGCCACTGTACCTGCTTTTTTATTCTCCACCACCACATTGTACTGTACCTGTTCTCCGACCTGCCATTCATAATGATCTGCAGATTTCTCAATCCAGAATTCTCCTGAATTTACATATACTTCTGCATCATCAGATCTCTCATCTGTATTAGCAGCTTTTACAGTTGCTGCATTTACGCTTTCGTGTCCATTTGCCTCTTCCTGTGCGATACAATGGAAAATAATCGTTACAGGCTGACTGTATGGCACATAAGAACAATAAAAGGAAAATCCGTTCTCATCTGCATTCAACTGAGAATCCACAGGTCTCGCTTCATATGCCTGTCCTGTTTTCTTATCCGGTACGGGATAGTTTACCTGTTGCTGAACTCCCAGTACTTCCATGCTCTGTGCACCACCTGCCAGAACCAGTCCCTGCGGCAGACCAATATCAGTAATAGTTACATCTTTTGCGATTGTTCCTGCCGTTACATTATTCACCACGATCCGGTAAGCTACCTGCTCTCCTGCCTGCCATTCATATTTGTCTGCTGTTTTATCAATTTCAAGCTGTGGACTGTTCGGCCATACTTCTGCCATATCCTTTCTGGATTCCTGTTCTCCCGTCTCAGGATTGATCAGATTATCCGCTGTTGCAGTCACAATATTTTCCCATTCCTGTCCATTGGAATCCGCAGATGCCTGACATTTAAAACGGATTGTGATCGTCTCCCCATACTTCAGGGACGGACACTCTGCTTTCCATCCATTTTCTCCCTGTCCGGTAAGCGTACAGTTCTCACCTCCCTGACTTGTCTCTACAGCATACTGCCCTTCCAGAAGCTGCAGACATGATGGAAGCTCGTCTGTAATAACAACATTTACTGCTTTTACATCCTGTTTTATCTGAGAAACCAGAATCTCATAATCTATGATATCTCCCGTTTTCCATTCATACTGAGAAGTATTTTTCTTTACTTCCAGTTCCGGTGGAATCACACCCTTTACCCACACTGTTTCCGTATCCATTGTATCTCCGCTTCCGTTTGTACGTTCATAACTCATGGATGCATGGTTTGGTACAAGAATACTGTATCCATCCTCTGCAAGGTATTTTGAAATGTTAATTTCTGATTCCGGTCTCTGGCGTACTTTTAAAGTAAATGTGTAAGTCTGATTATCTGTAAATGCTTCATCCTGAAGGCTCTCTGCTTTGGCCCTGCAGGTCACTTTCTGTCCTTCAACAGCAACATCAAACCAGTCTGTCACTGTCTGCCCTGCATCATTCACAATACTGACTTTTGATGCATCCTCTATAGTAAGACAATCCTCAAGTATATCCTGTACCACAAAGGATTTCAGTCTATTGGGTGTCACCTCCGCCCGGATCATATACTGGAATTCCTGTCCCTGACGAATGCCAAAAGGTTTTTCTTTTGATGTGGCAGCTGCCTGTTCCCATGTACAGTTTGCCTCTCCCACACGTTTCTCAGGCGCTTTTTTCATCTCAACATCACCGAAACAATAGGATGTAAAATCAAAATATGCATATGCTTTGCAGTATTTCTGTCCTTTAAAGTTCGGACAATAACTGTTGCCTGATGGATCCAGATATTTATTTCTTGTAATCTCTGCCCATCTTTCCTGAGAACCGGCTTTTGCAATGGCATCTTCACGACTTTTATCCCATTTATCCAGTCTGAACTGATGACAGAATTCTACCGTAAAATTATCTGTATTATAAAAAAGATTCAGCCATCCTCTCGGATCATCCGGCTCAACGGAACCAAGGGGTGAGCTTACAGAATTTCCATCTACCGTCAGATAATCATTGTTTTTCAGAACATATGCATTATCCAGACTGCTGTCTGACGGAATACGGACTCCCTGTCCCGCATCAATATCACGTATGGTTCCATGGCCACTGATCGGCAGTGTTTCTTCTGTTCCATGCTTCAGAAACTGAAACTTAACCTTTGCGTATCCTACAGAATAAATAAATACACCGATACTGTTTTTGGAAAAGCCAACCATTGGATAAGCTTCATTATCTTTCCATGCAAACGTAGCTCCGCCTTTATTCTGAACAATTGATTCTGCAGTGCGCAGATCATAACGGGGTTCTGCATTCTCTACTCCCACAAGAATGAGTCTGACATCAACAATATTTCCATTTCCATCTTTTCCTACATTGTTATAACGCATCCCTGCGCTTCCGGCTTTATAGTCCGCTCCTACACGAACACACTCTGTATCACGTTCGCTTTTTCCATTGTCTGAAAAAGCTTCCCTGTCCAGATTATCACACCCAAAAGATTCATATGTGGTAATTCCGGGCTGAAACTTCATGTTAAAGCGATAACCATAATCTACCACCTTGTCACTGTCCCATGTTTCTACAGTTAACGGTGCCGCCTGAGTTACGCAGACAGGCACAAGCCCCAGAATTGCCTGCAGAATAAAAAGCATTGCAAGCAGCAAAGCTCCAAGGCGTTCTTTCAGTTTGAAATTGTGTTTCATTTTCCGTCTCCTTTCCGAACAAAAAATATAAAAATGAATGTGGGATTTTTCCCTGCACCTGGCAGGATTAAAGAATAGAAATAAGTTGAGATTGTATGATTATAAATATTCAAGGGGAATTAATATCGTGAAACAAGAACGTTTACACTTAAGATTTTAAGATTCTGCGCAGGGTTTCTTTTCTGAAACCCTGCATAGATTTTCATTGATCATTTCTTTTCTTCAGCCATGAAAGAAAATAAAGAATAATTGCAAGAATTATAAAAAACGGAAGCGCAACTCCGATTATCAGTATCAGTAAAATAATTATAACAGCCGCTGCTGCAATAACAACAGCCCTGCCATGCCAGGTAGAAAGATCGATTACTTTTTTCCATCTTTTCTCCTGCTGATGAGGAAGCTCTGTCTCATTGCCATAACTGCTTCCATAAGAAGAATACTCTCCGTAATCTTCCTGTGTACTTCCATCATCTGTATCGATCAGAGTTTTTGCTATCAGATGTGGATCTCCCAGTTCCTGCAGTACCTCCTGCTCTGAACGTCCGCCACGTACCTGAGACTGTATATAATCTTCATAATACCTGATATGTGCTGCTGCTTTGCCCTCCTGCATCTGCCCGGCAAGCTGGCCTCTCAGGATTTCCAAAAATTCTTTTCTGTTCATCTTCTACACTCCATTTTGCCAGAAATACATATCAAAACTCTACTGCTCTCTCCGTTATCAGTAACGTTCGTACTCTTATTTTACCATATATACCGCAGGTAGCAACTAATATAATCATAAACTTTTTATGAAATTCTTATAAACTCAGTTACTGTTCACTCCGTTCTCAGTAACTGAGCCAAAATTCATTCCAGATTGCCTGCGGCAATGGAATTTTGGCTTGTATGTCTCGGGATTTTGGCATATTCATGCCAAAACACCTCGCGGGATAGTGGTGTGTGAACAATAACTAAACTCATACATCATTTCCCGACAATTTTTGCATACATCTCCGGTCTGCGGTCTCTGAAAAGTCCCCAGTTCAGTCTGTCTGCCTTTAATGCATCCA
>OCAT01001153.1_pt1 | contig 17984 bp, 15 predicted proteins | sample 1538311 | NCBI WGS metagenome assembly OCAT01 (sample SAMEA2580287, study PRJEB22360) | human gut metagenome | biome: human gut; feature: human-associated habitat; material: faeces | place: Denmark | collected 2008/2010
GGAGGTGGCGATGGAGTCGGCGAACAGGGCCTTGTCCATCTTGGAGGAGAAGCCGTGGCCGTTCTCCAGAGCCTTCTCATCCTCGGCGGAGAAGATGCCGGTGCGGCGGCCGGTGCCGATGAAAGTGCCCAGGGTGTCGAACGTATCGGACATGGAGAAGGCGAAGATGGTCACGATGACCAGCGGCAGCTTGGTCGGATCAGAGAACAGTGCCGGGAAGCCCTCGGCGGAGAAGATCGCGCCGAAGGTCTGCGGCAGCTGGGAGAAGGTCTCGCTGATGGACTGCGAGTTGGACCAGGTGGTCACGCCGAACGGGATGCCGATTACGGTGGTGATGGCGATGGCCAGCAGCATGCCGCCCTTAACCTTCATCACGGTGAACACAATGGCCAGTACGAGGCCGATCAGGAAGACCCACAGCACCTTGTCGTTGAAGTTGGCCAGACCCGGGGTAGCCGCAACGGCACCGCCCTTGGCGGCGGCCTTCGGATCGCCGGGAGTGAACTTGATCAGGCCGACGTTCAGCATGCCCACGTAGGCCACGAACAGGCCGATGCCGCCGCCGATGGCGTGTTGCAGGGACTCCGGGATGGCCAGGATGATCATCTTGCGGATCTTGGTGACGGTGATGAGGATGTTGATCAGGCCGCACAGGAACACCATGCACATGGTCTGCTGCCAGCTGAAGCCGAGGCCGAAGCACACGGTGTAGGTGAAGAACGCGTTGAGGCCCATGCCGGCGGCCTGGGCGTACGGCACGTTGGCGAACAGGCCCATGACCAGGGTGCCGATGATGGCCGCGATGATGGTGGCCAGGAACACGCCGCCCCACGGCATACCCGTCTGCGACAGGATCTGCGGGTTGACGACGATGATGTAAGCCATCGCGAAGAACGTGGTCAGGCCGGCCAGAATCTCAGTCGAGACGGTCGTGCCGTTTTCCTTCAAATGGAAGAACTTCTCCATTTACTCTCTACTTCCTTGGGTTTATGCGGGGCTGCGCACCGCGTGCATAATGCTGCGGCTGGCCCCGGCGAGAATTGCGACTCGCCCTGATCGGCCTGCCCAACGCGCGTCAGGCGCTGCGCACCCAATCAGAACCGTGGCCGATTATAGCTTGTGGAGGCAACGTGAACGGGTCCGGGAGTAGACTGACTGCCAGAATAATTCGGAACAACTCAGGGGACACGCAGGACACACCCGTGGAAGGAAGGCGCGCGATGAAACCGGCCGTCGAAGTCAGCATCACCTCTTGGAAGAAGAATGTCGTCAAGCCCGGTCAGGAGTACGGCCGCGTACTGCTGATGCCCGGCACCGGCTACAACTGCGACCGTCCGCTGCTCTACTGGTCGGCCCAGGCTCTGGTCGAGGCCGGCTGGCGAATCGACCGCATGAACGTACGCAACGCTTCCGACGACCTGTCCACGGTGATTCCGGTCCTCAATCAGGCGATTGACGGCTGGGTGGCCGCCGCGCGCGAGTCCGGCGCGGGTAAAGCCGGTGATTCCGGGGATGGCGTTGCCGCCGATGATTCTGCTACCGTGCTGGCCGATGGCGCAGCTGGCTCGCCGAACCGTGATTCCGACACCCCGTCCGGCCCTCGCCTGTTGCTGATCGGCAAGTCGCTGACGACGATGACCTACCCACATGTGGCCTCACACTACGGTCTGCCGTTCGTGCTGCTGACCCCGGTGCTGCATCACGCCGACTTCGATCCATCCGCCCGGGTGATTCCGGTGCCGGCTGTCGGCGATGATATCGTCGCCGAATCCGAGGCCCCGAGCGTGGCCGAAGCAAGGGCGATCATCCGCGCGGAACAGGCCGGCCAGTCGCACGCCGCCAGCTCCCGATACTCCGGCCCGGCACCGCTGATCTGCGCCGGCACCGCCGACCCGTTCTACGATCAAGCCCGCGCCAACGCGCTCACCCCGCACGTGCACGAATACCCGGATGCCAACCATTCGATCGAGGTGCCCGGCCACTGGCGTCGCTCGCTCGACTATCTGAAGGAAGTCACCGCGTCCGTAGCCCAGTACGCCGCCACGCTGTAATGCCCCGCGACACGCCCGAATTCTGCAATGTCGCTGACCATCCGTAATCTAATCATCCGTAAACCACAGACCGTTGGTTGAAGTGCGCGCGAGTGCATTTCCGAAGTTTGGTTCGCCAAGCCAGCGCAGGTTGAGAGATATAAGCCCGTCAAGGGCCGGCGAAGGTCGCTTCGCGAGATTATATTGCTCTGCCTGTGCGCAGGGCTTTTTTGTTGCCCGGCCGAAAGTTCCGAACTCCAAGTCAACGGCCGACTTAGGAAGGAACGCCATGAAGAGGCCCGAAAAGGAAGCGGTAGTCGCTCAGCTTACGGAAGAATTCCGTAACGCTGACGCCGTCTACCTGACCGAGTACCGCGGGCTTACCGTTCCGCAGATTTCCGATCTGCGTGAAAAGCTAGGCCGCGATACTTCCTACACCGTGGCAAAGAACACGCTGGCACGCATCGCCGCCAAGGAAGCGGGCATTGAGGGTCTCGACGAGATTCTCTCCGGCCCGACCGCCATCACCTTCGTGAAGGGCGACTTCATCGAGGCTGCGAAGGTCATCCGTGACTTCGCCAAGGACAACAAGGCTCTTGTCATCAAGGGTGCCGCCGCTGACGGCACTGTCTACGATGCCGAGGGCGCCAAGAAGCTGGCAGACCTCAAGTCCCGCCCGCAGCTGCTTGCCGAATTCGCCGGCGACATCAAGGCATCGATGGCCAAGGCCGCGTACCTGTTCAACGCTCTGCCTACCAAGGCTGTGCGCACGATCGACGCCCTGCGCGAAAAGCAGGAGAAGGCTGCCTGATTTACGCCCTCACGGCATGAATCAGTCGCTTCGATAATTTAAACAATAAGGTTTATTAGGCAGCGGATCTACCACTTCGTCCGCCGCCAAGATTGAAAGGAAGCCATAATGGCTAAGTACACCAACGATGAGCTGCTGGAAGCCTTCGGCGAGATGACCCTGGTCGAGCTCTCCGAGTTCGTGAAGGCCTTCGAGGAGAAGTTCGACGTCGAGGCTGCCGCTCCGGTTGCCGCTGTTGCCGCTGTTGCTGGCGCTGCTGCTCCGGCTGAGGAAGAGAAGGATGAGTTCGACGTCATCCTCTCCGCCGTCGGCGACAAGAAGATCCAGGTCATCAAGGCTGTCCGCGCCATCACCAACCTCGGCCTGGCCGAGGCCAAGGCTCTTGTCGACGGCGCTCCGAAGGCCGTCCTCGAGAAGGCCAAGAAGGAAGATGCCGAGAAGGCCAAGGCTCAGCTGGAAGAGGCTGGCGCCAGCGTCGAGCTCAAGTGATTTGTGCGGCATAAGCCGCAATCACAGCTTTTCGAGGAACCCCGCACCTGTGTTTCAGGCTGCGGGGTTTCCGCATACTGAGTAGACTAGTTGACGAGGACGAGGCGGAGAACGCGATCCGGCGTGGAAACACAAAGCTGGCAATGAGCGAAAGTTGTCAATTCTGTGCCCAGTAATCCGCCAAAAGCCGGTAAAAGATGACACAATGGCACGTAGTGTGGTCAAATAGTGTGTCCAGGAAGGCGGTCACGGTGAGCGAGTGGACGGTGAAGATCAACGGTGTCGACCGGATCAGCGTCAAGCCGGGGGAGTGCGTGGAAATCGGCCGTAAGCCGTTACGCCCCCTTGCCGATGATGGCAACACCCGCCTTGACGTCGCCGATCAAACCAAATCGATGTCCAAACGGCACGCCATGTTCACGGTAAAAAGCAATGGCACGGCCTCGGTCCGTGATCTTGGATCGACCAATGGATCGTATGTGGTGCGGGAAAATGGCGATTTGTTGCGCTTGCCGGCCAATGCCGAGTTCCTGTTGCCGACGTCTCCCATGCGCATGCAGTTCGGCGATGTGCCTGCGGACTTCATTCGTGTCGACGATCCAGTGGCAAAGCCGCTCGACCTCAAGGTGCCTGATTTGTTTGGCTATGCGGTTCACGAAGCACCGCAGGAGCCGGATGCGGCGGATATGTCCGTCGACGATATTCTTGATTTGCGGGCCGGCGAGCCGACCGCCATCTTCAGCGCGGATAATGTTCGACGCAAGGTCGACGAGCTTGAACTTGGCTCGCTGAATATCACGCAGCCAGTGACGAAAAACGATGAGCCGGCCATACCCCGTGATCTGTTCGCGGATGCGTTGGCCCAGCATGCCGAGCAGGAGACCGAACGCAAAAACCAGCAGGCCATGAACTCCGTGGCACTGCCGAAGCAGCAGACCGAACCTGAGTCGACGATTGTAACGCCTGCATCCAAGCACAGCAGGATCTCCGGTATTGTTCCAGTAGATGCCATCGCCCATGCCGTTGTTAAGCACGCTCCCAGCACAAGCGAGCCGGCAGTGGCGTCGGCGGCGGTTGTTGAATCCGATGCAGCGGCTGGCGCAAGCAAGTCAGCCGAAAACGTTCAGTCCGCTCCGAATACCAGGAATGCCGGCGATTCTCAGCCGGCGGACACTGTCGAACAGCATGCTGAAGTTGCCCAGCCTGAAGCCGCCCGGGAAGCCGAAGCCGCTCAATCTGAAAACACCCAGCCTGAGACCGCTCAGCCGGCAACCGCCCAGTCTGAAACCGACCAGCCGGCAGCTGACGTACCGGACGATCAGCAGCGGACCGCAGCCGAAGCATATCAAGAAGCCACCGCAGCAGGCGTAGCAGACCAGCAGCCGGCTGCCGAAACCGCCCAGCAGTCGGTATCCGAAGCATATGATATCGGACTCCACGCGGGCGTACACACTCCGGTCTTCGAGCCCGGCTCGGTGTTCGAGCGTGTGGCCAAGGGCGAGCTGAAAGCACAGGAGCCGGCAGTCGAAGTCGATGGCCTGACCTCTGACGAGGCAAAAACCACGCAAGATTTCAATGTTCAATTCGAAGTCGCCCGTCATCCCGAATTGCTGGCGTTCCTCGCCATGAATCCGTACCTGTACGACGACATGTATTCTTGGCTCGCCGCCCGTGGCGAGGCCGATATTGACGAAGCCCTGTCTCACAACAAGGGCTATCAGGAATACCGCGAAGCGGTTGGAAAGTGAGTCGAGAGATGACCCAGAGCCAGACTCAGAACCAGAATCTCACGGAAGGTCTGAATCGCATCCGTCGCTGGCGTGACCAATACCGCAGCATGCAGCCGCCATCGCCGCTCGAGGATGTGAATCAACTGGCCGCGAAGCTGGAGATGACCCATGCCCATCCCTCCGGCATCGCCCAGCTGTTCGCTTCCGGCCATGTCCGGTTGGATTCGTTGTTCCGCGACACGGGTGTGCTTAAGGCCGCCGAACGCCATATTGGGCGCGTGCTGGATGACCAGGCCGCCAAACGCAGGATTTCCGGCGTGGCGGAGTTGTCGCTCGTGGTCGGCGTGGCCACATGGAAGGGCAACGCGCTGCCGGTGCTGTTGTACCCGGTGAGCGTCACGATCGAGGATGATGGCTTGTCGACCACCATTCGATTCACCGGTCGCGTGGCCCTGAACGTCGCGTTCGTCAATACATTGCGTGAGCAGGGGGTGTTCCTGGATGAGGATTCCCTGTTTGACGGTGCCAGCTATGACAGTGGCACTCCCGAAACTTCCGCGATGTTCGCCCGTATTTCGTCCGAAGCGTCGGAGCGTATCTCCGACTTCGCCATCGAGCGCCAGATTGTGCTCGGATGCTTCATGGACCCCTCGTCGCAGATGATCAGCGAAAGCCGACAGTTCATCGACCAGCTGGAGAACGGCCCCACCGGCAATGTGCTGTTGGACGCGCTTGCCGGCGACGAATCCGCCCGCACCGCGCTCAAAGATGCCAATATTCCGCAATACAGTCCTTTCGACGTAGACCCGCATGCCGAGTACGAAGTCGGCGATGTGGACAATACGGTGCGATATGCCGCGTCACTTGCTGCCAATGGCCATAGCATCGTGGTCGACGGCACCTTCCCGAAGGGCACCGCGGAGCAGGCTGTGGCCATCGCATCGCGCTGCCTGATGAATGGTCGTTCCGTGCTGTACGTGCCCGGCGTGGCCGAGCAGAAGCGTCTGTTCATCCAGACGGCTTCCGCCAATGAGATGAAGGCGCAGGTACTGGATGTATCCGATGAACACGCCAACGCCGCGCTTGATAAGCAGCTGATTGCCGCAGTCGGATTCCAGCCCGGAGTCGCCACCCAGCGATTCGACCAGCTGGCCGACGAACTCGTGGGCGTGCGCTCGCGCTTGACCCGCTATCTGGGCGACCTGCACGGGGGCAACGATAAGTGGAATGTGTCCGCATACGAGACCATTCAGAATCTGGCCCGTATCTCCGTGCTCCCGACGCACCCTGCCACCCACGTTCGACTTGACGAGTCAAGTGCCCTGAGCATCGCCAACGATATTGACACATGGATCGGCAAGATGGAACGCGCCGGCGAGCTCGGCGAATACACCATCGGCCCGGAAGACACCGCATGGTACAAGGCGTCCATCACCACTGAAGAACAGGCAGTAACCGCCTACCAGCGCGTGGACGATTTGCTGCGTCGCTTCCTGCCCGCCACCCGTGAGCAGGTGGCACGCACCGTGCAGACCTGCGGATTCCCGGTTCCTCCCACCACCCGCGAGTGGGAGCGTCAGGTTACGGTTTTGAAGAATCTGCGACGAGTGCTTGACGTGTTCCAGCCGGAGATTTTCGAGCGAGACATCAGCTCCATGATCGAGGCCACCAAGCCGAAGAGCCAGCGCAAGGCCGAGGGCACGTCGATGGGATTCTGGGAGCGCCGCCGCCACATCAAGGAAGCCAAGGATCTGCTGCGCGTCGGCGCGCAGGTCGAGGACTTGCACGAAGCGTTGAAGGTAGTCGCCAAGCAAGGGGAGCAGTGGCATCAGTTCGTGCCTCACGGCGGTTGGCCGGTGCTGCCCAGCAAGCTCGACGAGATCATCTCCACCCAAGAGGCGCTGGTCAGCAATATGACCGCGCTGGATACCGTGCTTTCCACCACACCCGCTGGTGGCAATCTGGAAACCGCCGATTTCGAGAAGGTGGAAGCACGCCTGAAAGCACTGCTGGATGATCGCAAGGCACTGGACACCTTGCCGGAGCGTTGCCTGCTGGAGCAGGAATTCGCCTCTGCCGGACTGAACGAACTGGTCGCCGATCTCAACGCTCGCCGAGTGAGCGTGGAGCAGGTGCGCGGCGAAGTGCAGCTGGCCTGGTGGACCACCGTGTTTGAGGACATTGTGCGTTCGTCCGCCATCATCTCCAACCAGGATGGTGCCGCGCTGCAGGCCGCATCCGACCGCTTTGCGCAGGTCGATGTGGAGCACGTGCGCTCCATCGGACCGATGGTGTCGCAGGAATCCATGCGCCGCCTGTGCGACATGCTGTTCTCCCGCACTCAGGAAGCCAACCAGATGCACACCGTGCTGGCAGGGCGCGCCAGTGTGTCGCTGAGCAGGATTCGCCGTGATCATCCGGAGATTCTGGCCGCGGCCAAGCCGATTCTGGTGGCCGCGCCGGGTACGCTCGCCGCACTCACCGAGCCGGGTGTGCTGGCTGATGTGGCGATTCTCGATGCGTGCGCGCACATTCCCGCTATCGAGTTGCTGTCCATCATCGGCCGCGTGCAGCAGGTGGTGGTGATCGCCCACTGCGCGACGGTAACCAGCGAAAGCGTCAAGCAGCTGATCGACACGTTGCCTCATATCGAGGTGGATGCTGCCCCGTCTCGCCGTGCGCCGCGCCTGTCCGCATTCCTTGAATCCGAGGGATATGGTCCTGTTCGCTATGATGTGGCCACCGAGCCGGCTGCCGGTGAGGTGCGATTCCACCGTGTGGAAGCGAGCGGTGTGCCGGTTATGTCTTCTGGTCTGGTGGAATCCAGCCAGCCGGAGATTGATGAAGTGGTGCGTCTGATTACGCAACGTGCCGCCGGTTTTGCCGTGGTTCCTTCCAGCTATCGACTTGTGGTCGTGATGTTGACCGACGCATTCCGCACACGCTTGGGTGCCGAATTGAAGTCGTTGGCAGGCAAATCCAAGGCGATGGGCCGATTCCTGCGCCATGTGCGGTTGGTTTCCTTGCGTGACGTGGCCGGAGGTCGTGCCACTGACGTGATTCTGTCGATGTGCTATGCGAAAACCACGCACGGACGTCTGCTTCAGCAGTTCGGTCCGCTCGAAAGCACAGGCGGTCGCGGACTGTTGCTGGATGCCCTGGCATTGGCGGACCACAGCTTGGATATTGTGTCGGCCTTTGGTTCCGAAGATTTGGATGAAGAACGACTGCACCAATCCGGTCCTCGGTTCCTGAAGACCATGTTGACGTGGGCCGAACAGCTTGACGACCGTCCGGTGCTTCCGTTGCGTGATGCGGCAGGCGGCAACGTGCTGTTCGACGATATCGCCGACAGGTTGCGCGCGCGAGGACTGAACGCTGCTGTTGATTATGGATTCGACAAGGGCGTGAAGATTCCGCTCGTGGTGGGATTGAAGGACAAGCCGTTTGCCTTGGCCGTGCAGACCGATGACGCGAACTTTATGTCCGTGCAATCCACGCGTAGGCGTCATCGTTTGTCGGCACAGGATCTCATTTCCTTGGGCTGGAATGTGATGACCGTCTGGAGTGTCGCCGCCTTCGTGAACCCCGATAAGGAAGTCGACCGTATCGTCAGCCGTATCGGTGAGATCTATCGCGAGGTTGAATAACCATGGCGGAATACTCGGCTACACGGCGCACACCGCGCAAGCACAAGCGCGTGGTGATGAAGGGCACTGAGCAGTTTGACGCTGACGGTGTCAAACTCGAGCCCGGAGACATGCAGACCGACCAACAACGGCAATCCGACGACGACAAACGCATCCTCGGCGAACTGCCGCCGCATTGGGCCGTTTTTAACGAGCGCGAGTAGGAGTTGGGGCGCACTCTGTGGCCCCCCCCCACCTTGCGAAGGCACACAGTATCGGCCGAAGGCCGATTCCGCTTCCTACCGCACAACGGCCATAATCGCTCCGGCCTGTTGCAGCTCCATAACCTTGGCCGCGGCCTCCGGCGGCATTGCGAACGACACCAGTCGGTCGTTGCCTCCCAATGCACCAATCGCATCCGGTTTGCCGACATTCATCACCGTGGCGTTCTCGGCCAGCGTGCAATCAGCGCCTTCGCAACCGACGGCGGAAACCAGTCTCACCTGATCGCCGGCCAATACATCGTCGACGCTACTGGCCAAGCGGACTTCAATCACCGTAGTGCCGGTCGGTGCTACGGGCGCATCTCTGGCCATATGCGTGGAAATGGGATCGGCTGCTTCGATATCGATTTGCGCTACCTTGCCCACCACATCCTCAATATTGCCTGTCCAAGACGGGCCTGCCGCAGATACCGGCATATCAGCCAACTGAACGTCGGCGGCCAGAATAATGTCACCCCGTCGAATCGAGCGGGCGGCCACCACCATCGGCTCGGTCTCCACCACGGCCAATACGGCTTCAATCCCAAACAGCACTGCGAGTCCCACGCACAACGCAGCAGTGAGTCGGCGCAAGGCATCCGCCATGCGCCGTCGCCGCAATGAGCCGCGCGCAGGCGGCTTAATAAACGAAAAGGTCACCATGCAACCATGGTGACCTGAAGTTTTTCGTAAGCGCAAGCCAAATCGACCTATGTGGTTCTAGCTTGCCAAGTTATCCACAACGCTTCAAACCCGTGCAACAGACAGTGCCCGTAGTGCCAATATCCGCGGCATACCGCCGTCGACACCGTCGTTTACAGAGGAAAAGCGGGTGTACAGACCTTACTTGCCGGATTTGTCGGTGCGGTAGAAGCCGTGACCCTTGAACTCAATCGGCACGGCGGAATACACCTTGCGCACCTGCTCCTGCGAGCACTTGGGGCACACGGTAATCGGGTCGTCATTGAACGACTGCTGTTCGGTGAAGTCATAGCCGCAGTTCTTGCAACGGTAATGATAGGTAGGCAACGGATTCCTCCAACAAAGTCATATTTCTCGCGGATGGCCCAAACGCCATGCCACGCAACCGTTCATATCCTAGTCGCCGCCCTGACACATTGGCGTTACGGTCTTACTAGCCAGCTTGCTGTTGCCACTCTGGTTCCATCGGCCAGTGTGCGTGGCTGGTTGGTCAGTCTGGCTTGCGCCGAGTATCTTGGCCGGCCGGCCAGCTCAACAGGCCCGATGAGCTAAGCCGCCGGTATCCCTCCGGCGTCAGCACTCCGTCGGCCGGCACATCATGTGGTTCGGCCGGCAAATCAATGTCCAACACCTCCCACGGCCAGCACACCGCAATCAGGGGACATGCGGGCTTGCGGCGAGCCAAGGCCCGGTCATACCAGCCGGCTCCACGCCCCACGTGTTGACGATTGCCCTGCGGGTCCACTGCCAAAGCCGGAGCGATGACCAGATCGGCCTTCTCCAACGCTTCGGGCGGTAGAACTGCGCCAGTTGGCTCATCGGGTCTGTGATGGACGGTGCTGGGAGAGCTGCAGCTACCGGCATTGTTCGCGCCACCCACTGCATCCATCGAGCGCAATGATTCCAATGAATCCAGCACACTCCAGCCAATTTCCAACCCAGACCCCAACCTTGGCACCAACACGTGGCAGCCATGAGCCCGCAGCCATCGCAACAGTGGCCGGGTTTCGATTTCCGAACCCATCGACACATATGCCGCCACTGTGGGACCATCCTGAATCATGTGTGCTGGGAACCGTCGCACCAGCAATTCACCGGCCGCTCCGCGTTCTTCCGCTGGAACGCGCTTGCGCCGAGACAGTATATGGTGGCGCAGCGTCGCTTTATCCGTCTTCTCTGTTTTCTCTGTGCCGCTGTAGTCGCTGCCGATATTCATGCCACTGCCCACTTCGCTCATACCGCACAATCTAGTGTTTCCATCGTAAAACGAAAGTGGCCACGGTAGCGGCGCAAGACCTTCATATGGCTACAATAAAGGCCGTGTCAGTTTTCCAGTCGATTAAAGAGGCGTTCAAGCTGGACCACCAGATCCGCCCGCCACGTCTCACCCATCCCGGTTTTCCGATAGTCCTGCGCCCCCTGACCATGGATGATGAGGACGGCTGGAACGAAGTGCGCTGGCGCAACAACGACTGGCTGGCACCTTGGGAATCCGGTGACCCGATGCATGGCGGCTCCATCACATTCAATCAATGGGTGCAGCGGCAGCGCCGTAACGAGCAGCATGGCGTCGGCGTGATCTTCGCCATCGAATACCAGATGCGTATCGTCGGCCAGATTTCGTTGGGAGCCATCGTGTATGGTGCCATGCGTACCGGCGTGGTTGGTTATTGGGTCGATCAACGGTGCGCCGGCCGCGGATTCGCGCCAATGGCACTGGCCATGCTTGCCGATTGGGCGCTCGGAGACCCATTCGGGCCCGCGTTGCATCGGCTGGAAATCGCCATTCTGCCGGATAATGCGCGTTCTTTGGCTGTGGTGCGTAAGGTCGGAGCCCATCATGAGGGACTGCGCGAGCGGTATATGTATGTCAATGGCCAGTGGCGTGACCACGTAACGTTTGCGCTGTTGGCTGAAGATATGGGGCAAGGGTTCGCCGCTAGACTCGCCGCCGCCGGTTCCAGATAAGCGTCGACCGGAAGAATTCCGCTCCGACACGCCCGGACGGAAAGCCCCAGTTCGTCGGCACGTCTCCTATCCTTGACTCTATGGGTTATGAGTCACTGAGCACTGTCGTCGTGCTGGTGATTGTGGCGATTATTATCGTTGTATGGCTGCCCGTACGTACGGCCAACGGCATGAAACGTGTGGACGAGCACCGGCAGGATCGTTATTCGCCTTCCCTGCATATCGTTGATGCAGAGAACGGCAGACGATTCGGAGACATCAAGCCGCATAAGGCGAAAGGGGCAGCAATGCCAGCATCAACACCGTCAGCGAGGCTGACATCTGAGCACATCGCCCATGTGCGGGAACTGCGCCGCGCGGCCATCCGCCGCCGGCAGATTCTCGCCGTATGCCTGCTTGCCATAACCGTGTTGGTGTTTGCCGTATCGTTCCCCCTGCATTTCAGTCCGCTGCTTGCTCTTATTCCGTTCGTGCTGTTGCTGCTGGTGCTGGTGCTGGGAGCCAATGCCTCACGCCAGGCCCGGCAATGGGAGCGCAAGGTGGTCCGCTACGAGCGGGCTCATAGCGGTACGGGCTGGTCCAAGAAACCGTCTGCCGAGTCCAAGGACAGCAAGCGTGTGAACAAGGCCGAACCGGTTGCGGCCGTAACTGCGCCTGCCGAGAAGCCTGCCGAGCAGATTGAGGATGCTGCCACCGAGGTCATGGAACAGCGGCAGATTCGCCGCGCGTTACGCGATGCCGAGATTGAGCAGGCCAAGGCCAAGGCGTTGCGTCAGTCCGCCGCCGCATATCAGGCCGCGGAAGAGCACGCCAAACAGTCTGAGAAGTCTGATATTGCACAGTCCGCCGCCGATAAGCCTGCCGCCGAGCCGTCTGCTATGGTCGATGAATCCGCCGACCGTAAGTCCGCTGCCGAAACCAGCGAATCTTCCGCCACACCTGATGCCTCCGTTCGCACAGACAAGTCGATTGAGTCGGACAAGTCCGTCGCCCCTCGAGTTGAACCATCGCTTACGGTGCGTGACGAGCGCGATGAGCGCGACGATGCCGCTGCCGCTGCCGCTGCCGATGCCACGTCGGAACTGGTCAGCGTACGCCCTGCCCGAGCACTGGACGTCTTCGATATGTCCACCTCGCAGGATCTCATCTCCTTCACTTTGGGTGGGGAACATAACGCCGACAACGCTCCGGAAAGCTTGGAGATCAAGTCGACCCGTCAGGTGTCCAAGGCGGAACCTGTCGAACCCGCAGTGGCGGAAAAGTTGATTGACGAGGCCCGAGCCGTCAAGGCCGCGGACGACGCCAAGGCTGTCAGCGCCGGAAACGCTGTAGACACTGAGCCGGAGCAGCGCGATGATGCCGATACGGACGCCGATGACGAGGCTGCAAACGCCGCCCAGCGAGCCGCATTCCACGAATCCGAGGAGCGTGCCGACGTCGAAGCGCCAGCGGCGACCACCGATTCGTTGGGCGCAGGCCTGGACTCCATTCTTGCCCGCCGCGGCAACTGAGCGTTGCGATTCGACGATTTTCTCTCACAGCGTTAGCACTCGAGTTGGCAGAGTGCTAATAATCGCGCTACGATGTGTCCTAGCGCAAAGGGACAACGCAAGTGATCGTCAGCCTCTTGAGGCGTTCTGGCGCGGCATTATCGAACTACAAGTAGATACGAGGTGACCCACAGTGTCGATTAAGCTCACACCGTTGGAAGACAAGATCATCGTCAAGCAGGCCGAGGCCCAGACCCAGACCGCTTCCGGTCTGTACATTCCGGACAATGCCAAGGAGAAGCCTCAGCAGGGTGAAGTCCTGGCCGTTGGCCCGGGCCGTCGTGACGACAAGGGCGAGCGCATCCCGATGGATGTCAAGGTCGGCGACAAGGTGCTGTACTCCAAGTACGGCGGCACCGAAGTCCACTACGAGGGTGAGGACTACCTCATCGTCGGCGCCCGCGACATTCTCGCCATCCTCGGCTGATTAGTCGCCTAGCGAACTTCAACAACCCCGACTGTTCCCGCGGATAGTCGGGGTTTTCTCTTGCTAGGCGGAAAGGGGCTCCCCCTCAGAGAGGGGAGCCGAAAGCTGCTCCCACCAAACGCCCAGCCATGCCTGCTATGCATAAAGGTGCATGCGCGCAACGTAGTTGAGTTCGGCGTTGCACCGCATCTACACTGGGTAACGGATTGGGGTCCCTATGGAAGAGGCTCAGTTGGCGACTTGGCCGAGCGGCTTAAGACATTTTGCACAAGACGGCAGTAGGTCGACGGTATGTTGTTTTTTTCCGTGTCGCAGGTTCGTGGTGTCGTCGCTGTGCCAATGGTTGTCTCTCTACCGACGCTGAGTGCCGTGGCATGAGGCCAGCGTCGGCAGTGGGCCACGGAATGGCGATGCGCCGATGCTGAGCCGCGTTGGCGTCGTTATAGGGCCAGTTTTTGGACCATTGCCGACGGCAAATCGGCGTTTTGTGTCGGCGACGGTCCAAAAACTGGCGGTCTGCCGACGATAAGTGCCGTCATCGTCGGCAGACCGCCAGGTATTGTCCCTGTGCCGACGTAAAAAGCCCTGCCATCGTCGTCACCGAGCCATCTTGTGACTCACTGACGGCGGCAGCAGGGCGGAAGAGGCCGAAATCATGCGCGCGGTGCGGTCTCACACCTCGAATCCGGCCTCCACCAGCGCGTGATCGATGTCGCGAATCAAATCGTCCGTATCCTCCAGACCCACGGCCAGACGGAAGAAGCCGCGGTGGAACTCAGGCGGGTACAGGTACTGGCGCTCGTCATCCTCACCGAGGAACACGATCAGCGATTGGTCATGGCCGAGCGAGACGGCAGACGTAATCACATTGAGCTTGGAAACGAATCGGTTGTGCCCGTCGTGGTCGGTGTCGAGGCCGAACGACAGCACGCCGCCGAACCCGGAGTCCGGGCGGGCCAGCTGGCTGGCCGCCACCTCGTGGTGCAGGTGCGATTCCAGACCGGGGTACGCCACGAAACGCACCACATCCAGCGATTCGAGATGCTTGGCAATCGCCAAGGCCGAGGCGTCGTAGGGCAGCGCGTAGGTGTTCGCCAGCGTGATGGGGCGACGGATCGCGCCGGTTCCGGCGTCGACCCCGTTGCCGAGGTGAATGGCCAGCGTGCCGAATCCGAGCGGCTGGTCGTCGAATGATTGTCCGTGATGTACAAGATTAGAAGCCATGCGCCCAGCATGCCGGCATGCGCTGTGCCGCCGCAAGCAGGCGACGCCACTCGAAAACCGCGCCATTGCAAGGTTCTGGAACGCCATATAAGAAAAATGATTGGTAGAAGTGCGGGGTGCAGCCTTGGTCGGGGCTGTTTGCAGGGCCGAAGCGGACCCTGAAACCACGTTGTGAGACACGCCGATAAAACCGCAGAATTCCGCGGTAAAACAAGGTTCACGTAGAGGTCGATTTGCGTACTTGGAAAATATGTGATTATATAGTCAAGTTGCCTGTTGAGGTCAAACACCGCGGCGGGAAACAGACTGGCGGATTTCCCAAGCGGTCAAAGGGAGCTGACTGTAAATCAGCCGCTTCGTGCTTCAGTGGTTCGAATCCACTATCCGCCACGCCCCGATAGCTCAGTGGTAGAGCACTTCCTTGGTAAGGAAGAGGTCGTGAGTCCAATTCTCACTCGGGGCTCTCTGGCGGGGTAGCTCAGCTGGCTAGAGCGTACGACTCATAATCGTAAGGTCAAGAGTTCGAGCCTCTTCCTCGCTACAAATCGCGCCCGCTAACCGGTGGGCGCGCACTATACCTAAGAACACAGAGGTGAATGACAATGGCTAAGAGCGCCGACATCCGTCCGGGCATCACGCTGGCCTGCACCGAGTGCAAGGAGCGTAACTACATTACGACTAAGAACCGTCGTAATACGCCCGACCGTCTTGAGCTCAAGAAGTTCTGCCCGCGCTGCGGCAAGCAGACCGTGCACCGCGAGACTCGTTGATCGCAAGCATCACAGCTTTACAAAACCCGGCCCATTCGGCCGGGTTTTTGCGTATTGCCTCCGGAGGCGAGTGGCAGGGTGCGGAATCAGTATCCGCATCGCGTGAGAAACGGCAGAAATCCCGCGTCTGAACGAACCCCTCGCGGGCGTTCTGTCGTTTCGGGCCGCCAAAACGGCAGAAATCCCGCGCCACCTTCGTTCAGACGCGGGCGTTCTGCCGTTTCAGCCGATGATTGCCTCGATATCGCACCTGCGCCACTAAGATAGTAAGCCATGACAAGCTTTGCAGACATCACCACCATGGGCGTGGGCGGCCCCATCGCCCATTTCATCGAGCCGACCACGCGCGTGGGACTCATCGAAGCCGTGGAGGAAGCCGATTCCAAAGGCCTGCCCTTGGTCGTCGTCGGTGGCGGCTCCAACCTGCTTGTTTCCGATAAGCCTTTTGACGGCGTGGTGGTTCGAGACGCCCGACGCCTCATCACTGTGCCGGACGAGGCTGCACCGGTAGAGGGCGAGGATCGCACCGTGCATGTCAATGCCGAGGCCGGTGCCAATTGGGATGATTTCGTGGCCTTCACCGTAGAGCTCGGGCTCGAGGGCGTCGAGGGACTGTCCGGCATTCCCGGCACAGTCGGCGCTTCCGTGGTGCAGAACATCGGTGCCTACGGGCAGGAAGTCGCCACTTCGGTCGAATCGGTGGAAGTCTGGGATCGAGACACCAAAACAACGCGCGACCTCACACCCGCCGATCTTCGATTCGGCTATCGATACTCCGCACTGAAGACCAGCATGTACGCCGGCCCCGGCCGGCCGGCCGGCCGATTCTTCCCGACGCCACGTTACGTGGTGCTTTCCGTCACCTTTGCCCTGACCCACTCGGCCGAAGGCACGGTAGGTTACGGACAGCTTGCCAAAGCGCTTGGCGTCGAAGTGGGCGACCGTATGGCCACCGCCGACATCCGCAAAGCCGTGCTCGCAGTACGTGCCGCCAAGGGCATGCTCGAGGACCCTACTCGCTACGCCTTGCCTGACATGGCCACCGCCAAGCGCGAGGCCAATATCCTGACCGATCTGGAGCGTCTGGCCTCCCTCAATGAGGCCGCCGGCATTCCCGTTGGCGATGACGGTCTGCCTGCTCCCGACTACAATCGCCACAGCTGCGGCTCGTTCTTTATGAATCCGATTCTGACCGCCGACCAAGCGGCGGCCCTGCCCGAAGATGCGCCGAAGTTCGACGCGACTCTGCCTGACGGCACTCCCGGCACCAAGACGTCCGCCGCCTGGCTCATCGACCATGCCGGCTGCCATAAGGGATATAAGGTCGATGCGGACGCGCCGGCCAGTCTATCCACGCAGCACACGCTGGCCTTGACCAATCGTGGGGGAGCGAGCGCGGCCGATATCGCAGCTTTGGCGCGTGCGGTTCAGCAGGCAGTCAAGAGCGCGTTCGGAGTGGACTTGGTGCCCGAACCGGTCTGCGTCGGTGTGCTGTAATCGCGCTATTGATTGATGGAGTGGGTTATTAATCCCATATATTGCGGACTCTGAGTCTTATTAATAGACAAGACACGCGGGCTCTTCTATACTCGATTGTCGGTATTGTGCGCATTCGGTGCGCAAACAACAGAGAAAAAAGAAGAGCACTATGCAACTGTTCCGTATAAAATCCGTCGAACAGACCATTGCCGAAACCGGTGAAGAGGGCCGCAAGCTCAAGCGCAACCTGACTTGGTGGGATCTGTCAATCATGGGTGTGGCCGTAGCCGTGGGCGCCGGCATCTTCTCGGTGGGCGCGCAGGCCGCCGCCTTCCACGCCGGCCCGGCCGTGATCATCAGCTTCCTGATCGCCGGCATCGTGTGCGGCGCAGCCGTGATGTGCTACGCCGAATTCGCTTCGATGATTCCGGTGGCCGGCTCCGCCTACACCTTCACCTACACCACGGTCGGCGAGATCATGGCCTGGATCATCGGCTGGGATCTGATCCTGGAAATGCTGATGGCCGGCTCCGTGATTTCCAAATATTGGGGCGTATACCTCAACGATTTCATGCGCCTGATGGGCTGGAACGCCAACACCAACCTGACGTTCGGCTCCTTCCACATCGATATCGCCCCGATTATCATCGTGGCGTTCTTTACCACGCTGCTCGTATTCGGCACCAAGATCGGCGCCCGCGTGGACGGTGCTATGACCGTGCTCAAGATCGCCATCGTGTTCTTTGTGGTGATCGTCGGCTTCTTCTACGTCAAGGCCTCCAACTTCACCCCGTTCATTCCGCCGAGCCAGCCGGCCTCCACCGTGGAAGGCTCCTCCGCCGTCACCGGCGTGATGACCCAGCCGTTGTGGCAGGTTGCCCCCCCCAGCAACCCCACCCGCGGGCCCAGTCG
>OCAT01001159.1_pt1 | contig 17893 bp, 11 predicted proteins | sample 1538311 | NCBI WGS metagenome assembly OCAT01 (sample SAMEA2580287, study PRJEB22360) | human gut metagenome | biome: human gut; feature: human-associated habitat; material: faeces | place: Denmark | collected 2008/2010
TGCGGCGGTTTGGCCGGCGGCGCACAGCGGCACATGGTTCTCGCCGGTACCGTCATCGGCCGGAGTCGGACGGCTGAAATCGGCCAAGGCCGGCTCATCGGCGGCGGTCCACGGCAGCGGCACGCGGCAGCCGTCGCGGCCCTTGTCCATCGTGGCCTGAGCAGTGTGGAAAGCGGTCGGATCCTCCAAATGATCCCACGGAATATCGGCCACCTCAAACAGGCCCAGCTCCTCGCCCTGATAGATATAGGCGGCGCCGGGCAGGCCGAGTTCCATCAAAGCGGCGGCGCGGGCGCGGCGAGTGCCAAGCTCGCGATCCTCGGGATAGGTAGTGCCGTTGCGCAGCAGCCAGTCGTGCGGCAGCTGGTGGTAGGGCGCGCCCTTGATCTGCGGCAGGCCGTAACGGGAGGGGCTGCGCGGCACGTCGTGATTGTTCATGACCCACGTGGTGGTGGAACCGCCGGTTTCGGCCGCCGCCTTGAGTCCGGCGGCGATGGCCTCGCGGAACTCGTCGGCATACCAGTTGGCTTGGGCGAAATCGAAGTTGAAGGACTGGCCCAGCTCGTCCATCGAAGCGTACAGGTGCTGGTGCTCGGGCACCACCCACGCCTCGGCCACGGCAAAGCGCGGCGGGTTGTACTCGTTGAACACCTTGCGCCATTCGCGGTAGATATCGTGCACCTCGCGACGGTCGAACAGCGGGTGGCTGAAGTCATGATTCAGCACGCCGACCACACTGTATTCGCGGCCGAGCTCTTCCAACGGCTTGGATTCGAGGTCCTTGGCCAGGCCGTGCGCCACGTCGATGCGGAAGCCGTCGGTGCCGTGGTCGGACCAGAAACGCAGGGTCTTCTTGAACTCCTCGTGGATGTCCGGATTCTTCCAGTTGACATCCGGCTGCGCCTTATCGAACAGGTGCAGATACCACTGGCCGTCGGCCACGCGGGCCCAGGCCGGGCCGCCGAAGAAGGACTGCCAGTCGTTCGGGGGCAGTTCGCCATGCTCGCCGCGGCCGTCGCGGAAGATGTAGCGGTCGCGCGCCGGGGAGCCGGGCTCGGCGGCGAGGGCCTCCTGGAAGAACACGTGCTTGTCAGCGGTGTGGTTGGGCACGATGTCCACGATCACCTTGATGCCGGTCTCGTGCGCGGCCTTGGCCATCGCGTCGAAGTCTTCCATGGTGCCTAGGCGCGGGTCGACGTTGCGGTAGTCGATTACGTCGTAGCCGCCGTCCGCCAGATCGGAGGGGTAGAACGGGGAGAGCCAGATTGCGTCGACGCCGAGGCTCTTCAGGTAGTCCATTTTCTCGGTAACGCCGGCGATGTCGCCGATGCCGTCGCCGTTAACGTCCTTGAAGCTGCGCGGGTAGATCTGGTAAACGACGGCCTGCTTCCACCAGTCGTCATTGAGGTTGTTGGCGGTCATGCCGATTCCCTCCTGTTCCGGGTGCGTTGTGGTTGGGTTGTTCCGGTCGCGCCCGAACTGCTGTGTGAAGGCCCAACCGTTGTATTGATGATGACAACGATATCATGTGAATTACGCATACAACAATCGATTTATCGGCGTTTTGCGGTGGTAACGTGGTCACGCCTGCGCGGGCGCTGCTGTCGCGGCAGGCGGCGCGGTGGTTTCGCGCAGTATTAGCGGAGTGTCCGGCCGTACGAATGCCGGTTCGATTGACTTGCCCGCAATGGCATCCAATACCATGTGCCCGGCGGCCACGCCCATTGCGAACGGGTCCTGATGCAGTGTGGTCAGTCCCACGGCGGCGGACAGGGTGGAATCGTCGAAGCCGATGATGGAGATGTCCTGAGGTACCCGCCGCCCGTATTGACGCAGGCGATACAGCACGGGTGCGGCCATTTCATCATCCTCAAAACAGAAGGCGGTGATGCTGGGGGAGGCGTTCAGTACGGCGTTCAATGCCGCGTTGCTTTCGCCAAGACCGCGTTGAATGCTCAGAGGCGTTAGTTCGATCCCCGGATGGGCGGCAGTAGCGTCGATGACGCCCTGCAGGCGAGCCTCGGCACTGTAGCGCATATTGGTTTCGGTCGGTGCGCTGCCGACGAATGCGATATGCCGGTGGCCGAGTGCAATCAGGTGCTCGATGGCCGAACGTGTGGCGGCGTAATCGTCAATGCTCACGCCTGCGTCGAACCCATCGGTGGAGGGAATGTTGATGCCGACAATCGGCACGTGCATATGCTTCAGTCGCTCCACTTCAGCCGGCTCAATGTCGAAGGAGCTGACAATCACCGCATCCGCATTGCGTCGCACGGGCAAATCCGCAAAGAAGTCATGGCGCTCGGCGGCGTTGCGCATGGGGTAGGGCACAGTGTCGTAGCCGGAGGGGCGCAGCGCCGAGTCAAGGCCGGCGAAGATGTTTGCATTGAACCAGGTGGTGATGGTCTCGCTGGCCAGCAGCGCAATGCGGAACGACTGGCCGGACTTCAGTGCGGCGGCCGAGCGAGAGACGGAGTAGTCGAGCTTTTCGGCCGCGGTCATCACTCGGTCTCGAGTCTCTGGAAGCACTAGATCCGGCTTGGCGAAGGTTCGGGACACCGTGGATACGGAAACGCCGGCCTCGCGGGCCACCGCTTGAATGCTTGCCTTGGTCATAGCCGTCGCTCCTTCGCCGTCGCGAACAATCATTGTCATGACAACGATAACATGCCCATAACAAGTCATCGTCTTCGGCTATCTCGATTACGAGGGGCTGATTTAGACCAATTTCCCATTGCCGGAATCGATCACCGCTTCTCTCGGCGCATCACGGCGGACAGGGACTGCACGCGCGGCAGGTCGAAGACCTCGTCGGTATGTACCACGTGGCCTGAGCTGTCCGCCAGCGGCACGCGCCAGTTCGAATACTCTCTGGAAGTGCCCGGCTGATTCTGGGAGCGGCATTCGCCCACGCCGTCCACCAGCGCTGCCTGCAGCAGCAGCGACGGCGTATCGGTGAGCATGGCGTGCATCGCTTCCACGATTTCCTGCACATGGCCTTCCACATCATCCGCCACGGTCTGCGAGATATAGCCGTTCTCCACCAGACGGTTCATCATGGCCGTGCGCTCGGCCATCGCCGAGGCGGCGAATGCCTCCACCGGCTCGCTCAGGAGATGCAGCTCCTCGCGCAGCTTGACGTGTGCGAAGTTCAGGTAGCCGGCGGTGGGTGGCAGATCGTGCGTGGTCACCGAGGCCAATGCCTGTTTGCGATAGTCCTTGGGTGCGCGGTACGGGTCGCCGGCGTTCGGCGAATCGTCCACGCGGTTGAACCATTCCACGTCAGTGCCGAGCACGCCGTGATCGGCCAGAATGCGGCGCACGTAATCCGGTACGGTGCCCAGATCCTCGCCAACCACCATGCCTCCGGCGCGCGTGGCCTCGATGGCCAGTACTCCCAACATCGCCTCGTGGTTGTACGTCACGTATGCGCCGTTGCGGGCACCGAGCCCCTGCGGAATCCACCACAGGCGGAACAAGCCCAGCACATGGTCGATGCGCACCGCGCCCGCGTGCTCGTACATCGAATGCACCATCTCGCGGTACACCTGGTAGCCGGTGGCCTCCAGGTAGCGCGGGTTGAACGGTGGCTGGCCCCAATCCTGGCCCTGCTGGTTATAGAAGTCCGGCGGGCAGCCGACCGTGACGCCACCTGAGGCGAAGCGTTCCGGATTGGCCCAGGCATCCGCGCCGAGCCCGTGCACGCCCACGGCCATGTCCTGCATCAGCCCCAGCGTCATGCCGTGGTCCAGCGCCTCCTGCTGCGCGGCGTTCACCTGCTCGGCAGCGATCCACTGCAGCCAGCGGTTGAACTCGAACAGGTCGTGGTGCTCCTCGACGAGCTGGCGCACGGCCGGGTCGTCGATGGTCTTCTCGAAGAACCAACGGTTCTCGCCCCACGGCGCGCCCCATACCTCGAAGCACAGGCACCATGTGGCGAAGGAATCGAGGTCCGGGCCGGCGGTGGTCTTGAAATGCTCGAATTCGAGCTCGCGCTTGTTGTTGCGGCCCGCTTCGAAGATCAGGCGCAGCGCCGGGCGCTTGGCCTCCCACGCCGCGTTGATGTCCATCGGGGTCGATTCGTCGTTGCGCGCGGCCACCGAATCATGCAGCGCATCCACCTGCGCGCGCACGTCGGCCGGCAGTGTGGCATATTCGGGGATATCCTGCGGCCGGATGTACGTCACGTTGAGGAATCGGCGCGATTCCGGTAGATACGGCGATGGCTCAAGCGGCGGAATCGGCGCGCCGGCGTGAATCGGATTGATGAGCATGAAGTCGGCCTTGGACTTCTCGGCGGCATCTGCCAAAAGACGCTTCAGATCGCCGTAATCGCCGATGCCCCACGATTCGCGGGACCGCACGGAATACATCTGCGTCATCCAGCCCCACCGCTGGTGCTCGGCGACCGCCTCCGGCACGGGAATGCGCGCGGGGGCGGCGATGATGGCCGCCTTGCCCTCGCGCCCGTCAACCGTGACGGTCAGCGTGTGGTAACCCATCGGCAGGTCGGGTGCGATGGTCAAGTCCGGCTTGCCGGAATTGAGGTTCGGCAGCAGGGCAAAGTGGCCAAACGCGGTGCCGTCCTCCAGTTCGATGGAGGCGGTGATGTCCGCGTCCGACGAGCAGTTCAGGGTGATGCCGGTCGGTTTGCCGGTGGTGGCGACGATGGTGGAGGGGAGCAAACGTTTGCTGTTTTCCACCTCAAGTTGGGTCATGGAGCGTACGATGGCCTCGTCGCTGGATGCGTCCACGTCGAGGGCCTTGAGTACGGCGACCAAGGCCGCGTCGCTGATTTCGGTGTAGGTGCCGAGCTGGTCGATGAATGAGGTGGCAAGTCCGCAGGCTTTGGCGAGCTTGATGAGCGGGCGGGCGAGTCGTTCCGTGCTTTCCGCGCGCTGCGGGGCACCGGAAGCGGCGTTGTTGGTGGTGTCTGCGATGGTGCCGGTGCTGGTTGCTGCGTCGTTGCCGTATGCGTCGGTCATGATGACTCCTTGCTTGCAAATCGGGTACTGCTAGTCGTTTGCATTGCTGTTCGAGGGCCGCTCTGCGTTGAGGTTCCGGCAACCTGACAGACCAATGTTCGAGCTGTTCTGCCTCTACCGTAACTCATATTGACAACGATTGCAATACATTCGGTGAGTTGGACGAGGCTAGAGGTGTTGGTGTTTGTCGTGATGGCCCGTTGACTATCCCCAGTCGACTTTGCCGACAGCCTCGCCGGCGGAGGTGAGGTCGAACGGGTTTAACCAAACACGACGAACGATTGCGGGGAGAGCGTCAGCTGCCCGCCGCTCACGGCCGGTTCACCAAGACTGAGCAGCACGTCGGCGTCGGAAGAGAGCTCGTCCGGCAGGTATTCCGTGAGGAATGAGGCGATTGAGGCACCTGAATCGGCGTTGAAATAACTGGAATCGCCTTCGTGCTCCATAGGCGTGTCGGTATTGCGCAGCAACAGGTTGTAGCCGTTCGGGTGACCGTCCCGGCGCCAGTCGAGGTAGAGGTCCATGTCGAAGCCGGCCTGCATCGATTCGTTCGGATGGCCTGGACGCCATCGGCGGACCGACCTGGGTGGATTCCGATAAGGCGGCCGTATGGGTGACCAACTGGGACACCGAGCGCAACGGCTCCTCGCTCACCACCCGTGACGGCACCAGCTACCTGCTCGCCAACGCCTTCATGCTCGCCTACGATTACGGCCAGCCGCACATCTTCTCCGGCTACTACTACGCCGGCGTCGACGACGGCGCTCCCGGCGCCACCCGCACCTCCGTGCCGGACATGACCTGTCCGACCGACGGCATCGAAACCGCCGGCACCTGGCACTGCGCGCAACGCTGGACCGCCATCCGCGGCATGATCGGCTTCCGCAACGCCGTGGCCGGCACCTTCACCGCCACCGTGGCCAAGGGCTCGGCCGTCGCCCTATACGCCGGCGCGACGCCCGCAAACTGGGCCGGCACCCGGAAATACGATCCGTCCGATCCCGCCTGGTTCACCGGCGAAACACCGCATAAGGGCGATGACACCGCCGCCAAGTCCGCCGATTCCGCAGCGTCCGCCAAGTCAGGCGACGCCAAGTCCGGAAAGGCAACGTCCGATGCCATCCGCCGCGCCGCAACGCTCGCCGCCATCCTCCTGCCCGTCATCGTCGGCGTCACGTTCATGGCGATAGCTCGCAGGAACGGCAAAGCCCAGTCCGACAACAGCGGCCCGAATAACGACTGATTCGGCCCCGCTCAGCCGCGCACCCGCGGCGCGGCGGTGGAGTCGCGTACCAGCAGTTGCACGGGGAAGATCTCGTGCGGCTGGTCCAGGGTGCGCCCCTCGATAAGGTCCAGGGCCTTGCGCGCGGCGGCGACGGCCATGTCGTACGGCTTCTGGCGCACGGTGGTCAGCCCCACCTCGCCCGAGAACGTGCTGTTGTCGAATCCGGTGACGGACAGGTCGGTCGGAATCGCCATGCCGCATTGGCGCAGGCGGAAGAACAGCGGAATCGCCAGCGAATCCTGATGGAAGCACAGGGCAGTCGGGGCGTCGTCGCGCGCGAGCAGCGCGGTGAGGGCGGCGTCGACCGGATCGTCGCCGGCCTGCATGTCCATCGTCTGGCCGGTCACGCCGTCCAGTTCGCTGCACGCCTCCAGGAATCCGGTGACGCGGTTGTGCGAGCTGAAGCCCATCGTGGCATCGAACGTCTCGTACAAATACAACAGGTTGCGGTGGCCGAGCGTGGTCAGATGGCGCACGATCAGCCGGATGCCGGCCTTGTCGTCGATGCCCACGGAGGCGGTGAACCCCTGCGAGGCCGTGTTGATGCCGATGAGCGGGATCCGCGTGGTGTTGAGTCGCCTGATTTCGGCCGGGGTGATGGCGAACGACGAGACGATGACCGCGTCCGCGTTGCCGCGCACCGGCAGTTCGTCGAAGAACTCCTCGCGCGCGCCCGCGTCGCCGATCGGTTGGATGACCAGATCGTAGCCGGCCGATCGCAGCACTTCGTTGAGGCCTTCGATGATGCGCGAGGTGAACCAGTCGAGCTTGCTGCTGCCCACCAGCAGCGCCACGCGGTGGGAGCGGCCCGATTTGAGGATGCCGGCCATGCGGGATACCGAGAAGTCGAGTTGTTGGGCGGCCTCCATCACCTTGGCGCGCGTTTTGGCGGAGACCATGTCAGGGCGGGAGAACGCGCGGGAGACCGTGGCGGTGGAGACGCCTGCTTGCCTGGCGACGTCCTCGATGCTGGCTTTCATGGCCCCTCCCGGTTTTTCAAAGTTGACGGTGTGACAAACTTCTCTTCATTGTAAATCATTGCAGTACGTTTTACGACAGTCATAGTGCAATGGGTTGCGATATTGCGACACGCCGAAAATATAGACCAATATGGTCTCAATAGCTTTGGAATGTAACAGGTTGCAAATGTAACGGTTTGCATGGCTGAGAAAGCCGGGTTGCCGAACTAGTTCGACACCCGTATACTGAACCGTGTTCACTTAGAGCTTGCGCGGAAGTAAGGGAGATAATGAAGATCAAGAAATCTCTCGCCGCGCTGACTGCAACCGTGAGCATTATGGCACTTGCAACCGGTTGCAGTTCGAGCGGTTCGTCAGGCGTCGTCGACACCCAGGCCGACAAGGGCCTGGCCGTCATGGGCGACACCATCACCTACGACCCCAACCACTTGGTCAACGACGGCCAGCCCATCGAACTGGGCTACTGGTCCTGGGGCGACGAAAGCACTGACCCGGTGATCTCCATGCTCCACGAGTACGAGAAGATCCACCCGAACGTCACCTTCAAGATCTCGCAGGTGGCTTGGAGCGACTACTGGGTCAAGACCCCGCTCTCGCTCAAGGGCAACAAGAACGCCCCCGTGCTGTTCAACGTCCACAACTCCGAGGATGCCCTGCTCCGCCCGCACGCCGTCCGCCTCGACGGCGCCAGCGACTGGCGCATCTTCCACCAGGTGGTGCTGCCGATGAGCCGCAATTCCATCGCCGCGCTCGCCATCTTCACCTTCCTGTGGAACTGGGAGGACTACCTCTGGCCGTTCCTCATGATCACCGATGACGACAAGCAGCTGTTGTCGGTGGGCCTCAAGATGTTCTCCGGCCAGTACGGCACCGATTACGGCGGACTGTTCGCCGCCACCTCCGTGACCATCATCCCGGTGGTCATCGTCTACCTGGTGTTCCAGAAGCAGTTCATCGCCGGCATCGCCACCGGCTCTGGCAAGTAAACCCGGCCGGTTTCGGCCGAATCCGAACCGCGCCGCAGTCTCCCACCAGTCCCGGGGAGCCGCGGCCGCATCACTCGTATCATCGTGAATAACCGTACAGAAGGGGTAACCATGGCACAGTCACCACAACTCAAGCAGTCGTCTCCGACCTCGCCCGATCCGCAGGACTTCCGCCTCGACGCCACGCCGGCCATGCGCGCCGACAATGTGGTGTCCGGCGAGCACTGGCGCATCGGACTCATCACCGATTCGCTCGTGCGATTCGAATGGTCCGATTCCGGCGTATTCGAGAACCGCCCGACCCAGACCGTCCTGAACCGCGATTTCGGTAGCCCAGTCGAACGCCGCGTCACCGAGCGTGACGGCCGCGTCATCATCGACACCGCGGCCCTGACCATCGTCTACGACCAGCAGCCGTTCAGCAAGGAAGGCCTGAGCGTGGTCGTCAAAGGCGTGGCCGACACCCAGTTCAACACCTGGCATTACGGCGACGCCCAGCGCGGCAACCTCAAAGGCACCGCCCGCACGCTGGACGAGGCGGACGGCGCCATCGAGCTTGACAACGGCGTGATCTCGCGCGATGGCTGGGCCGTCATCGACGATTCCGCCGCCAACATCATCATCGAAACCGACACGGTGAACGGCAAGGCGAACCCGTTCGGCACCTGGGTATCCCCGCGCGCCACCGCCGAAACGGACTTGTACTTCTTCGGCTATGGCCACCGCTACATCGAGGCCGTACGCGACTTCTATCGCCTGACCGGCCCCACGCCGCTCCTGCCGCGCTTCGCCATGGGCAACTGGTGGAGCCGCTACTACCGGTACACGCAGGACGGCTATCTGGCCCTGATGGACCGCTTCAAGCGCGAGGGCATCCCGTTCACCACCTCCGTGATCGACATGGACTGGCATCGCGTGGACGACGTGGACCCGAAGTACGGTTCCGGCTGGACCGGCTACTCGTGGAATCGCGAACTGTTCCCCGACCCGCCGGCCTTCCTCGCCGACCTGCACCGGCGCGGCCTGCGCACCACACTGAACGTCCACCCGCGCGACGGCGTGCGCGCGTTCGAGGACGCCTACCCCGAAGTCGCCAAGCGCGTCGGCATCGACCCGGCCACCGAGGAGAACGTGGAATTCGACCTCACCAACCCGGACTTCGTGGACGCCTATTTCGACATGCACCACCGCATGGAGGCCGAAGGTGTCGACTTCTGGTGGCTGGACTGGCAGGAGGGCGGCGTGCCCCGCCAGAAGGGTCTCGACCCGCTGTGGATGCTCAACCACATGCACTACCTCGACTCAGGGCGCGGTGGCAACTGGCCGCTCACCTTCTCCCGGTACGCCGGCCCCGGCTCCCACCGCTACCCGGTCGGCTTCTCCGGAGACACGATCGTGACCTGGGAATCGCTCGCCTTCCAGCCGCAGTTCACCGCCACCGCTTCCAACATCGGGTATGGCTGGTGGAGCCACGACATCGGCGGCCACATGTTCGGCTACCGTGACGAGGAGCTGGAGGTCCGCTGGTACCAGCTGGGCGCGTTCAGCCCGATCAACCGTCTGCATTCCACCGATTCGCCGTTCAACGGCAAGGAGCCGTGGAACTTCCACGGCGATGCGGAACGTGCGATGACGTCCGCGCTGCGCCTGCGCCATGCGATGATCCCGTACCTGTACACGATGAACCGTCGCGCCGCGTTCGACAACGAGCCGCTCGTGCAGCCGCTGTACTGGGACTATCCGGAAATCGAAGCCGCATACAAGCTCACCGACGAATTCCGTTTCGGCACCGAGCTGCTGGTCGCGCCGATCGTCGATCCAGCCGAGCGTTCCGTGCAGCGTGCGAAGGCCGACGTGTGGCTGCCGCAGGGCGAATGGTTCGATTTCTTCGACGGTCGCCATTACACGTCTCGTCCGGCCGAAGGCCGCCGTATGGAGGCTTGGCGCGATCTCGACCGCATGCCGGTGTTCGCTAAGCCCGGCGCGATCGTGCCGCTGCAGATGCCCGCCGAGGGTGAGGCGCTCAACTCCGTGGCCAACCCGCGCGCACTGCAGGTAGTGGTGTTCCCGGGTGCCGAAAACAGCTTCACGCTGTGGGAGGATGACGGTGCCGCACAGAGCAAGGATCGTTGGGCATCCACCGAAATGGCGCTGCGTTTTGAGGGCGATTCCGCACAGTTCTCGATCGCCCCTGCGGAAGGTGCGACGGACGTCATTCCGGCTTCCCGCGATTGGACGGTCACGTTCCGTGGCATCGCTCCGGAAGCGATGCACGCCGTCCGCGCGACCGTCGACGGCTCTGCCGCCGCTCCGGAAGTCGCGTACGATGCGGAAACGCTGAGCCTGACCGTCACGCTGCGTGACGTGCCGACGAGCGCCGCAATCGCCATCGATTTCGCCGACGGTCTTGCCGTTGCGGACGATCCGGTTGAAGCCGACGCGTTCGCCGTGATGAAGGATGCGCAGATGCTGTACATGACCAAGGAGCACGCATACCGCGCGATCCGCGAGCTGGGCAAGGATGCGCTGCCGGCACTGAGCACGCTGGAGGATCTGCACGGCGTTGGCGCGCAGACCAAATACCAGTCCCACATGCCGCAGCCGGTCATCCAGGCCCTGGCCGAAGTGCTGACCCGCAACTGACCTCATCGCAATAATTCAAAATAAAACGCGTGCGCGTCCGGATGGTTTCCGCCCGGACGCACACGCGTTTTGTTTTATGTACGAAATTAGTATGACTCGACATTCCGCATAGATTCGAAGAAGAATCAATGACACGCCCATCGCAAATGCGATAATTCCATAATCACAACAGGCATGTTGCAGCTTCTCTCGCTTGAGAAAGGTAAAGCATTAAAACCCTAAAGTGGATCGGCGGTGTTCCACAACGTGGATATCTGGCGCAGGGCCTTGCCTGCGAACGGCGATCCGATGTGGTCGTTCTGGCCTTTCGGACAGGCGTGGATGTGCCGGAACCTGTTCGACCGGGACAAGTCGTACCTCGCGCGCATCTGGCCGATTCTGAGGGAGAGTGCCCGGTTCTGCATGGATTTCCTGTCGGACACCGAACAGGGCCTCGCCCCTTCGCCGGCCACTTCTCCGGAAAACTGCTTCCTGGTCAACGGGAAGCCAACGTCCGTCGCGCAGGCAAGCGAGAACGCCACCGCCATCGTTCGCACCTGCTCGACGACCTCATCCTTGCCGCGCAGGATATGGACGACCTCGATGGCGATGACGAAAGTCTGGTCCAGGAGGCAAGGATAGTCGTCAGGCAGTTGGCCGAACCGCAGATCGGTACGGACGGAAGGATCCTCGAATGGAACGACGAGTTCATCGAGGAGGATCCGCTCCACCGCCATCTGTCGCATCTATACGAGTTGCATCCAGGCACCGGCATCACCGCGAGAAGTTCGCGCTTGGAGAACGCGGCCCGCAAATCGCTTGAGATCAGGGGCGACGACGGCTCCGGCTGGAGCATCGTGTGGCGCATGATCATGTGGGCCAGGCTGCGTGACGCGGAACATGCCGAACGAATCATAGGCATGTTCCTGCGCCCGGTCGACGCCGACGCCGCGACCGGTCTGGTAGGAGGAGGCGTATACGACAGCGGCATGTGCGCGCATCCGCCATTCCAGATCGACGGCAACCTTGGATTCCCGGCCGCGCTGGCGGAAATGCTCCTGCAAAGCCACGACGGTCTGATCCGGATTCTTCCCGCCTTGCCGAAAGACTGGCATGAGGGACGTTTCCGTGGATTGAGGGCGAGAGGGGGCGTTTGCGTCGATGCGTCATGGACGGACGATGAGGTGAAATATACTTTGCGTTCGTCGGGGCCGACGGAAGTCACGGTGATTGTAGAAGGCGTCAATATGGCGCACGTCGTGGTATCTCCGGATAAGCCCCTTGATGGCACGGTACGGCGGAGATGATCGGATTCGCACAATATGAAGCGATCCCGTTCGCAGACTGTCATTTTTGTTTGCGGATGGGTCGTTTTCATTGAAAACGAAATTTCCGACATTGATGGCAATTACGCTTTCAAACATGATAAACTCGTTACTAAACACGTTTAGTTGCTGAATTTCCAAGGAGGTAGGTTTCCATGGCCACGATCAGGGAGATCGCGGAAAAGGCGGGCTTCTCCCAGGCGACCGTATCGAGAATACTCAATGACGACCCCTCGTTCTCGGTGAAGGAGGCCACCCGTCAGAAGATTCTGAGCACCAGCATTGAGATGGGGTACGAGAACGTCCCCCGCTACCAACGTGTCACCATTCCGCAAGACATCGCGTTGCTGAACAACTCCATCCACGACAAGGGGCTTCAGGACGCCTATTTTGACGAGCTTGAAGTTTCATTACGTCGCCATGCCAAGGACGAGCGCATGAGAGTGACGGAATACAACGATGTCAAATCCCTGATGAAGGACGCGTCCAAATACGCCGGATTCATCTCAATAGGTCCGGCGCCGTTCAAAAGGAACATGTTGAAGCGTCTGCACGCGGTCCTTCCGCATGGAGTGTTCATCGACATCAATCCCGCGCCGAGCCTGTTCGATTCGGTGCAGCCGGATCTGGAGCAGACCATTCTGGACGCCTTGGACGAATTGATGGACGCCGGCAACAAGCGAATCGGGTTCATCGGAGGGTTCGGCAACATCATGGGCGACCATGAGTATCCCGAGGATCCGCGTGCGTTCGCGTTCCGCAACTGGACCGTCCGTCTCGGTCTTGACGTCGACGGCCTGGTGTTCGATGAGGGGCCTTTCACCGTGGAGAACGGCCGTGCCTTGGGAGAGAGGTTCGTGGCCGAATGTGGCGACAGGCTCCCGGATGCTCTGATTGTGGCGGCGGACCCCATCGCCGTAGGCGTCTTGCAGGCGTTCGCGGCGTCCGGCATTCTGGTTCCACGCGACATGCGACTGGTGAGCATCAACAACCAGGAGATCGCGAATTACACTTCGCCGACGCTTTCGTCGTATGACATCAACAAGGACGAATTGGCCAAGGCCGCGGTATTCATGCTGTCGGAGGCCATTTCCATGGGGCGCTCCGTCAACCAGCATATGAGGATTTCAACCAAGCTGGTCGCCCGGGACAGTTTCACCCCGAAAGCTAGGTAGGGTTTAAGAAGAAAGGGTTCGGTCCTCGTTGACACGCTTAATACGTGCCAACGAGGACCGAACCCTTTTACATCTGTGAGGTGTTTTCGAAGGAAAGTCTGTCAAGCCCTGTTCCCGATATGGAAACGAGGGCACGGCACGGGGAAAACATGGAAGACGTGCCGTACCCTTTCAAGGCGCCGTCTCCGGTTTGATGTCAAGGTCCACCCTTGACGACGGCACCGTCCTTTCGCCATACGTTTCCGCGTATGGCGAAAGGAAAGCCAAGTCCCGGTTTTCGCCGGGGCGCGCCGGTCAGATCAGGTCGAGGTCGACGTCGAGGCTGATCGGCTGGTCCGCCGGGATATGGTACTGGGGGTGGATCGGGGACATCCAGGAGTCATCTCCTCCGACACCCATCTGCTCGGCAAGCACACGCAGGAACATGTGCTTCGGGGCGGGGAGCTCGTCCTGATGCTGGGCTTCCTCAAGCATGAAGCTGGAGTACGGCTGCAGGCTCATCGCGAACGGTTCGGCGCCTTCGGCGCGGCTTATGCGAAGGCCATGGCCCTTCTCGTCCGTGATCTCGGCCCAACGCACGTCCTCATGGTTGCCGGTTTCCTGCGGCATGAGATACGGGGCGTGGTCCTTGAACGCGTCGGTGCTCCACACACCGAGCTTGGCATGCTTGCGATCCTGGTAGGTCTCCTCCGGACCAGCGCCGAAGAAACGCAGGTTCGAGTACTGGACCGGAAGGGTCCATTCGATGCCGAACGCGGGGATGGTGGGCAGGTCGCCCGGCTCGCCCGGGTATTCGACGTGCAGATTCACTCGTCCGGTGGTGTCGGCGGTGTAGCTGACGGTCACCTTGGTGCGCTGCGGGGTGGCGAGCTCGTACGTGTAGGAGGCCTTGACGGTGTCCTCGTCGATCTGTTCGATCTCGTTGCCGATGCAGCGGGCGTAACGGCCTGCTCCCAGCCACTGGGCGCGTTCGAAGCCGTGGCCTGCGCCGCGATCGTTGTCGGTCAGCGCGCGGAACGTGGTGACCGCCGGACGGCGCAGCACGAATTCTCGATTGTTGAACGTGTAGGAGACCAGTCCGCCTTGGGTGCGGGAAAGCAGTACCTCGCGGCCGGATCCCTGCACGCCGACGTTCCAACGGCCAACGGTGACGATGCCGTCGACCGGCTTCACCGGAGCAGAGGCCTTCTTGGAGCCGGCGACGACGGTCTGGCCGAATGCCAGCTCATAGCCGGCTACCGCCCAATTGGTCGCCTTGGCGAGACGCTGGGATACCTCCAGCACCAGTTCGGACGCGCCGTCGCGGTACAGATCCAACGGCCAGTCGACATCGAGCTTCTCCGTCGAACCGGCCGGCACGTCGAAACGGCGTTCGGACTGCCATACCGGTTCGCCATCCGCAAGGACACGCAACACGAACGTGTATTCGCCAGTGGAGGTGAACAGATTATCGTTCTTGATGGTCACGGAATCCTCGGCGACATCGATATGCACGTTGGAATACAGCTGCTTGACCTCCTGGGCCTTCGGCGTGGGCTTACGGTCCGCAAACACCAGGCCGTTGCCGGAGAACTCGTAGTCGCTCGGCCTGTCGCCGAAGTCGCCGCCATAGCGAAGGCTCGTGGTTCCATCGGGCTGGGTGGCGTAGATCGCCTGGTCGATGAAGTCCCAGATGAAGCCGCCCTGGTACTTCGGATAGCGTTCGAGCGCGGTGTATTCGTCCATGTTGCCGCACGAATTGCCCATGGCGTGCATGTACTCGCAGGAGATGTAAGGCTTCTGCGGATCATTCTTCAGGTATTCCTCGATGGCGTCGGCGTGCGCATACATGCGGGTCTCGATGTCGGTCACGTCGTTGTAGTCGCGGTTGTGGGTCACGCCCTCATAGTGCACGGGACGGTTCGGGTCGATGTCGTGCACGCGCTTGTACATGGCGCGGAACACGTCGCCCGTGTAGGATTCGTTGCCGAGAGACCAGATCAGGACGCTCGGATGGTTGTAGTCGCGGCGCACCATGCTGTTGACACGGTCGACGCACGCGCCCTCCCAATGCGCCTTGCTTCCCGGGACGGCGGTCTCCTCGGTGAGGACGTCACCGGGCAGGCACCAGCTGCCATGGGTTTCGAGGTTGGTCTCGTCGATCAGGTAGATGCCGTACTCGTCGCACAGCTCGTACCAGCGCTCCTGGTTCGGATAGTGGGAGGTCCTGATGGCGTTGAGGTTGTGCCTCTTGCAGAAGACCACATCGTCGATCATGTCCTGCTCGGTGATCGCGCGGCCGCGCTTGGGATCGAACTCGTGGCGGTCGGCGCCCTTGAATACGATGCGCTTGCCATTAATCGTCATGATGCCGTCCTCGATGCGGAAGCGGCGGAATCCGACCTTCTGGACGGCGACCTCGGCGATGTTGCCGGCATGGTCGATGACCGTGACCTCGAACTCGTAGAGGACCGGATCCTCCGCGCTCCACGGGCGGATGCCGTTCAACGATCCGGTGGAGATGGAGGTATCGGGGTCAGCGCAGTTCGCGGTCTCCCAGACGACGTTACCATCGGAATCCTTCAACGTCGCCGAGATCGTGGCCGCGTCGGCTGCGTTGCGCACGGTGAGCGCCGCGTCCAAAGAGGCGCTGCCGGACTCCGGATCCCAATCGGATTCGATCTGCATGTTCTCGATATGCACATGCGGCTGCGCGGCCAGCTCGACCGAGCGGAACAGTCCGTGCAGACGCCAGAAGTCCTGGTCCTCGAGCCATGAGGCGCTGGAGTATTCGTAGCATGCGACGGCAACGACGTTCTCGCCGTCGTGCAGCATCTCGGTGATGTCGAATTCGTTGGGGGTGAAGCCGTCCTCGCCATAGCCGACGAACATGCCGTTGACCCACACGTAGATTGCGGTGGCCATGCCGTGGAACACGATGGAGACGGTTCCGCCGGCGTTCTTGGTGTCGGCCAGACGGTTCGCCATCGTGAAGGTCTTACGGTAGAGGGCGACATGGTTGTTCTCCGGAATATTCGGTTCCGCCGGATTCTCGTGGCCATCCCACGGGTATTGAATGTTCACGTACTTGTTGTTCATCAATCCCGCCATCTGCAGGTGTCCGGGAACCTGGATGCGTTCGAAGGCGGAATCGTCGAAGTTCTCCCTTGCGAAGGGCTCCTCGTTGAATTCGATGTCGGATGCCTGAACGACCTCGACCCTCCATTCGCCGTCGAGGCTCTGCCTCAGATCGGACCATTCGTTGGTCTGCGGATCGTGCGCGTAGCATTTGTGGTCGGAATGCGCCGGGACGCGGTTGACCTCGAATACGGTCGAATCGGCGAGCCAGGTCTCGGATGCGTGTTCGATGCGGGTTTCGTTTGCCATGTTTTCCTGCTTTCGTTCATTACATCTTTGTGAATGATGGAGGGAAGATGAACTTCCTTCACCAGATAATAAATGTTGTTTACAAAAAAAGCAAATCGGTTTTACTTGACGTCTTAATTCCTTTGTATCAGCGGTATATGTTGTAACGTATCAGGCATCTGATTGATACCGATATGACAGTGCTGGTACACGGTTTACCTAATTCAACACGCCGCCAAACCCTATATTTTGCTAATGGTTTTTACTTTTTCTTGTAAAGAGCGTATACTCGACATGCAAGATCAATGGGTGATCTTCAACTCCGGAATCTTAAGGAGAAGAAAAAATGAGCAACGAAACGACAACCGCGGACGGTGGCGTCCGCAAGAAGGGCAAGCTCGGCCAGCGTATCGCCTACGCCTGCGGCAACCTCGGTCAGTCCGCCTTCTACAACGCGATGAGCACATATTTCATCGTCTATGTCACCGGCTGCCTGTTCTCGGGCGTTGACAAGGCGCTTGCGGCCAAGCTTATCGGTGTCATCACCAGCCTCGTGGTGATCATCCGTATCGCCGAGATCTTCATCGACCCGCTGCTGGGCAACCTCATCGACAACACCAACACCAAGTGGGGACGCTTCCGCCCATGGCAGTTCTTCGGCGGCCTGATCTCCGCCGTCCTGCTCGCCGTGATCTTCAGCGGCATGTTCGGCCTGGTGAACGTCAACACCACGCTGTTCATCGTGCTGTTCGTCATCACCTTCGTCGTGCTCGACGTGTTCTACTCCCTGCGTGACATCTCCTACTGGGGCATGATCCCGGCGCTGTCCTCCGACTCCCACGAGCGCTCCACCTACACCGCCCTCGGCTCCTTCACCGGCTCCATCGGCTACAACGGCATCACCGTCGTGGTCATCCCGATCGTCAGCTACTTCACTTGGACGCTCACCGGTGCCAAGGGCGAAGGACAGGCCGGCTGGACCTCCTTCGGCATCATCGTCGGACTCCTCGGCATCCTGACCGCATGGACCGTCGCGTTCGGCACCAAGGAAAGCACCAACGCACTGCGCGCCAAGGCCCAGAAGAACGGCAACCCGCTCGAGGCATTCAAGGCCCTGTTCCAGAACGACCAGCTCCTGTGGGTCGCCCTGTCCTACCTGCTGTACGCCATCGCCAACGTGGCCACCACCG
>OCAT01001178.1_pt1 | contig 17710 bp, 10 predicted proteins | sample 1538311 | NCBI WGS metagenome assembly OCAT01 (sample SAMEA2580287, study PRJEB22360) | human gut metagenome | biome: human gut; feature: human-associated habitat; material: faeces | place: Denmark | collected 2008/2010
GTTGTAGACCCGAACCCCCGGCCCGCGGAGACCCGCCGACCCGCCACCGACGAATACGGCCGCCAGCTCTTCACCGTCACCACCAAGGCGGAGAACTGACCGGACGCAATCCGGCCTGTAACGAAGCGTCCCGGAGCGAATGCTCCGGGACGCTTTTCAATCATCGGGCAACCCCTACTTCGTCACACAAATATCGTCGATGAACCAGCGCGAGAACTCGCCTGAAGCGGGTTCGCTCGTAAAGCGCAGGGCCGTGGAGGCCGTCGCGCCGTCGATCGTCAGCGAATAGGTATTGAACGCATCGGTCGCCAGTCCCGACACGACCTTCTTCGTCGCGCCGTCGATCGTTCCGCCGCCGATCACCTCGACGATGACCGACTTCAGGTCGCCTCCCATATCCTTGGCGCCGCTGTTCGCATGCACCGAGGTATTCTTATAGGCCATGGCGTCGAACGAAACCCGAAGCGTTCCCGAAGCTCCGAAGGCGGGTGTCAGCAGCGATCCCACGCTGTTCGTGTAGAAACCCTGGGCGACGGTTTGCGTCTCCACGAAGCCGATTTGAGCATAGCCCGGACGCTGACGGACGTTCACGCCCGATAACCCGTTCTTCGCCGCGGCGTCCCATACCGAGATGTCGCTGCCGCAGAAGTTGAGCATGCCGGCCAGTTTGTCGCCGTGGCGGTAGTCGAGTCCCGTCGTCAGGTTGTCAAACGGCTCGAAATAGATGGCTCCGGCCGGTTTTTGCGTATTGAAAGCGGGCACCTTCTCCACGACCGCGCACGAATGGAGGCGGATTTCGCCTCCATTGCCGATGGCTCCGCCGCTGCGGTCCACACGGGTTCCGTCGTAAGGCGAAACACGGATATAGAGCGTCCCGCGACGTTCGAGCGGAATTTGCGGTACAATGTCGATCGTCCAGTAGAAGAAGTTCTTTCCACCGCCCACGGACTTTCCCTGCGGGATGACGAAATGAGGTTCGTCCGTCGGGACGGGCGTATGCCAGGTGACATTGTCGTTCGAGTAACTCAAGTACCAGTTTGCGGGGGCCGATCCGGATCCGCTCCATCCGAAGGAGAAGCGGAACGCACCGTCGATCGTCTCGTTGAGCGGGAAGGTGAAAAGTGCGTAATCCTTGTCTTTGCCGCCCGTCCACGACTTCATCGGCAGGTTGTGGTGGCCGCTGTTCTCGTTCCAATAGCGGAAGCCGAGGTTACCGCCCGAGGAACTCAACCTGGCCGTGATGTTGGCTCCCGTGCCGTCCATGGCCGTCGCCGCCACGCCTTCGATCGACCCCGTGCCGTTCGTGCCGGAATAGAAGATATACTTGCCGTCGCCGTTGGTCGCCGTTTTGGTCATAATCGAAAGTACATAGGGCAGCGTGATGCCTCCGTCGAAACGGGGTGAGGACATCGTGATGTCACTCCCCGTACAGGGCATCACGGCGTAAGCGCCCTCATATATCCCGGCGATGCCGCAGAGCCTGCCGCTCCCGACGGGGACGGCGTCGATACCGAACGTGCTGGCCTGCCGCGCGCAGAGCACGAAACGCTCGTCGTCGACCGTCTGCACGGTGACGTTGTCGCTCAACAGTTTGTTCAAATCGCTGACCACCACCTGCACATCAAGCGCAACGTACATCGACTCGTAATCACCGGACGCCAGCTGCGCATAGCTGACGGGCACCGCCGCAGGGGTCACCTGCGTCGTCTCCGTGCGGCTCACCTTGTCGTCCGCGGCGGGTTTCACCTCCATCACGCCGGTTTCGGGATTCACCCCGACGACCGCCCCCTTCAGGTCGATCTCCAGCTCCTCGCCCGGCTTGCGGTAGAGCACCTCGTCGGTGCGGAGCGTAATGCCGCAGTTGGCTTTCAGGGCGCTCTGGAGCGCGATGCAGTTGTCGTAATAGTTATTGTCCTGGACGCTCGACACCACGATTCCGCGCATCTTCACGTCCTGCGTCACGGAGTAGTCGCCGTCGGCGGCCAGTTTCCGCAGATCGGGGATCGAGAGATACCCCTCGGCCGTCGCCGAAGCCTGCACGAAGGACAACTCCTCCACGACCGCGGCATTCCGTTTGGCCGCAACGCGTATCGTCAGCGCACGGGAGCCGGAAGTATTGTTTTCGGCAATGGACACCGCCACGGTCGCCATGCCCGTGGCCTCGGTCTGCGAGAGTTCGGCCCACGAGGTGTCGTCGCCCGCGACGGAGATCGTCCAGTCGCAGTTGGCCTCGACGTCGAACGAGAGCGTCGTGGCGAACGACGGCGCGAGAATCGCGTGCGTGTTCAGCGCTACCCGCTGCATCGGCAGCGCCACGTCGTCCTTGCACGCTCCGGCCGCGAGCAGCAGCGCGAAGGCCGCCGCCGCCCGGAAAAAGCTATTCAAGAGTCTGTTTTTCATAATCGCTTACTTTTTGAGGTCTACCAGTACGGGAAGGTGGTCGGAGACCGTCATCACGTTGATCTCCTCGTACGAGGGCACGGCGGTGCGCAGCACCTCGTACGACGGCGAATTGCCCGTGTAGACGAGCACATAGTCGATGCGCGACGGCGAAGAGGTGTTCACGAAGGTATTGGCCGAGGTGCTGATGATCTTCCACGATTCGAGCGCCGCTGCCGGAAGCTTCGACGTGTTGAGGTCCCCCGCCAGGTAGATCGGCTTGGTATAGGCGGCGTAGTTGGCGGCGATATACTCGGTTATGATCTCGAACGACCGCTGGCGGTTCTCATCGCTCTGGTGGCAGAAGTGCGTGGCGATGAAGATGTAGCCGTCGAACTCCGCGAGGAAGAACTTCCGCGCCTCGGTTCCCGGCAGATCGCCCGCATAGGTGTTTTTAGGCGCCGTCTTGCAGAGGATGCCGATGCCGTAGTCGCCGCCGCGGTAGCTGATCGTCTTGCAGTAGTAGGGCCGCATCCCCGTGCGGTCGGCCAGTTCCTGCAACTGGTCGGTCTGATGCCACGTGGTGTTCTTGTCCAGTTCCTGCAACGCGATCACGTCGGGGTCCATCAGCGAGATGACCTTGGCCGTGTTGTTGTAGTTCGCGCGGTCGGTCCCGGAGTTCTGGGTCCATCCCTCGCAGCGGTGGGTGTTGTAGGTCGCCAGCCGCACCGAGTTGGGCAGGCGGTCGTAACCCTGTCCGTCGTAGGGATTGTCGGGTGCGTCGGAGGTCATGTCCCCGAAATCGAAGTCGGAGTTGTCGCCCTCCAGCCCGGAGCAGGCCGCCCCGGACAGCGCCAGGCAGCAGCCGGAGAAGGCGAGCAGTATGAATCGCTTGATTTTCATAATCATTCTTTTTTTCAGGTTAGAAATTCAGGCCGTCGTTCCAGCCGGGGTTCTGCGTAATGGCGCCCTGGGTCAGCACCCGGTCGTCGGTGGGCACGGGATAGAGGTAGTCGCGCTCCTCGTTCCACGAACGGGCGTAATCCGTATGGATAATGATGTAGCCGCTGTCGCCCCCGCTCAAGAAGATCTCCTTGTTCAGCTCGTAGACCGCCGGGGCCGAGGTCGCGGGCTTCGAGCCGGACCAGATGCAGACGTCGTCCACGCCGTCGTTGTTCAGGTCGTAGGACCCCGTGCCGGGGAAATACAGCCCCGTGAAGGTTTTTTCGAAACGCTTGCCCTCCTTCCAGCGCATGATGTCCCAGTAGCGGAGGTTCTCCATCAGCAGTTCGACGGTGCGTTCGCGGCGGATTTCGAGGATCACGCCCTTGTTGTCGCCCGTCACATTGGCATAGCCGGTCTCCGGCGAAGCCAGATAGGGGTCGGGCGAGGCGTTGGCCTTCGTGAGCGAGAGGTTGGCGACGCCCACACGGTCGCGCAGCGGCTTGATCGCAAGGTCGATGTCTTCCTGCGTGAGGGTTCCCAGCTCGGCCTTGGCCTCGGCGTAGTTGAGCATCACCTCGGCGGCGCGCAGCAGCGGCAGGTCGTTCGTCGAAGCGTTGTACGAATCGTACTTGGCCGACTGGAGGTACTTCACCAGCTGGTATCCGGTCATCGTCGCCGCAAGGTTCGGGGCCGACAGCGCCGTGTCGTCGATGCGCTTGTACCCGGGCGTGCGGACCGTCTGTGCGAAGCGGCCGTCCCGGTTTTTGCTCTCCTCGGGGAGCTGCATCGTCTCCCAGCCGGGCTGCGAGGTGAAGGGCGTGCCGTCCTTCATCAGATACATGTTGGCGATGTTCTTCAGCAGGCCGGGGCGTCCCATCGTGATGCTCGTGAGGTAGCCGTTGACGTCGTGCTTCAGACCGATAGCCGTGTTGTAGGCCCGGGCGAGCACGATTTCGGTGTCGAGGGCCTTGAGCGACGAGAAAAGGTTGAGATACGGCGTCGTTCCCGTCGTGTAGACCGAGTATCCGCTCTCGTCGGTGAAGCGCTTCGACGCCGTCGCACAGGCCGTAAGATAGCTTTCCCAGTCCTTCAGCCCGTGATACTTGCGGAAGGTTCCCTCGAACAGGCAGACGCGGCTCTTGAGCGCCAGCGCCGCCCAGCGCGTCACGCGGTAGACCGACCTTTCGACGGGCAGGTTGGTAACGGCGAAATCGAGGTCTTCGATCACCTTCTGCATCACCATCTCGCGCGGATCGCGGCCCTTTTCGAAGAGCAGCGGGTCGCCGGCGTCGATCGGACGGTCGACCCAGGGCACGTCGCCGTAATGCTTCACCTTCTCGAAGTAGAACCACGCCCGGAAGAAGCGCGCCACGCCCTCGTACTCGAGCCGCACGTGCTCGTCGGCACAGTTGGAGGAGTATTGGAGGAAGAAATTGATGTCGCGCAGCTTCTCCCACTTCCAGGAGCCAGCCGTCGCGGGCACGGTGCGGTTGCCCAGCACCTCGCTCGTGAGCGTGGTCTTGGCGATGATGTCGGCCGTCTCGCCGTAGATGGTCCCGGCGGAGGGAAACATCGTGTAGAAATCGTTGGTGTAGAGCTGGCACTCCTCCTCCGTGTGGAAGAAGTTATCGGGAGTGAGCCGGTCCTTCGGGTAGCGGTCGAGCGCGTCCTCGCAGCTGCAAAGTCCGCACGCCGCCACACCGGTCAGTATATAAAGAATGTATTTTTTCATAACGGCAATCGCTTTAGAAGGTTAAGTTCAGACCCACGGAATAGGTCCTGCACCAGGGATAGACGTTCGACTTCTTGTCCGAATTGGCGGCAGCCTGCTCGGGATCGAGGAAATCGTTTTTCAGGGCGCTCCACGTGGCGAGGTTCTCGCCGCTGAAGTAGACACGGCACTCCTTGATGCCGACCTTCGAGGTCAGCCGCTTGGGAATCGTGTAGCCGAGGGTGAGGTTTTTCAGCCGGCAGTAGGCCAGATTTTGCAGGTAACGGTCGTTGGTATAGTAAGCCGTGCCCTGCGTCGAGTTGAGCGACGTATAGGCGCGGGCGCGCGGGAGATAGGCGTCGGGATTGCTCTCGCTCCACACCTGACTCATAAAATTCTTCGGAATGAAGGTCGCATAGGGACGGCTGTACGGCCCCCAGAAGCGCAGGTTGTCCGCGCCGGGATACCAGTCGAGCCGGCCGATGCCCTGCATGAACACCGAGAGGTCGAATCCGTACCACGAAAGGTTGAGCGTGAGTCCGTACTGGTAGCGGGGCGACGAGTTGCCGATCACGCGGCGGTCTCCCGGGTCTTCCAGCGTTCCCTTCCCGCCGTCGACGATACCGCTTCCGTCCAGGTCGAGGTACTTGATGTCGCCTCCGCGAACGCCCTTTCCATAGGCTCCCGTCGCGGAATAATATCCTGCGGCGACCTTCGAAAGGTCCACGCGCGAAGCGTACTCGGCGGCCTCCTCGTCGTTGCGGAACAGCCCGTCGACCTTATAGCCCCAGATTTCGCCGTACTTCTTGCCCACATAAGGGCCTCCGATCAGCCCCGAGGGGTTGTCGCACTTGGTGTACTCGGCCGTGTAGTCCGAGAACGTCCCCGTGATGCCGTAGCTGAAGGTGCTTCCGGCGAGTTTGAACGAGTCGCGCCAGCCCAGCACCAGTTCGTAACCTTTCGTACGGAGGTTGTTCGAGTTGACCTGCGGTTCGTTGGCGCCGTAGATCGAGGGCAGCGACTTGCCCTTGCCCAGGATGCCCTTCGTGTCGCGGATGTAGAAATCGGCCGTCAGCGAGAGACGATTGCTGAACATGTTGAGATCCGCGCCGAGGTTCTTCGAGATGACCTTCTCCCAGGTCTGGTTGCCCGACACGGGATCGCTCACCGTGGCGTGCTGGCCGAGAATCGTACCGTCGAACGAATAGTCGCCCATCGAGCCCTTGGTCGTGATGGTCTGGATGAAGTCGTAGTAACCGATCTGCTGGTTGCCGAGCGAACCGTACGAAAGTCGGATCTTGAGGTTGTCGACCGTCTTGCGCAGCGGTTCGAAGAACGCCTCCTCGCTGATGCGGTATGCCGCCGAGAACGAGGGGAAGAAGCCGTAACGCTTGCCGCGCGGGAAACGCGACGTACCGTCGTAGCGTCCGTTGACTTCGGCCAGGTACTTGCCCTTGTAATCGTAAGCCGCGCGGTAGAACCAGCCCATGATGGCGTATTCGTTGCGGCCTCCGTTGAGCGTGAAGTTGGTCGTACCCTTGGCGAGGTTGAAGTCCGAGAGGTCCTCGGACAGCAGTCCGTCGTTGGCCGCCGTGAGGTCGCGGTAATACTTGGCCTCGTAGTTGTAACCGGCGATCAGCGTCAGGTTGTGCTTCTCGCTGAAGGTCTTGTTATAGGTTCCGTAGACGTCGGCCACATAGTAGTTCTGGTCCCAGACGACCTCCTTGTACTTGTTGGGGAAGCTGCCTTCGGGTTCGGTCATCACCTCGCCCGGATACTGCGAATACTGGACATTGACGCTGCGGTAGTCGTTGTGGAGGTATCCCTGCGTATAGCTGAAGTCGGCCTTTACGTTGAAGTTTTTGTGCAGTTTGAACGTGGCTTCGAACGTCGTGGTGATCTCCTGCGTCTTCTTGTTGCCGAAGCTCTTGCCCTTCTGCATCATGGCGCTGTAACCGTCCATCAGGTAGTGGGTCGACGACTGGGTCATCGAGGTGTGCGACACGGCCGTACCGTCGGGATTCACCGGCACGAACGACGCCAGGGCGTGCAGCGTGGGTTTGCGGAAGTTGTTATACTCGTCCTCGTAACCGTAATACTTGTAGTTCGACTGGAAGAACTTGGTGTTGCTGGCGATGGTCAGCCAGGGTTTGATCTCGGCCTGGAGCTTCACGCGGAAGTTGTAGGACTTGAACATGTCCGGCTCGATGCGGTTGACGCCCTTCTGCTGGTAATAGCGTCCGCTGACCATGTAGGAGAGCGCCTTGGTTCCGCCCTTGATGTTGATGTTGTGGTCCCACGTCGGGCGGCTGTCGTCGTAGAGGTAGTTGTACCAGTCGAAGTTGGCCAGATAGACATACTGCTGACGGCCGTTGCGCCTGTCGGTGACGACCCACGGACGCGCCGGGTTCTCGGTCTTGTCGTTGCGCCGCTCCCAGAGAGCCTTGTAGTCGGCCTCGGTGTAGGAGGTGTAGGGGGTGTTCTGCGTGGCCATCATAAAGAAGTCGGCGATCTTGGCCGAGTAGTATCCGCGCGTCTCGTAGTCGGTCGAGGTCGTGGGGCTGGAGACGGAGAAATAGCCGTTGTACGACACTTCGGCCTTCTCGTTGTACTTGCCGCTCTTGGTGGTGATCAGGATGACGCCGAAGGCTCCGCGTGCGCCGTAGATGGCGGCGGACGAAGCGTCCTTCAGGACCGTGATCGACTCGATGTCGTTCGAGTTGATGCGGTCGGGATAGGTCTCGACGCCGTCGATCAGCACCAGGGGGCTGCCGCCGTTGGGCGAGGTCGTACCGCGGATGTTGTAGGTCGCTCCGGCTCCGGGCTGTCCCGACGAGAGCGTCACGTTGAGGTTGGGGATCACGCCCTGCAAGGCGCGGCCCACGTTCGACACGGGACGGTCTTTCAGCTCCTTCTGCGACACGGTGGCCACGGCTCCCGTGAGGTTGGCCTTCTTCTGCACGCCGTATCCCACCACGACCACCTCGTCGATGCTCTGCTGGGCGTAGGTCAGCACCACGTCGAAGAACGTGCGGCTTCCGACCGCCGATTTGTAGGTGTCGAAGCCGATGAACGACACTTCGAGCATGGCTTCGGCCGTAAGCGCCGGGAGGGTGAGCGTGAAGCTGCCGTTCATGTCGGTCGATATGCCCCGGGTCTGCCCGGCATCGGTCACGAGGACCGTGGCGCCGATCACGGGCGCACCCTTCTCGTCCTTGACGACGCCCTTCACCGTCTGGCGCTGGGGCGCGGCGTCCTTGACGAGGATGATCCTCCGGTTCTCGAAACGGCACGAGCAGTCGGGCAGCATCTGCCGCACCACCTCGGACACGGGCTTGCGCACGGCCGCGACGGACACGATCCGCTTGAGGTCGAAGTCGCCGTTATTGTAGAAAAACGTGTAATTGGTCAGTCGCTCTATCTCTTTCAAAACCTGTTCGACAGAGACGTTTTCCTTGGCAATGCTAACCGTGGGGGGGGGGAGTTTGCGCCCGTCCTCCCGTGGTCAGAAAAAGCAATAGCAGGGCTGCACCAAGGATTTTAGCTTGGATAAGTTTACGCATGGGTTTGTAATTTAGGTAATGGTCGAAACGGCCGGAACGGATTCTGCGTTCCGGAAGTGAAAGCGGGAAAGTCCGGGTCCTTTTTACATAGGCGCGTAATTTTAGGAATTTTTCGGTTGTTTGGGAATGATCGTTATGCGCCGCCCTGCGCAGACGTAGTCCATCTCCACGACGAGCGACATGGCTTTCAGAATCTCCTCGATGCTTTCGTTGCGGATCAGCTTGAACGACATGCGCACCTGCCGGGTCCACGCCTCGGGAGCGTCGATCTCGACGGCGTACCAGCGTTCGAGGTTGGTGAGAATGTCGGCCAGCGAGGTGTCGTCGAACGACAGCGAGCCGCCCATCCACTGCGAGTAGTTGCGCGTCGAGACCCGCGAGCGCGAGGCGCGCCCCTCCTTCCTGTCGAACACCAGCCTGTCGCCGGGTTTCAGCGTCACGGGCGCCGGCAGACGGCCGCCGTAGGCGCGGATGCTGCCGTTGCAGAGAATGGCCTCCGTGGTCGCGAACTCGGCGTAGTTGATCACGTCGAACTCCGTGCCGAGCACCTCGATGTTCATATCCTCCATCTGCAGGATGAACGGACGGTCGGCATCGTGCCGGACCTTGAAGAAGCCTTCGCCGTCGAGTTCCACCACCCTGCGGCGCCCCGTCAGGTCGCCGTAGTACCGGAGCACGCTCCCGGCGTTGAGCCAGATATGCGTACCGTCGGGCAGTACGTACTCGCCCTTGTCGTGGGCCGAGGTGACGATGTTGGTTTCGATCTTCGTGCGCAGGTAATCCTTCACCACGACGTAGTTCGTTCCGGCGGCCAGCAGCACGACGGCGGCCGCGGCTGCGACGTTGCGCCAGATGCGGCGGACGCGGAACCGCTCGCCGCGGCGCATCGCCTCGTGGAGCCGTTCGAGTTTGCGTTCACGGCCTCCCGGCTCTTCGGCCCGGAGTCCGTTCCAGTAGTTTTCCAGCGCCCGCTCCTTTTCATCGCGCGAGGCGGGGTCGCGCAGCCACTCCGCGAAGCGCTGCTGCACCTCCCCGGGCATGTCGCTGCCGAGGAAGGTTTCGATAATGGTTTTTATTCGATTTACAGACATAACGATCTTTCCCGTTTCACCAATAAGACGGTTCACGCGGCCGTTACGCACGCCCGAAAGGTGAAAAAAGTTTTTAGAAGAAAAACAGGATCAGCGTGACGAGTTTGCGCAGTTCGGACAAGGCCCTCGAAATCTGATTTTCGACGGTGCGCGTGGAGATGCCAAGACGCCGGGCGATTTCGTCGTTGGCGATGCCCTCCTCACGGCTCATGCGGAAGATGCGCTGCCGCTGCCCGGGCATCTTCTCCACCGCCAGCTGAATCAGCAGCAGCAGGTCGCGGTTGTCCACGTCCGGAAGTTCGTATTCGGGCAGCAGATTGGTCTGCCGGGCGAAGTTGGTCCGCACCGTGCGGCTGTCGAAACGGTCGTATACGGCATTGCGGGCCATGCGGAACAGGTAGGAGCCGAAGGCCGTGACGCCGGCCATCGTGCTGCGGTTCTGCCAGATTTTCAGGAACAGGTCGTGGGTGATGTCCTCGGCCTCTGCCCGGTTCTTGAGCATGCGGCACAGAAACTCCTCGGTCTTCGCCGCATACCTCATGTAGAGGGCGTCGAACGACGCGCGGTCGCCGCGGGCAAGTTTTTCGAGCAGTGTTCTTTCGTCTTCCATGGGAAATAGCCGGTATGAACGGGGACGGGGTAAAAGTAGTAATTTTTTACTACTTCGTCGCGGCCCGTGCAAAATTTAGTCGTTTTTTCATTTCTGCGGCGGGCGGAAGCGGCGTTTCGGATTCCAGACGCCGGAGGCCTTTCGTTTCGATAATCGAAACGCCGCCTCCCGGAATAACCGATTATCGAAACCGGAGCGGCGATAATCCGTTCGATACACGAAATTAGAACATCGCATTTCGGATTGTTTCGATTTCCGTCTTGGTTCGTCCGCCGAAATGGCGTACGTTTGTATCAGTTCCGAAAGGGGCTATGAAGAATTCAGTTTGCATGTAGTGACGCCCACAGAAGTTGGAAGGATTGCTTGACAGTGACGCAACTATGTTCCGCACATCCGGAGGCTTCGAGGGGAGGGTTGTGAAACCCTCCCCTTTCTTTTTGTGCCCGCCGGAGAGACTCCGCATCGGGAACGGGGCGTCAGCCCAGCTGGGCGACGATCTCGCGCTGACGCTTGAAATAGTGGATGCGCCGCAGCTCTCCGCTGCCGGATATGAGCGTCGAAAACCGGCTCTGGGTCTTGATCCATTTCTTCACGTATTCGTACATCAGCGGATCGGGCGTCCGCAGTCCGTTCAGCGAGAACATTCCGATGTTCACGGCCTGGTGTCTGCTGGTCGTGACATAGCTGTACGACGACTCGAGGTCGATGTCCGAAAGATAGAGGAAGATCTTGTTGCCGTTCTCGAACTCCCCCTTGACCGCCACCGTCTCCATCTCGTCGAGCATGGCGAAGAGTTCGTCCCGGAGCACGCGAACGCTCTCCTGCGAAATCAGGTGCATCTCCCGGTAGGCGCGCAGGGCGTTGAGCCAGTGCTTGAAATTGCTGTCGTCGAAGATCAGGTAGGTCGTCGCGACCGACTGCACCCACCGGACATACTCCCGGCAGTTGCGCCGCAATTCCGCGGGGAGCTTCAGCTCCTCGAAGGTCCTCACGGCGGGGTTGCCCACTTCGTGCTGGTAAAGCCATTTGAAGAGCTTGAACCGGTTCAGGTTGTCGTATTTGCCGTAGAACTCCGCCGGCAGCGAATTGGTCGCCGTGGCAAATTCGGTCGTGGGGTCTGACGCCACCTCGCGCATAAAGGCGATGTCGCGTTCCAGAATCTCGTTATAGGTTTCGAGCAGCGCGGTGAACTCCTTGAACTTGAGCTGGAATGACAACTTGTCCGTAGCCGCCAGCCCCACCACCCGGTCGAGCGAGAAGTGCATCCGCGCGCACAGCGCGCTGGCTTCGCCGAAGGTGAACGGCACCTCGCCGCGCAGCCTCCTGTAAGCGGCCTCGCGGCCTATGTTCAGCATGTCCATCAGCAGCGAAGCCGGATTCGAATGCTGCGGCGTATGCGCATGGATCGCCTCGATCAATGCGGCATTCGATTTTTCAAGCATAGATATAGTCAACAAAAAATTCTCTTCCCAAGTCGCAAAGATACGAAAAAACCGGACGGTTGCAAAACTGAATCGCGCCCGGCGGGGGGGGGCGGACAGACGCGTCGGCGCCCGCGGCGCCGAAGATCCGAATGCCCGACCCGGAACCGCAGCCTGCCGTTCCGGTCCCCGGGATACGAAAAGAGGAGGGCCTGTGCAGGCCCTCCTCCGGAATCGGTGAACGGATCGCTTATTTTCCCAGACCCATCTTTTCGATGAGGGCGCGGGTTTCGGGCTTGTGGCCGCGGAAACGCACGTAGAGTTCCATCGGGTGCTCCGTGCCGCCCTTCGAGAGGACGTTCTCGCGGAACGACGAAGCCGCCTCGCGGTTGAAGATGCCCTTCTCCTTGAAGAGCGAGAAAGCGTCGGCCTCGAGCACCTCGGCCCACTTGTAACCGTAGTATCCGGCGGCGTAACCGCCCGAGAAGATGTGGCCGAAAGCCGGAGCCATCGCCGTTCCGGAAACGACGGGCAGCACCTGCGTCGGGGCCATCGAGACGGCTTCGAACTGCTCCACGTCGCCCTCGAACGGCTCGGTGAGCGTATGCCATGCCATGTCGGTCATGCCGAACGACAGCTGGCGCACGTTGGCGTAAGCCGCCAGATAGTTCTGCGCGGCGACGATGCGGTCGACGATCTCGGCGGGCATCGGCTCGCCGGTCTCGTAGTGCACGGCCCACAGGTCGAGGAACTCCTTCTCGGTCGCCCAGTTCTCCATCAGCTGCGAGGGCAGTTCCACGAAGTCGCGGTAGACGTTCGTGCCGGTCTGCGACTCGTACTTGCCCTCGCCCAGCATGCCGTGCAGGGCGTGTCCGAATTCGTGGAGGAAGGTCTCCAGCTCGTCGAACGTCAGCAGCGACGGAGCCGTTTCGGAGGGCTTGGTGAAGTTCATCACCAGCGACACCAGCGGACGGATCTCCTTGCCGTCCTCGATCTTCGTGCCGCGGAACTCGGTCATCCACGCCCCCGAACGCTTCGACTCGCGGGGGAAGAAGTCGAGATAGAGGACTGCCATGAAGCGTCCGTCGGCGTCCGTCACGTCGTAGGCCGTCACGTCGGGATGGTACACCTCGATCTTGTCGTCGGGCGTGAAATTCAGCCCGTAGAGCTTGTTGGCCAGCATGAAGACGCCCTTCTTCACGTTTTCGAGTTTCAGGTAGGGTTTCACCAGCTCGTCGTTCAGGGCATATTTCTCATCCTTGTATTTCTCGGTGTAATAGGACCAGTCCCAAGGCATCAGCTGTCCCTTGAAACCGAGCGTAGCGGCGTAGTCGCTCACCGTGCGGTAGTCGGCGTCGGCATAGGACTTGGTCGCGGCCAGCAGTTCCGCGAGGAAGTCGTTGACCGTTTTCGTATTCTCGGCCATGCGGCGTTCGAGCACGTAATCGGCATAGCACTTGTAGCCCAGCAGGTTGGCGATCTTCAGACGCGTATTGGCGATTTTCTTCACGATCTCCGTGTTGTCGAACTCGCCGCCCAGCGCCCTCGAATTGCTGGCTTTCCAGAGTTTCTCCTTCAGTTCGCGGTTCGAGGAATAGGTCATAAACGGCAGGTAGCTGGGATGTTGCAGCGTCACGGTCCAGCCCTTCTCGCCGCGGGCCTTGGCCTCGGCGGCCATGCCTTCGCGGACGAATGCGGGCAGCTCGGCCACCACCTTCGGATCGGTGATGTTGAGCGTGAATGCGTTGGTCGCGGCCAGCGCGTTCTGCCCGAACCGGAGCGTCAGCCCCGAGAGTTCGGAGGTGTACTTGCGGTAAAGCTCCTTGTCGGCGTCGGAAAGGGCCGCGCCGCTGCGAGCGAAACTCTGATAGGTGTCCTCGAGCAGTTTCCTGTCCTCTTTGCGAAGACGTCCCGGATGCTCGTAAACCTGTTTCACCCGGGCGAACAGCTCGGGATTGAGCGAGATGTCGTTCGACAGTTCGGTCAGCTTGGGCTGCACGCGCTGTGCGATCTGCTGCATTTCGTCCGACGTGTCGGCTTCGAGCAGGTTGAAGAAAAGCCCCGCGATGCGATTGAGCAGCTCGCCCTGACGCTCCAGCGCCACGATCGTATTGCCAAAGGTGGGTTTCTTGGGGTTGTTCACGATCGCGTCGATCTCGGCGCGCGAGCAGGCGATCGCGGCATCGAACGCCGGTTCGTAGTCCGCGAGTTTTATCTCGGAGAACGGCGGGGTCTCATGGGGCGTATCCCATGCGGCCAGCAGGGGATTCGACAGATCGAGTTCGGGCAGCTGCGCTTTGGGGATCGAATTGTCGGCGCAGCCTGCCGCCATAGCGGAAACGGCCATAATAAACAGTACTTTTTTCATTATCATATCAAATTAGCGGTTTCTTTTCCGATGGGTTCGAGTTTCAGTTTTCCCGGGCGGCGGATGCCGTTTCGGCGGCGGGAGCGGCGTCCTCGCCGGACGGTTCGGGTTCATTCAGAAGCCCCCGGCCGCGAAGCATCGCCCGCTTGTCGGGGTCCTTGCCGCGGAAATCGCGGTACATGGTCATGCCGTCCTCCGAGCCGCCGCGGGCGAGGATCTTGCGGCGGAAATCGCCGGCGATCTTCTTGTTAAAGAGGTCGCCGCTCTCGCGGAAGGCCTCGAAGGCGTCCTTGTCGAGCACCTCGGCCCACGTATAGAAATAGTAGCCCGCAGAGTAGCCGCCGTCGAAGATGTGCGAGAAATAGGGGTAACGGTAGCGCGGCTCGATCTGCGGGATCAGCCCGCGTTTTTCGGTCAGGGCCTTGCGCTCGAAGGCCATCGGGTCGAACGGCTCGTATTCGGTGATCGAGTGGATGTCCATGTCCGAAAGCGACGCGGCGATCAGCTCGGTAGCCATGAAACCCTGGTTGAAAAGTTCGCTGCGGCGCAGTTTGTCGACGAGGTATTTCGGAATCACCTCGTTCGAACGGTAATGCACGGCATACTGCTTGAGCACCTCGGGATCGAACGCCCAGTTCTCCATCAGCTGCGAGGGCAGCTCCACGAAATCGCCCTCGACCTCCGCGAGTCCGCGGTACTTCACGTCGTGGAACAGGAAGTGGAGCGCATGCCCGAACTCGTGGAACAGCGTCTCGGTCTCGTCGAGGGTCAGCAGCGCGGGATTGCCCCCCGCCGGGCGCGTGAAGTTGCAGACGACCGACACCACGGGCGCCACGCGCTTCCCGTCCTCGTAGGTCTGCTCCACATAGTTGCCGCACCACGCGCCCTGGCTCTTTCCGTCGCGCGGGAAGTAGTCGAAATAGAGCACGCCCAGATGCGACTGGTCGACGTCGAGCACCTCGTAAGCGACCGCCTCGGGGTGGTACAGCGGCACGACGATCGGGCGGAACGTGATGCCGTAGAGCCGGTTGGCGAGGAAGAAGATGCCTCCCTGCACGTTCTCCAGCGAGAAATAGGGCCGCAGCATCTCCTCGTCGAGGGCATATTTCTGCTTGCGGACCTTCTCGGCGTAATACCACCAGTCCCACGACGCGAACTCTCCCTCGGGGAAATCCTTCCGGAACAGCTCCTCCATCTCGGCCAGCTCGCCCTTGGCGCTTTCGAGCGCCGGGGTCCAGATCTCCTCCAGCAGGCCGTACACGGCGTCGGTCGTTCCGGCCATCTCGTCGTCCACGACGTAGGCGGCATACGAGGGATAGCCCAGCAGGTGGGCCTTCTCCGTGCGCAGGCGGATGAAATCGTTGATCAGTTGTTTGTTGTCATACTCGTCGCCGTTGTTGCAGCGGTTGAGGTAGGCCTTGTAGATCTGCTCGCGCAGTTCGCGTTTCGACGAGTAGGTCAGAAACGGGATCAGGCTGGGCTTGTGCAGCGTAAAGACGTATTTGCCCTTCCGGCCCATCGCCTCGGCCTTTTCGCGGGCCAGATCGCGGACCGTGGCCGGGATGCCGTCCAGATCGGACGAGGCGAGTTCCAGCGCATAGTTGTTGTTCTCGGCGAGGAGGTTCTGCCCGAACTTCACGGCCGTGAGCGACAGTTCCTCGTTGATCGCCTTCAGACGCGCCTTCCGCTCGGCGTCGAGCAGCGCTCCGGCGCGCACGAAACTGCGGTAGGTCTTCTCCAGCAGACGGCTCTGCTCGGCGTCGAGTCCCAGCGCGGCGCGACGGTCGTAGACAGCTTTGATCCGTTCGAAAAGTTTCCCGTTGAGACGGATCTTGTCGGCGTGCGCCGCCATCCGGGGCATAATCTGCTCCTCCAGCGCCTGCATTTCGGAGGTGTTCTCCGCGGCGCAGAGCATCCCGAAGATCAGCTCGACCTGCGAAAGCATCTTTCCCGAAGCGTCGTAGGCGAGGATGACGTTCTCGAACGTCGGCGCGTCATTGTTCGACGTGATGGCGTCGATCTCGGCCTCGTGCAGCGACATGCCGCGTTCGATCGCGGGCAGGAAGTGCTCCGGTTCGATCTTGTCGAAGGGCGGCACGCCGTATGGGGTCTCCCATTCGGCGAAAAAAGGATTTTCGCCCACGGTTTTCCCGGACTTGCAGGATATGAATGTCATAGCCAGAAAAAGTGTTAATAAAGCGGTGATACGTTTCATCGATCGTGTTATTTTAGTAACTTTGTCGCGCATTATTCGACAAAGTTAGGGAAAAATCTGTAAATAGAATAAATAATAGGTCTCCAATCATGCAACTTTTCTACGCGCCGGACATCGTCCCCCCGCTTCATACGCTGAACGAGGAGGAGTCGAAACACTGCATCCGCGTACTGCGGCTCCAGTGCGGCGGGCGCATCCATATAACTGACGGACGGGGCAATTTATTTTGTTGCGAAATCACCGACGACAATCCCCGGCGTTGCACCGTGCGGGTCGTCAGCGCCGAAACCGGATTCGAAAAACTGCCTTACGCGCTGACGATGGCCGTCGCGCCGACCAAGAATTCGGAGCGTTTCGAGTGGTTTTTGGAAAAAGCCACCGAGGTGGGCGTCACGGCCGTCGTGCCGCTGGAAACGGAACACAGCGAACGCCGGGTCTTCAAGCCCGAGCGGGGCGAGAAGGTCGTCACCGCGGCGCTGAAACAGTCGCTCAAGGCCTACCGCCCCGTGCTGCATCCGCTCACCCCCTTCCGCGAAGCGGTGCTGTCGGCCCCCGAGGGGCGGAAGTTCATCGCCCACTGCGCCCCGGCGCAGTCGCCCGCCGGGAAGGCCTACCTGGCCCGCGCGCTCCGTCCGGGCGAGACGGCCACGGTCTTCATCGGTCCCGAAGGCGACTTCTCGCCCGGCGAAATCGCCTTCGCGCTGGCCAACGGTTTCGAAGAGATCACCCTCGGACGACAGCGTCTGCGCACCGAGACCGCGGCCCTCGCGGCGGTGGTCATGGCATCGGTGGTCAACGGTTAAGAATACGATAAATTTCTGAAATATGCTTTTTCTCTACCTGCTAATCGCCCTGACGGCGGTGGCGGCGGCCATTTTCGCCACGCCGCTGCGGCGCAAGGTCTGGACTGCGCTGGTCCTCACGGCCGCCGGCGCCCTGTGGTGCTCGGCGCGCGCCGTCGGCGTGCTGGCCGGAGCGGACAGCGGCCCCGTGTGGTCGGTCCCCGGCACGCTTTTCGGCGGCGACACCGGCTCGATGGACGGGCTTTCGGCGCTGTTCGTCGTGATCATCTCGGTCGGCGCCGTCGCCGCCGTGCTCTACTCGCGGGGCTATCTGGCCCACTGCCTTGCCGAGAAATCCCCGGCCCACATCTCGCTGCACTACACGGCGCTGGTGGCGATGTTCTACGCCATGCTGGGCGTGGTCCTTTCGGACGGCAGCTTCTCGTTCCTCTTTTTCTGGGAACTGATGACCGTGGCGTCGTTCCTGCTGATCCTCTTCGACGCCCAGCGGCGCGAAGTCCGGCGCGCGGCGCTCTCCTACCTGATTATGATGCACATCGGCTTCGTGCTGCTCGTCATCGGCTTCGTACGGCTCGACGCGGCCTGCGGCGCCGCCACGTTCGGC
>OCAT01001196.1_pt1 | contig 17502 bp, 10 predicted proteins | sample 1538311 | NCBI WGS metagenome assembly OCAT01 (sample SAMEA2580287, study PRJEB22360) | human gut metagenome | biome: human gut; feature: human-associated habitat; material: faeces | place: Denmark | collected 2008/2010
TTGGGGATGACGGCTGCGTCTTTTGGGGGGGCCAAACGAGCCTCTTCGGCCTCGGTCAATTCCTTAAGCAGGCTGTAATACTGCAACGGTTTGGCTATGGCCAGAACGTTGCCGTTGCTGTCCAGAATACGTCCATTGTCTTTCAGCGAACCGATGACATGATTGGCAGAATCGACCAGACTGCCGTTCAGTTCAAGTTCGCCGAGGACGACGTTGTTTTGGTTGCGAATGTAAAAATCGCGGTTACCGCGGCCGGCAACCTTGTTTTCGCCGTTAATCAGAAAGCCCTTGTCAATGCGGCCGAGTTTTCGGCCGTTGACGGTAAGGACGTTGCCGTCACGGGTGATATAGCCGATGACATTGGCGTCATTGTCGTAAACATACATGTCATACAGGGCATAACCGATATTTTTGCCGTCTTTCAAGACCGCACCGCCAAACTCGACTTTTCCCACCTCTTCGTTTTTGGCATTAAAGACGCGCGCGTCGGAGCCGACCCGCCCCAAAAAATTATTGTCATTATCGAAAGCAAAGCGGTACTTGAACAACTGGCCGACAGGTACGCCGGTTTTGGAATTGACATTGTCATTAGGCTGCATATAGCCGATAAACTCGTTGGCTTCGTTGACGACCGTACCGTCAAGAACCGTGCGGCCGATAAAGACGCCGTTAACATTCATAACCGGATAAAACTCTGTCTGTCCGCCGATGATTTCGCCGTCGGCATTGCGCAGTTTTCCCCGCTTGTCAATGCAGCCGAGCAGTTCGCCGCCATAAGCCGTTACCTGTCCGGAAGGCGATATGGTTCCCTGAATATTGCCGTTGAAGTCTATTACACTGCCGGGAATTACCTGATAACCGATGACGGCGCCGGTTTCCGAAACCGCCTGCCCGTTCCAGAGCATGCGGCCGATAAACGTTTCGCGATAATTGCGGATGTCCCCCTGCGGCGTAACAACACCGAGAAGCGCACAATCGCCGTCGACCACGGCTTTATAACCGCTGGTTTCGCCAACCGGCAGACCAGAATTGTCAATTACCAAACCGCCGTCAACTACTTTTCCGGCGACACGCCCGGCCGGATTGCGGACAGCACCGTCAATGTCCGCATAGCCAAACAAACTGCCGGTTACGCCGAGGACCAGATGCTGATCGGACGCCGTTCCAACCTGAGGATTAAAGTTGACCTCGGTATTCTTTCCGGCTTTGACAACCGAATTGTCCGGCAGAATTTTGGCTTTCGGTTTAAGTCCCTTATCCAGGACCATATTGGTTTCGGATAAAATACCCAAGAGTTCTCCCGCCGCCGAAAAAGCATAGTCGGCCGCAATATTCCGCCCCAGAATACGGTTGCGCTCGTCAATGTTGATGCCGGCTTCAGTCAGCCTGCCCAGCGCAACAACCCCCTTGTTGTACATTGAACCGTTCGGCATCATATAGGCAATAACAGCGCCGGTCAGGTTATACACCGGCGCCAACGTCATGGTCGAGCCGCTCAGGACGCCGTCGGAAGAAAACAAAAAGCCGAAAGGCGAAACGAATTTACGTTCGCTGCCATCCATGACCGAGGCGTTAATACCGCTCATACCCAGAGATTTGCCGCCGGGAGCAATGACCAGTTCGTTATTAAGCGTCGCGCCGAAAACAAGACCGTTGTTGTCATAAGCCAGATTGGCGCGGACATTGCCGAGCGGCGTACCTTCAAGCGAAATAACCGCGCCGCTTTTCAGCGCATGGGCGCGCAGGGCACCGCGGAAGTTGAACACAGGTCCGGCATTGACCAAGCGTCCGATAATCTTCCCGTCCTTATTTATAACCGTGCCGCGCGGACCGACCTGTCCGATGACTTCACGCGCCTGAGCCAGACTGCCGCCGGGCATGATCCGGCCGAGATAGCGGCCTTCCAAATCTGTCGCCGTTGCAGCCAAATCAACGGCAAAACCGATAATTTCGCCTTTGGCGTCGGCAATACGGCCGTCCGCGCGCATTCGCCCGACCAAATCGTCCTTATTGACAACCTCGCCGTTATAAGTAACAAAACCGATGTATTTACCGTTGTTGTCAAAGGCAAAACCAGACCTGACTATTTGACCGATAATCTGATTATTTTCATTATAAACATAGCCGTTGGCCTTAACAAAACCAATTGTCTGCGCCTCAAAATCGGTAACGTTGCCGCCCGGCGAAACGCTTCCGATAAAAGCGCCGTCCAAAGAAATGACCATTTTGGAAGATATCAGGCGGCCGTCCAGCAGATAATCGTTGCCAACCTTGCGGTAGGCATAACCGTCCGGCGAAACGAAACCAATCTGCTGTCCCTGAAGATTGGTATAAAGACCGTCACCGGTCAGACGGCCGACGGTTTTGCCATCGTCGGAATAAATCAGCCCCGGAAACAGAACTGCGCCGAGAACATTGAAATAATCGTCGACAACCAGACCATTCGGCAGAACCTTACCGACAATCTTTCCGGAAGCCAGCCGCACCGAACCGTCGTTGGAAACCTTGCCCAGAAGCTTGTTGTCGTTGCCGATGGCAATGCCCTGCGGAATGACGCCGCCGATAAGCTCGCCGTCAAAATTAACAATCAAGCTGTCGGCGGTAACATTGCCGATAAGCTGATTGTCGAGACTGACAACCTTACCGTCGGGAATAACCTTGCCTATAAGATCGCCGTTGAAGTCGATGGCCGTAATTTCAATTGCCGCGGCCGGAGCAGCAAAAAACAGCACGGAGAAAAAGGCAAGTGTCCGCACACCCGACCTGATTTTATTCAAAAGTTCTAATCGTCCGCCGTTCAAAGTCACCCTAATTCCTCCGGTTTTTGGCTACTTCCTGCAAAGCATAGCCGGAAACTTTTTTATCCAAATCTATAAACGAACCGTTATTTTTGATATAACCGATATTTTTGCCGTCTTTGCTGATTACGCTGCCGTCCGGCGCCAGCCTACCCATATATTTACCATCATTTCCAAGAATTGTCGCGCCGATTTTGTAAATTCTGCCCAGAATATTATCATTGGCATCAATTGCCAGACCGCCGGACAAGCTGCGGCCGATGACCGTACGGTCGCGGCTGACGACGTTGCCTGCCAAATCGACATAACCGGCCACTTTGTCGGCGTTGTCAATAACGATGTCGCCTTCGGCAATTTCGCCGACCAGACTGCCGGCCTGATTGATGACGCTGCCGTCGGAAAGCGTGCGGCCGAAAACAACGTTGTTGACATCAATGACCGTACCGTCCGGCATTACCGCGCCGATGACATTGCCGCCGAAATCAATAACCGAACCATGCTTGACCAGGCTCAGGTTTTTGTCCGTCGAACCGCCCGGCAAAACGGCGGTAATGTTTTCGTTCTTATTGTCCAGAACGTCGCCGAGCGAATTGACCCGGCCTTTGTAGTTGCCCCAGATGTCAATAACGATGTCTTCGGGAATGACTTCGCCGACGACTTCGCCGTCTTTGTTTAAAACTTTGCCGTCAGAACTGGTTATGCCTTCGTGTTTGCCATCAAGGTTGATTACCGTACCGTCGGAAGTCGCATAGCCGAGATACGAACCGTCATAACCGATGGCAGCGCCATGCAGCAGAACCGCGCCGCGATATTCGTTGTTGTTGTCAATAAACAGGCCTTTGGCGTCAACCCGTCCCTGAAGCTCGCCGAAACGGTTGAGAACACGGCCGTCGTAATTGACCTTACCGACTTTTTTGCCATAGAAATCGACAACTTCGCCGCGCGGCAGAAGTTTGCCGAGCATACGGTTGAAAAAGCCTGTGCCCCGGCCATGTATTTTGCCCAACGCAACGCCTTTGTCATTATAAACGTTGCCGTCGGGGAAAACGCGGCCCATAAACTTTCCGGAAGGATCGACGACGATCGACTTTTCGTCCAGCGCCACACCGACAATCCGGTTGGCATCATCGGCAACCAGATTGTTGGCATAAAGTTTGGCTTCACCGCCGCCGGGTATCGAAACTTTGCCGTTTTCGCCGACAACGTTAAGAAAATTGCCGGAAAGGTCATAAGCATAGCGGTTTTCCAAAACCTTGCCCATGTAACCGCCGTCCTTGTTGAAAACATCGCCGTAAGTTCCGACGCAGCCGACCGGCAGCAACGCCGCCGACTGGACAATGCCGTTAGCACCGACTTTGCCGAGATATTCGCCGTCATAAGTGACGGCAATGCCGGAACGGGAAACGCCGCCAACGATTTCGCCGGTTTCGTTCAGCACCGTACCGTCAGGATTGACGCAGCCGACGTAATTGTTGGCGGAATCACGGACAATACCGTCGGTCCCGACCTCGCCGATAAGCGTGCAGGTATTGTCAAACGCACTGCCGGGCTGAACGACTTCGCCGATATAAGAGCCGGCGTTGTCAATAACAATGCCGTCAGGCATAATCTTATAGGGAAGCTCTTTGTTGCCTTTGGTTATTTTGCCGTTTTTATCAAGATAGCCGACGTTTTTGCAGCCATAACCGACCACCAGCCCGCCGCGCACCAGTTTGGCGATGACCTGATTTCCTGACGGATCCTTAACCAAACCGTTGGCAAGAATACGGCCGATAACCTGACGCTTGTCATTTTCAACCGTACCGTTATTGCTGATAACGCCAAGCACCGTTCCCTGCGGCGTAACGGGAATCAGTTCGACACGCACCAGCGAACCGATTTTCTTTTTGACGTTGCTGACGATATTGCCGTCGGCATCAACATAGCCTATGACATTACCGTTTTTATCATAAACCTTGCCGTCAGCGCCGACGTAACCGATAACCTTTCCGTCTTTGTCCAGCGCCAAGTCAACATATTCGCCGGCCCGGCCGATGACATTACCGTTCAGGTCAACCAGGGTTCCGTCTTCAAGCATTTTGCCGATAACGTTGCCGTTAAAATCAACCACATTGCCGTTTTCGTCAATATACCCGATAACGTTGCCGTCCTTGTCATAGGCCAAACGACGTTTGGGACCGGTCTTGCCGATAATTTCGTCGGTAACGACGTTGCCGTTCTCATCAACATAACCGACAACATTGCCGTTAGCGTCGACGACGGCGCCATTCGGCATAACAACGCCGAGAACATTGCCGTTTTCGTCAATCGCGGTACGTCCGGGTTTAGTCACGTAGCCGATGACGTTGCCGTTGGCGTCAACAACCTCGCCTTTTTCGTTCAGACGACCGATAACGTTGCCGTCCATATCGACCACGGTACCGTCCGGCAGCACGCGGCCGATAATGTTACCGTTTTCATCATACACATAACCGGCGTCAACGGCTTTGCCAATCGGCGCGCCGTCATTGTTAACCACGGTGCCGTCCGGCAGCGTACGGCCGATAACATTGCCGTCCTTGTCAACAACGGTACCGTCCGGATTGACATGACCGATAACGTTGCCGAATTCATCATAAACAAGTTTGCGGTTGTCGCCAACGCCGATAACATTGCCGTTATCGTCAACAACCAGACCGTTGGCATTCATCCGACCGATAATGTTGCCGTCGGCGTCGCGAACATAACCGTCTTCATCAATGGTACCGATAACCTCGCCGTTGGGACCGACAGCGTTGCGCACCTGCTTGGCGGCAATCTCGGCTTTGGCCTGTTCGGTTGCTGATGCAGCTCCCTGCGGCAGCGCAGTTTCGCAAAAATTGCAGTCTTCCTTACGAATGGCGCTGCCTTCGACAGGAACTTTGGCCGATTTGGCATTGCTGCGGGTCAGATTGGCTTCGTGCCACGAAATGATAAAATTGTTCTGCACGTTGCCGTGAATGACCGGAATCCAGTTCATGGTAATATTACAGGTCTGTTCGCCGCGCAATTCCTCATCTGTACAGTTATCCTCGTAAGTAAAACCGTCAAACGGCGGCTCGGCCAGTTCGACGTCATCAATTTTAATCGCTGTTTTGCCGTTGGTGCCGATGGTCAGAACATTCTTGGCTTCAGTACCAAGCACAACCTGTCCCATAGAAACGGGATCCGGTGTCATGGTAATCGGAACTTCGCCGTCATCAACGATGCCGAACTCAAGATTGTCGGTCAAAGGGCTGGTATTGCCGATGTTAAGCGCGTCGTCATTGTCGGTAAAAACCGGTTCTTCATAGTCATCAACAACCTTATTGCTTTTAATCAGAAGCACAACGCCGAAAATAAAGATAATAAAAGAAGTAATACCAACCGCAAGAATTATGCGGTTGGTTTTTTTGACGTAACTTTCGGAATGTGTAAGTACTTCTTTGCTCATTGGGTCCTGACTACACTACAAAATACGCCGTTGCGTCCCAGGCGGCTACAGGCGGAATCGCCGGCATCAAGCGACTTGACCGGGCCAACGCGCAGATGAAACAGCTCTTTGCCCTGGCCGTCCGCCGGCGTATCCACCGAGAAGAACGGCTGGTAAACGCCGAGAACGTCGGGATATTTGTTGACCAGGCTGTCCCAAAGCCGCTCGAGGTTGGTAACGTCGGCATCAGTGCCCAGCTCAATGGAAATATTGGAGCCTTCGCCGCTGAAACCGCTGCCGTAACCATAGCGCTGCGCCATATTGCGCGCGCCGGCATCGTATTGGTTGTTGTTGCTGATGCGCTGCATTTTGGAATAGTCAATACCGTCGCCGCCCTGATAGCCGACGCTGACATTCTGCCCCTGGCCGTTGGCCGGAACAATCAGCTGGCTCTGGCCGACCTGAATATCATATTGTCCGGGAACGCCGCCGTTGCCGCCGTTAAATTCGCTGCCGCCCGCAGCTCCGCCATTCGCACCGGTGCTACCGTTGCCGGGCAGCGCGGGAGGAACATCCCAGCGGTTGTCTTCAAAATCGGTTGCATAAGTGGCATCTTCCAGACCGGCATCGTCTGAACGCCGCATTTTCAGGCAGACAATCCGTTTGCCGTTGCGCATGACCATATCGCCGATACCCTCAACGATTATCAGACGGTTGTTCGGTCCTTTGGTGCGAAAACCGACCGGAACTTCAATGCGTTCGACAATCAGGGTCACAATCGGGCGCTGCGTCATATTCAAAGCCTTCTCGCCCAGATCAATGTAAGTGAAAATATCGTCGCGCCAAACGCGTTCCGGCGCAATGACAACGTCATCGGGGTTGGGAACATAAACCTCAATGTCAAAACGGAATTTGCTTGGATCAAGCGGAATATTCTTAATCCAGTCCGCCATCTGGAAACGTTTGGTAAAAGTCGAATCAACCGACATTCCGGAGCTGCCGCCGCGATTGTAATGGCTGGCATTGACACCCAACCCGCCGCCCATCGACGACATCCGCGCGCTGGAGGCGCCGGCTCCGCCGGAACCGGACGGTCCGTCAATGACGTCTATGTCGATAATCGAGTTGGTCAGGCGTTCGGTATTAACACCTTCGCTTTTAACATAAAAAACATATTTGTTGCCGGAACGGCCAAAAACGATGACGTTGGTGTCAACGCCGACATTGGCGCCCTTGCGGGGATACAGCAGTAAGGTGTTCGGACCGGAAATCTGGCCGTCGAAAGTCGCATTGTCACCGATGTAAATATCTTCAATTAATTCCCAGTTCGGAAAATTAATAAGCGTCATCATGCCTTCGCGGAGACGGATGGGCAGCACCAAATCCGGCGACCAGTAATATTTCGAGTAAGCAGGTTTGCTTTGCCCTTCGCCGAGGTTCTGCATCGGATCCAGCCAGGCACTTTGAATCATACCCAGAGAGTTGAAACCGGCATAGCCCATATTCATCGGCATATATTGTCCCTGGCTCTGATCCGCATTTTGGTCAAGACTGTTCATGGTCGTCTGCGCAACGGCATTGCCACCGAGAACTACCAGCATTAAAAGAAGGAATAACTTAGCCGACCGTAAAATCATTATCTGAATACCTTATAAACCTACTTAACCTTGTTATATGTCAGAGAATATCTGACCACCGTAAAACCGACCGGATTTTTAAGACGCTCGCCGTACTTGACGCTCTTGCGGTTGTAAGCGATGCGCAGCGAAGCCGTCCAGTAGTTGACCTCCGGCGCGGGAGAATCCGGATACATGTCCTGCGTTTCGTACTCGACCTGCCAAAGACCGCGGCCAAGTTCGTTAACCGTCAGAATACGGACATTGCGCTGCAAGGACCGAACGCGAATCAAATCCAGCGCTTTTTTGGCCGTTTTTTCCAAAAATTCGGTATAGACAGCGGAAGAAGACATCTCCTGCACGGGACCGCCGGGCATCCAGCGCGCCTCCATCTCCTGCACATCGCGGTCAAAAGAACTGCGCAGCAGCACATATTGGCGGACAAAGACCTCGGTAATGGCCTTTTGATCCTCCATGCGCCCCTTAATCGGCTGAATATTGTAAACCTGCTCTTCCTTGTTTTGAAACGTAAGCAAAAAAGGTTCGACGCGATAAAGCGGCAAAACCTGCATAATGGCAAGAATCAGCACAATGTTGCAGCAGAGGCTGATTGCAGTAATAATTGCGAAAGCGCGCGCCGTCCAAAGATAGCGTTTTTCGCCGACATTGGCGACGAAAACGTCTTCGTTGCGCGCCTGCCGCTGCGGCTGCCGATTAAGGCCCCCCCCCGCGCCGGCGGCGGCCGCGCGCCCCCGCCGATAAGCTTCTGCTGAGTGTTATTTCCTTCTAACTGATTTGCCATTTTTTACATCAGTCCCGGTTAAATTGTTTCAACAAACCAATCCGGCAGGTTTTGAGGAAGTTCGACCTGAAGACAGGCGCAGGGAGAAAGCTTGAGTTCGTCCACGCCTTTGCCGACGCCGACCGGTTCGGCCTCATAATATGAGCCGAAAATACCGCAGGCCGTAAGCATAAGCAGCACGAATAACATAATAAATTTTTTGCACATTGCGATATATCCTTATAACAGTATACTAGTATAGATATTATGAACTTAAACTTTTTTATTTTAAAAGTCTAATCCCATAAGGCCAAAATCCCCAACTTATCAACAGGCAAAGAAGTTTTCAGAAAATTTCGACTTCGGTCTGCGAATAGCGGGTTACGGTAAAGCCAATCGGATTGATAAGACGAAGGCCGACAAACTCGCGGCCGCGGAGGAAATAGGCCGTGACGGAAGCCGTCCAATAGCGCGTGCTCAGAATCAAAGCCCGGGTATTCTGATTGCGCATGGTGGTCGAGAGGTCGTAGGTTTTGAAGTCCACCTTCCAAACCGGACTTTTTTCGCCGCCGAGCTTGCCGATGGAAATAATTTCGACCTCACGAACCATTTCGGCGTCGATGATTTTGCTCCAGACACTGTCGCGATAAGCGGAAAACTGGCCGAAGACATAGTCAGAAGACAAAAAATTCATCATACCGCCCGGAAACCAGCGGGTCTGCATTTCCTTCTCGTCGGCAATAATCGTATTACGCAACAGGACGTACTGGCGAACAAAGGTTTCCATCAACTGGTTTTTGGAAGCCATTTTGTATGAAATCGGCTCATAGCGCACAATACCGTCGGAAGTATCCTGCCTGATTATCAGAAAAGGCTCGACGGAAACCTGCGGCGCCAGTTTGAACAGCGCCAGCGAAGAACTCATGAAAATCATCAGCGAAACCACGGCAAAAAGGATAAACAGCCGGGAAAGCCACATATAATATTTGAGTTTGAAACCGGAAACTTCTTTTTCGACTTCGCTGATAAACTCCTTGTGCCGGCCGTTTGCATCCGTAATCGAAAGTACTCTGGTTCCCTCTAAAATGTTGTCGTTTTCGCTCATTTCTCTTCTATCAGTAAGCCGCGCAGAACGGCGGTTTGAAATTATTCAACTGCTTTTGGAACTCTTCCTCAACCTTCTTGTCATATTCGCCGACGACGCTCTTGTTGACTTCTTCGGTTTTAATCTGCTCGTCAAGTTCGCTGTCGGAGGGCGAATTCTCGTTAAGGGGCAGCAGTTCATCCTTATCTTTGCGCAAAGCGGTAAAAATACGTTTAATTTTGTTCAGGCGTTCTTCAACCACTTCGTTGTCACTGACATTGACGCCGGAAATTCCCGAAAAGCCCTCTTCCACCAGCTTATTTTTAAGGCGATCAAGGCTGCTGCGCGCCAGTTCGTAATCTTCATCCTTCGAAATATCAAAGTCCGCCGTCGGCGTAAAACCGGCTTCAACCAGCTGTTCTTTCAGCATATCGTTGACTTCGTCAAGGCTGGCTTTCAGTTCTTCCAACGTCTGACGGTAGGTTGTTTCGACTTCAACATAGTCAAGAAAGTCGCCAATCTGGTTTATGTTATAAGGCGCATTGTTAAAAATTTCGTCTTTAAGATTGGTTTGATACTCGCTGTTCGGATTATCCTGCTCTTCGGCAATTTCCTTCAGACGTTCAAACACTTCTAGCGGTTTGTCGGCGAAGCGAATACCGCCGGCGTCCTGCGCCTTCAGCAGCGTCCCGAGTTCACTCGGGCTGCCGATGGTTTCTTTCGGCTGAATAGCAGCCGGACCTTCGGTATCGGCTTCAATATCGCGCACCGTATAGTAAAACTTGGCCGCAAGCCCGGAGTTGCCGATAATTTCAATTTCCTGACACTGCGGAAGCTTGTTTTCGTCAATCGAAACGCCCGGATTGCCGGTTTTGCTGATTTTATCTTCAATATAGACGCCGATCTTTTTCAAAAACTCGCGGGTTGCCATATTGGCAGCGCTGTTATTGCTGCCGCCCGAGCTGCGCGAAACGGCACCGTCGGCGCCGGCGAGTTCGCTGACGACCATATACTGTCCGTCATAAGGATCAACGTCGATAATCTTTTCGCCCAGTTTGCAGGGATACCGTCCGCCGCGCATAAAAGCTCCTTCGCGGCCGCGGCCGGCTTCCAGTATGGCCGCCAAATCGACTTCGCGTTCAACGAAAATATTTTCCTGAAGCATTTTCTGCCAAATTGTCGGAATTTCTTCGCCGTAATTAAGGAAACCCTGCCGAGAAACGGTACCGTCGGCCGTTTTGGGAACATTATCATAACTTACCGTATCGAAGCGGACAATTTCACGCACCGGCGCCATATTCATTTCCGGCGCGGCCTTTGGCGCCGAAAAGTCCTTGTCTTTGGGTTCAAGCCCGATAAAATACTCCTCATCGGCATTTTCGCAGCGGCCGTCGGCACAGGCCCTTTGCGTGACAACTTTCTGGAACAGCGTTGTCAGCGCCGAAGTAATGACCGTATTGGAACCAAACTTGCCCAAAGAAGACGACGAGGCGACCAGTTTGTCGACCGGAATATTCTGCAGTTCCTTCATCAGTTCGGCATGACGTTTGACGACCATCGCAGAACTGCCGGGCAGATAAAGTTCATCGCCGAGTTTGTAAATGTCGGAGCGAGCCGTTTCCACCGCCTGAACCGCATAACTCTTGGTATCACCGACCAGGCCTTCGGCCTGACTGATGATACCTCTGACGGAAGCCGTGCCGATTAAATCGCCGACAACCGTCCGTTCAACATTTTCCCGATACAGGCTAAGAAGCGTCTTTGCCGCCTTGGCTGTTTTGCCGTCCTGAATTTTTTTGCGGGTCGCTTCAAATGCAGCAGTATATTTTTCTTCCAGTCCCTGAACCTGTCTTGTGTAAGATTCCTCAACCGCGGCAATCTGTTTTTCAACCTGCTCCAACCGGTTTTTGAGCTGTTCTATCTTTTCTTCCTGAACCTTGGCCAAACCCTGATAGCGCTCTATCTCCGGCTCGACCGAAGCTTCCTTGGCCTGATTTTCCTTTATGCTTTCTTTGGCAAACGCCTGAGAAACGGAATCCTCTTCGTTTTCCTCGCCGTTTTCACGGGCGTATTCAGCCACGTCATCGGCAATTTCCAGCTGAACCTGCATATCTTCCACCGAAGACTTAGCCGTCAGTTTTTCCTTTTTAAGCTGGTTGATGCGTTCATTGAAACTGCTCAGTGCCGCAGAAGCTTCTTCAATGCTTTTATTAATATTTTTTTTCTGTTCTTCCAACGGTTTTAATGCGCTGCGGCGCTTGTCAGCTGCTTTTTCCAAATCAGCCTGTTTCTGTGCAACCAATGACGTAATTTCGTCGTTTGCAGCCTCCTCTTCTTCCGTTTCGTCATCATCGCCGACGACACCGGCCAAACGTCCCAATTCGCGGGCATTATAGGCCTTAACTTCAGGATCTTCGGTTAAAATATTGTTCAGTTCCTGCGCAATGTTCAGCGACACCTGATTGAACTGCAAAGCGGCAAGATATTCTTTAATATTGTTGTATTTGCCGTCAATATACTGGTTATAGAAGTTCTTCTGGTCGTTCCAAACCGGAAAGCGCGTTTGTGCCGTTCCCCACTGCGGATTGGAAGAATATTGGTCTTCCGCAAGCTTTTTGGCCGCTTCGGCGCCGATTTTCCAGGCAATCAGTTCCGTTTCGCGGTTGATGGCCTCAACCTTTTCTTCCTCGTCCGGACTGGACAGCCCCTGAGCCTTTTCCTTATAAGCCGCTTCGTTTTCACTGCGTTTGGTCATATCTCCGGTATCGATCAGGTCAATTTCGGCCACGACACCGTCATCGGAATCTACGGGCGCCGTTGTTTCGGCCTTGGCAATTTCAAAAGCCTTAATCGCCCAGCCGGAAATTCCGGACCGCAAGTCATAATTGGCCGTATTTTCATCACTTATCGGACCGCCGGTCCAGACTTTTTCCGGATCGTCGTAATACCGGCCCAAGAACTGCAAAGCGCATTTATCCGCGGTTCGCAGCATTTCGACAGATTTGTCGTGAAGCTGCTTGTGGCGATTATATTTTTCGGCATTTTCCTTATGCGTCGGCAAAGACTGGAGCAGATTGTGCAGTTCCAGCGCTTCGGTTGCCTTCTCATAGAGCGGGTCAAGCTTGTCCAGTTCATCCATTTTCTCTTCATTGCCTTTAAACGGCGAGGCAATGTCCGGTTCCGGTGCTCTCATATATTTAACCGAAGAATCCGTAGCCGGGTCATATTCATAATCTTCATCTTCAACCGCCGTATCATCCGCCGTTGACTTTGACAGAGAAGAAGCCGCGCTTTGGCCGCTGATGATTCCGATGGCTTCCTGACGAGAAGCCTGTACCGCCGCCGCTTTTCGCTGCTGCGCAAACGACGTTATCGAGGCGCCGCCGTTACTGCTGACTGTCGGCGTCGAACTGACGGAAGCTTTCTGAAAATTGTTAAAATCAACCTGAGCAAAAACCAGTTTTTCACTGCCATACCGCACCGACCGGGAAGCGAGCTGAAGATTTCCGCGTTTTTCCAGCAAAGAAGATTTCTTGCTTTTCTTCTTATATGCGGCCGGAACAATATGATGTTTAACCGCTTTGGCCGCTTCAAGCTGGGCACGCATAGCCGCCAGTTCCTCGGTTATCTTCAGAAGCTGGTTCATCGTATCATACGCGGTGTAGGCGTTTTTCCAGGTACCGTTGTTGTCATCGCCGCTTTCCGCACCGTTTCCACCTTCACCGGTAACCAGCATCGGCGTCAGCTTGGCGAAATTCTTTTCCAGCTCATCAAGTTCCTTTTCTAATTCACGCGAGGCCACATAGGTTTCGACAATCGTATCCTGATAAAATTCGGAAGCTTTATCGCGATAGGCCGTCATTTCATCACTTTTATCGGAAGGATACGCCAGAAAAAGCTTATAAAAGGCTTTTTTGACCGAGCTAGGCTTTTCAATATCGGCAATTTTGCACTCGGCGATTTTTTTGCTGCCCGGAACGGCTTTTTCTTTTTTGTTTTTGTCTTTCTTGCTCGGCATTAAGCCTTCAACTTCGCCGGCGAGCTTTTCCTTTGCCGCCTTGACCAGTTTGGTCTGCTCCTGCTTCAACTTGGTAATGCCGGAAGTGGTGTTGTTGACAACCTGTACGCCATAGTCAATTGTCATGTTAACATCGGCCAAAGGATCAACGGTCGGCGTTCCCGGCCCCGGCGGCAGTAAAAAAGCTCCGGCACTTTTTGCACAGACGCCTGTCAACATACTGACGGCCAGAAAGAGAAAAGACAATTTATTACTGATTTTCCGCATATCCGTTCTCCTTATTCCGCAGAGCCGCCGCGAGCACGCCGCAGCTCTTCCGTCACGTTGACGGGCGCGCTGTCGGTCGGACCGGCGGTATCTACGCCCTCATAATGCCCGCTTTTGGATCTGACCTGCCGCAGCTCGCTGCGAACCGCTTCCAGCGGATCAGAGATCGTCGCCGGCGACGAAGCGCTGTCCTGCTTGTTGTCGACGGCATCGTTCAGCATGTTTTCCGCCGTGCCTTTTACACCGTTTTCCTTGACACTTTTTATAATATCCAGAGCTTTGTCCTTAACCGATTCCTTCTCGTAAATATAATCGTCCAAATTAAATTCCGTCACATCCTTGTCATAACGATTCAGCTTCCAGTTATTGGAAAGGCTACTTAACTCAACAGCGGTTATTTTTTTCATATCATTAACCATCATCCGGGTATATTCCAGCAGAGACTTGATATTTTCAACCTTAAGCTGGATATCCATGCCCAGCGAGGAAGAAGCGCCGTCCATCTGCTCGACTTCTGCCTGTATCTCCTCGGTTTTTTCATCATTTTCATAACGGGATTTCTTAACTTTCCAGGCATTGTTGAAAGCGGCAACCGTATCTTTAAGAGCCGTTAGCTTACGATAGTTTCGGCGCGGCGTTATGTTTTCGATGGTCAACTCATCGTCTTTTTCCAAAAAATTGTTTTTAATCATCTCATTCATTGCCGCCGCATCTTCTTCGTCGCCGCCGCCGAAAACGGATTTCAACTTGTCGGCTGTCGCTTCGCCAGCCTTGGCAATCGCTTCGTCACGCAGAACCGTAATCTGTTCGTCAACCGCAGCAATCCGAGACTGATACTGGCCGGTAACGGTATCGGAAGTTGTCTGCAATTCCTCATTATATTGACTTATTTGATTCTGATAGGTCGCAATCTGCGCCTCATATTCGGTTTTTCTGTCCGGTTCCTGAGCCGCCATGGCCTGCATTTTCGATGGCCTTTAGTATCGCTGTTTTGGTTATCTCGAGCTTGCCGATGTTTTCCTGCGCAAGACTTATCTTGCCGTTTATTTCTTCCTGCGCGGCAGCAATCGCGTCATCCCGCTCGCTTTCCAAAGCCATTTTCTGTGCTTTCAGCTCCAAAAGCTCCTGAGCGTCGCCGGTCTGCGACATGGCATCGCCGACGGCTCCGCCAACCGCATTCTGAGCATCGGAAATGGCGCCGCTGACCAAGCCGCTGCTTTCGTCAACGACAGACTGAGCCTCCGCAGCCATATCGCCGACCGCGCCCTGAAGTTCTTTCATTTTTTTTGCCGTTTCAACAGCCCCCTTGCCATAGGCAATCATCGTCTGAAGCGTTGCCGACTGTTCCATCTGCTTTTTGGCAACCTCCATCCAGCCGGAAACCGTCGTCGTTACTTTGCCGACACCTTTGGACACGTCAAACTTCAAAGTCGCTTCAGCCGGCCGTATAAAACAGCCCAGAGCGAGTGTCGCGGAAAATATATAATGGAGAGTTTTCATCATTTTTCGTTACCCCCCTCTTCGTCTTCGCGGCTTTCAACCGAATACGCCATAGCTGCCTGAGAAAAATTAAATTCAGCTGTTGCAGATTCGAGTTTCATAACATTTCGCAGACGCCTCAACATTTCCGCGGCTTTTTTGTTGGTCAGTTTAATGATTTCACGCGTGCTTTTCATATCGTTGGAAGGTTCGTCCTGCTTGCGTTCCTTAGCCAGCAGCGTCCGGGTCGTAAAGGCGACAGCATAAAGATTGGCGACATTTTCCCGCTGAATATCCATCATTTTGTCATGCTGTTCCTGTGACACCTGATTATCGTTTCCCTGCCCCATTTGGGCATTATAGGATTTTCCTACCTGCTCGGTTGCCTTACCGATATTGTTAATGTCCGGAATATCCGACGGAATGACATTTAAAAGCTCCTCATCAGCACTCAGCGGATTGGCTTTTACTTCATTGATCTTCTGCATCGCATTACCGATGCCTTCCGAAGCGGAGCGCTTCATTTCCTCAGCCAAAGAAAGCTGATTTTCCACCCAGTTTTTGTTATTTTCAACCACGCCCAGATATTCTTCGACCTTTTGGAAAAATTCCTTATCGGCGCGCGCCGGCAACGCGGCGCAAATCAGCGTCAGACAGAAAACGGACAATGTTAGACGTTTTTTCATCATTTTTCTTCTCCGGTTTCTTCGTCATCGCCGTCCTGATAATAAGACTTGTCAAAACTACTGATTTCCTTAAGGGCATTTAAAGACATTTCACCGGCATAAATTGTCAGGATACGGTTCAAAAGATACTGGGTTTCCATGTTGGTCAGGGACAGCCCGCCGGTATCGTCACGACTGTTTTTGGTTTGGGCAATTTTTTTCTCCATTTCCTCCAAAACCTTGGTTTCGTAGTTGGCCGCCTCGTTTTTCTGCGCCATGCTTTCGGCAATTAAGGCGTTTACGGTTTCCTGCATAATGGTCTTATAAACAGCAGCTGCTTCCTGGGCTACAGCCGCATCGTTATCCGACTTGGCCTTTACCAGCTTTTTGATGCATTCGTCCATAACCTTCTCGTCTTCCAAATCGGCAACGTTAATCTCGCATTCCTGAGCCAGACGGTCTGAGAGAATAAAGACGCCGTTAACCGTGCCGTCAGGTACGGAGCCTCCCGCCAAATCAGCAAAGACCATGGTCTCGGAAAAACTGCGGGAAGCATAGTGACGGCCATTTTGCAGAGCCGAACTTCTTTGTACGGCTCTTTTGCGGAAGCCCCCTGAAGAATTTCCCGATTGCTGCCGACTTTGCTCAAGAATTTTCGGCGTGTGATCGACCGGCGCTTCATAAGTATCAAGAATTTTGGCGCGGTGAGATTCCGGAATTTCCATTTTGGTTGACGTTTCTCCGTCCAAAATCTTGGCACGATGGAAAGGCTGCGGCTCTTTATCTTCGTCTTTTTCCCTTTCATCGACAGGCTGCTTGTCATCATTATTTTCGTCCGTAACTGCCGCGGCTTTTTCCGGCATTCCGAACGGATGGCGGCCGGCCGGAACGGCTTTGTTTTCCGCAGGTGTTTCAACAGCTGCTTCGGCCGCCGTCTGTTCCTGAGCCGCAGCCAGTTGCGCGGCATTTTCAGACATTCTGCCGTTCAAGTCTTCATACTTGGCGTCAAGAGCTTTCATCTTTTCCTCAACAGCGGCTTTTTCTTCCGGCGTTTTGGCAAACATGGCGTCAACTTCCAACTCGGCCTTTTCCTTGTCCAAAGCTTCCTGTTCTTCTTTCAGTCTCGACTGTTCTTCGGCAAGCGCCTGAACATCCGCTTCAGCTGTGTCATCTTCGGCAACTTCCGAAATTCCGGCAACGGCAGAAGTTTCAGAAACGGCTTCACCGTAATTTTTGGCATCGGAAGTCGGCGCAGCAACCTGATATCCTGATTCGGACTGAGCAGAGCCGAAAGCCGTCCGGCCGGATACGGCCGTTTGCGGTTCGGCTTCGGCAAACCCCGAAGGCGTGGTCTAAAAGAGCGT
>OCAT01001206.1_pt1 | contig 17376 bp, 18 predicted proteins | sample 1538311 | NCBI WGS metagenome assembly OCAT01 (sample SAMEA2580287, study PRJEB22360) | human gut metagenome | biome: human gut; feature: human-associated habitat; material: faeces | place: Denmark | collected 2008/2010
GGTCGACATGCATGGTGCGGCGTTCCGTGCCGCGGCCGGTGAACAGTTCGACCGGGGTGTCTGGTTTGAATCTGAGGTTGACGGCCCGTCCCTCGTTCTTCTGCTTTTGGTTCTTTCCGCTCATGAACATGTCGGTGGCCCAGCCGGTCAGGTCCTGTCCGTCGATGGCGGTGCCGCGGGGGAGTCCGACGATCATCTTCGGCCAGTCGCGTCCGTCCTTCGCGCGCAATATATAGGTGTGCGCGAGCCTGTTCGCCACCCACGCGTTCGGCCAGACCTGTTTTGTCGTCGCGGCCGTCCGAGCCGGTGTCTGTGTCGCGGCGGCGGGGTCGGTGGCCTGCGCTGGTTGTTCCTGTTGGGGGAGCGCTGGCGTCGGTGAGATGGGTCGGCCCTGGAGGATGGCCATGGCGGCCTGGTCGGTGAACTCGTCCCAGTCCGGGGCGCGTCGACCGTCGTTCAGGTTCAGCAGTGGCTTCTGTTCCAGTCCTGGTTTGAGCAGTCCGCTGCGCATGACGCGGCCGGTCATGCCGTGGGCGACTGGTCCGCCGTCCTGTTCGCGCCAGTGCTGGTACTCATCCCGGTAGATGCGGCTTTGGGCGAGCAGTTCGCCGTCGCTCATGGTTTTGGCGGGGAAGGACTCGCTCATGTCCTCGCTGTGGTTGATGGTGGTGACCTGCATGCTCAGGTCGTCGTATTGCAGGTGCTTGAAGTTCATCGCGTCGAACAGTCCCTGCTGGTTTCGATGCCAGGAGAAGACCATGAGGTCGTATCCGTTGTCCTCCAGGAAGAACACGCAGGGGCGCGGCTCGTGCTCGACCGCGTTCTGCATGAGGCTGGCCTGGAGCAGGTCGGGGTCGAGCCGGCCCGCTGCGGACGCGGCCACGGCGAGGCTGGCGCTCCATCCCATCGGGAGCGGCCTGCCGGTTGTCGGATCCGTCATGCGGTACTGGCCCGGTGTGGTCACGGTGTCCCACCGGTCGGGATGGCGGTGGTTCCATTGTTCGATGCCCGCGAGCATCGCGTCCATCGGGCTTTGCCCGTCCGCCGGTCGGATGGCGAAGGATTCGGTGGCGCGGGTGGTGTCGCCGGCGATTGTGTTCCGGTGAACGATGGTGTCGCCAGGACCGTAGATCATGCCCACCGAGTCCTCGCCGGCAGTCCTTGCCGTGCCGGCCGTCCAGATCGTGTCGCCGGACGAGGCCCACATGGTCACCGGCCATGGTGTCGGGTCGTTGGTTCCGTTGATGGTGTCCTGGAAGATCGCGGCGCGTTTTGTCGCTTGTTCCTGCTGGTTCATTGTGGTTTCCTTTCAGCGGCCCTTGCGGGGCGTGCGGTCCCTGTTCTGGGTGGGTGGCATGTGGTTCTTCTGTTCGGCGAGGTTCTCGTTGAGCCGGGTCTTGAACCGTTCGAGCAGTGCCTTCTTCGATCGGATCGGCTTCGGTTTCCGCTCCTTGCCGGCCGGCCCGGGATTGCCTGCCCTGGTCTGCGTCTGCTGTTGCTCGGCCTGCGCCCGGGCCTCGGCCGGCGTGGGTTCCGGTTGGTTTTCCGGCTCCGTTGCCGGCGTCTCCCGGCTTGGCTCGGGCGTCTGCGCACGGTTCTGCTCCTGGGTTTGCGCGCCCTGCCCGTAGTCGTCGCGCAGGATGACGTCGAGCTCGTCGCGCAGACTCGGGTCGGCCGCGGCCTTGCCGATGATCCGGTCCGCGAAGTCGCGGCCGGACTGCTCGTCGCACGTTGTGTCGCCCATGAGCCTGTCCCATGAGAGCTCGGGATGCCGGGCGGCGAGGCTGTTCGCGGCCATCTCCATGACCTCCGGGTCCACGAAGTCCCAGGCGATGCGCTGCGTCGGCATGGGCTTCGCCGCCGGTTCGTCCGGCGTCTCCCGCGCCGGTGGTTCCGTATCGTTTCGGGTCTGTTCCGTCGTCCGTTCCTGCTGTTCCGTCTGCTCGACGGTGAAGTCGTCGTCGGCTACGTCCAGGCCCATTCCCTTGAACGCGCGTTGCACCGCGTGACGGACATGGTCCTCGTCCCTGCCGGCGAAGTGCAGGATGAACTGGCCCTGGTCGGTGCGTTCGAGGTGGTAGTCGATGCCGGACTTTCTGAGGCTGTGCTGCACCTCGCGCATGGTCGAGTCATCGAGTTGCAGCTCGTGCAGGTCGCCGTCCTTCTTTTGCTGCAGTCGTTTCTCGGACATCTCGCCGCTGTCGATTCTGTCCTTCACGGCCTCGCCGGCGGCGTGCACGCCGGTCTTTGCGAGTTTCATGCCGGAGCGGAGCATCGCCATGGCCACGCCCTTGGGGATTCTGAGCATGAGCTTCGCGCCTCCGGTGATGATGGTCTGGACGGCGTTCTGGATCTTCTCCTCCGCCTGTTCCTCGATTGGCATTGCGGTTTCCTTTCTGTTGTCGGTTGGTGTTTCCTGGGACGGTTCAGATGGACCGTCCACGCTTGTGCTGCTGCTGTCGTTCGCGCTGCTCGTTCTCCGTCTGCTCGCGGTCGCGGGTCGCGTGGATCTCCCGTTCGATGGCGGATAGCTCGCCCTCGTACCGGTCGCACAGGGCCTCGCGGCGTTCCATCTCGCCTCGCGTCTCGGCAACGAGGTCGGGGTCGCCGCGTTGGATCGCGTCGTGCAGCGCGATGACGGCGGCCTGGAGTTCGTCGTGCGATTCGCGGACCTTCCCGCGCAGCAGCCTGAGTCCCTTGGCGCTGTCGCCGCCCGCGAGGCGGGTCCATCGGATCGCCGCGTTCAGCGCCTTCGCCTCGCCGGCGAGGCGGTCGAGGCGGCGCGCCTGCGCCTGGTAGTAGTGCTGCTGGGCGGGGCTGACCCCGTATCTGAGGGGCAGCCGTTCGGGCGAGGTCAGTGGTTCGAGTCGGCTCGTGGGCTCGCCGAACCACTGGTAGAGGCCGGGCGTCGGGGTCTTGCCGGCGTACCGGTTGGACGGGTCGAGGATGATCTGGTCGCGGTCGCGGGGGAGGAACGCGCGCAGTGTGGAGCCGCCGTCGTCCACGAGGCGCTTCGCGTCGAACGTGATCTTCTTCTTCCGGTGGGTGCCTGGCAGCCACACGGTGATCGTCTTCCTGGTCTGCTTGGCGACGAGTCTGCGGTTGAACGTGATGGGGATGACGGGCGTGCTTTGCAGCCCGGCCATGATGTTCGTCATGTCGTATGCCTGGCCGAGTTTCGCGTCGCGGATCTTGAAGCCGGTGTCCTTGAGCGTGTACGTGAGGTGCTGGCCGCGGACCGTCACGTCCACGCCTCGTATGTCGAGCATGTCCTTCCAGTCCTCGAAGTTCTCCGCCGTGGACGAGGTCAGGTCGATCAGCATGCGGAGCCTGTCCTTGACGCCCATGCCCTTCGCGGACGCGTAGATCTCCTCCATCGACATGCCGTACCGGCGCTCCAACGGCTCCCCGCCCGAGACCTTCCGCGCCTTCGTCTCCGGTTCGTTCGCGCTCCGCACGGGTGCTTCATCGACGTATTTGGGGTCGCGCGCCGGCGACGTTCCGTCGTCGCCTTCGGCTGTCGTACCGTCCCGCATCTTGCGCGTCTGTTCCTCCACGACGGGGTTGAACACGACGCTCAGCCCCTCGCGGCGGCATATCTCGTCGCTGACCGCGCGCCACTGGTCGATGATGTCCTTGGGCAGCTCGGCCTTCAGATGTCTCCCGTACCGGGAGGCGGCGCACACCATGATGTGGTCGTGCAGGTGGTGCCGGTCGGTGTGCGTGGCGACCACAAACTTGTATTCATCACTGGTGATGCGGTGTGCGAACTCCACACCGAGCTCGTGCACCTTCTCCGGTGTCACGGGGTCGTCGGGACTGAAGCTCAGCTTGATGTGGTACGCCAGACGGCTGTTCTTCCGGATGCCTTTGGGAGAGTTCTCGTTGTCTTCGAGCATTGGATCGGCCAGCGCGTCGTAGTCCGTTCCGGTCCGCTCGTAGTTGGAGCTGACCAGTCTTCCGCCGTCGGTCTTGGCGGGATCGATGATGTACGCCATCGCCCCGTTGGGGCCGCCGAGATTCGATTTCACGGGCCTGCCGAGCTCGACCACCGCCATGCTCACACGTCCTTCCGGGCTTCGCGTTTGTCGACGAACAGGTCGCCGAGCAGACGCTCGATGCGGGCGAACGACGCGCGGAGCTCGGCCACCTGCTCGGCGGTGATGTGCTCGTTCGCGTTGGCCCAGTGGGCTATCTGGTTGACGTTCACACCGATGCGGCCGATCTCTTTGGCGAGCGGCTCGGGGTCCGTCAACGGTCTGATCTCGGTGACGTGGATTCGTCGTTCGGACAGCATCCTGCGCGCGTAGGAGCTGAACGACCGGTGCTCCGGCGCGTACCTGGTCAGCTCCTCATACAGATTCCGCACCTGCTCCCACTCGTCCTGAGTGAACGTGATTCGCTTGCAGATGTTCCGATCTCTGCCTGCTGCCCAGCTCATTTCACACCTCTCTTGGAGGTGCGGAGTTGGGTTTTCTGTGATGCCGCGTGAGCGGTCTGGAGGCTCTGCCGACTATGGGGTACGGGTCTTCCCGGCAAGCCGATTCGCACCGCGAATCGAGTGATTGTAGCTACAATCACGTCGCTTGCTACTCCCATATCAATTTCATTGATTGGGAGCGATTTCGCACGGCATGATTGCGCAATGCCGTGAAGGATGATCGCGTTCACTCCTCGCTCCTTTCGCCCATGGCCTTGAGGGCACGGCCGGTGTCTTACGCCAATCGTCCGTCGTGGAAACGGCGATGGGTTTGGACACTTGGAGCAGGGGAACGAGAAGGCCCCGCGAAAAAATCGCGGGGCCGGTGGTCGTTGGTGGCGCGTCATGTCCGTCATGCATACGGGCATGAAAAGGCCCCGGCAGTCTTGATGACGGTCGGGGCGGATGCGCGTGGGCTTCTAGATGATTTGCATGTCGGAGCGGACGCGTTCCGCGGCGATGTCGATGTCTCCGGGCCATGAGGGCACGCCGAACGCGAGTCGCACGCGGTCGAACGTCTGCGGGTCCTTGAGCGGTTTGAACATGCCGCGGTCGACGTATCGGGACATGTCGAAGATTCCGGTCGCGCCGTCGGAGCAGGTGACCTTGAGCTTGTAGCCGGGCATGGGCTCGCATTGGGTCACTTTGATTGAATAGTCGATGGTCATGTCCGTTGCCTCCTTGTCAGCGTAGCGGGTCGATTCTGAATGGGTGCTCGAGGTTGAAGGCCAGCTCCCAGTCGGCTTCCAGCTCTTCGGCATGCAGCAGCACCCATGCCTCGACCAGTTTGCGCTGCTTGCGCGGGAGGTCTCCCTTGAGCAGGTTGCCATCGAAGGTGAAGGACGCTTCGTGGCCTTGGTATCTGGCGTGGATGTGCGGCGGAACATGGTCGTCCGCGTTCATGGTGATGATGATTCCGAAGAACATGCTGATGACCGGCATGTCCGCCTCCTTGTTTTCGTTGTCTTCCATTCTAGGATATTTTTCTTTTGACCGGATGGTCAAGCGAAAGCGCTAGCGGTGGTAGCGGGTTCCGTCATGAGAACGCGTCGAAACCACGGGTTTCGCTGCGCGGGCGTTGACGGGTTCCGCGTGCCGCTATGATCAAGGCGTCAGCCGGCCGGTCAAAAGAAAATCCTCGGGATGCGCGCGGCATTGGTGCCGTGCTCCGTTTCCCGTCGGCGAGACGTGGCCTCCGTGCCACGGCGACGCCTTGTCGGGTCCGGGAACGGTTCCCGGCGCGTGGAGTCCAGAGGACGGTAGTCGTCCTCCTGCCGCCGGAGGCGCCGCCCGCGTCATGCGGGCGGCATCGGTCCCGGGGCGTCACTTGGCCGGGAACGGCGATGACGTTTTAGTCTTCGACGCTTGTCCAGTAGAGGCCGTCGTCAGGGATGTCGTCGACTTCGTCCCACATGGTTCGCGCCTGTTCGTCCCACCATGCCGCGTCGGCCCAATGCGCGTCGGCCTCGTCGTATCCGACGCTGCCGTTCGCCAGAGTCGCGTACCGGTCGAAGTCGATGCCCGTCGGGCATATGGCCTCCATCTGTTCGGCGGTCGCATAGTGGAGGTTGTCCAGATGGTAGGCCTCCTGTCCGGGTTCCAAGTCGTGTGCGGCGAGGTTGGCCTGCGCCGTTTCGGCGAGCTCGTCGTGTTTGGCCCGGAACCATTCCTCGGCCCTGTTCTTCTCCTTCATGTCCATGTCTCCTTTCATTCTGCGCGCCCGAACGGTTCGTCGGTGAACCACCAGTCCCTGATGACGAGCATCCACCCGTTCCTTTCGAGCAGCGGGTCGAGGTCGTCGGGCGTGATGATGTCGCCCGCGTGGTTGACCCATACTGTTTTCTCGATGCTGCATGGCGGCCATCCACCGTCGCCGCCCCTGACGGCGTAGCAGTGCCATCCGTCGGGAATGTCGCCCGCGTGGAGCCGCACGTCGCTCCACATCGCGTCGATTCGTCCCCCGTCGGTCTCGAAGACGGCGTGCTGCAATTCCATCGGTTCCATCCGCATGGTTCCACTCCTTAGTGTCCCGCCGGCGTTCCTGTTTTCCTTTCGCCGGACATGGGGCAGCCTCGCGGTCCCGCCGCGCGGTGGAGGACGCGTGGGCCGTGCCCGCTTCGGGATAATCGGGCGAAGCCCTCCCGGAGCAGAGCATGGAACACGCAGTTCCGAAGACGCGGGCGCGGGGCTGTGATGATGAACCATGGCCGGCCGACCGTTCCCTTCCAGGCGTCGACGCCTGGAAATCCCGGAAGGGTCGGCGAAGATAGCGCGCGGCCCAGGGCCGCGCTCCGTTTCCGGCGAAGCCAGGATCACAAGCGTGTGATCCTGGCGGAGCCCGACTGTCCAAACCGGCGCGTGTCCGATCGCGTGACCATGGTTCCAGCCGGATCAAAACCGGGAACCGATGAAAACAAGACTGGAAAGGAAACGGACCATGGCATCCGATTACGTGGACGACTTCCTGCGCGACGAACGCGAGTCGTTCAAACGCAAGGAGACGGCGGCGAAGAAGTTCGACAACCGCCTCGACAATTTCCGCAAAAGCGCGCAGGCGCTGCGCGACGCGGCGAGGCAATTCGAGGAGGCGTTCCCCGGCATGAGTCGGACGATGATCGCGGACAAGCTGGCGATGACCGGAACGGAGAAGAACATCGCGTTCGACGCGAAGGGCGAACTCGTCGCCGCGCCGGCCGGAAGAAAAACCGTCTCCGCCGAACCCACCGTCGCGCCGGCGGCCGACGCCGCGACGGATCCGGAGACGACCGGATCCGACGTCCAGGAGGCGGACGACGAGCCCGCCCCGCAGGAGTCCGCAGCCGAACCCGACACCTCGGACGATGGACGGCCCGCATGGGCGTCCGGCAACTACTGATGATCGGACGTGATGCGAGATGCGACTGATCATCGCCGAGAAGCATTCGGTCGGCCAGGCCATCGCCCAGGCGGTCGGCGGGCACATGGAAAAGCATGACGGCTATGTGCAGGTCGGCGACGACCTGGTCACCTGGGCGCAAGGACACCTCGTCGACCTGGCCGCGCCCGACGAATACAAGAACCACGACTGGGGAAAGTGGAGCCTCGACACGCTGCCCATCGACCCGACACCCGACTGGCAATGGAAGGTCAGCCGGGACAAGGGCGCAGACCGCCAGTACAAGGTCGTCGCAGGACTGATGCGCCGCGGCGACGTCGACATGCTTGTCGACGCATGCGACCCCGACCGTGAGGGCGAGGCCATCTTCCGTCGGATCGTGACGCATGTAGGAGTCTCCAAGCCGATGCGACGCCTGTGGGTCGCGAGCCTGGAGGAGGACGCCATCCGCGACGCCCTCGCGTCCATGAAGGACGAGACGGAATACCGGGGGCTCGCCGATTCGGCGATGATCCGCGCGAAGGCCGACTGGCTGATCGGCATGAACGCGTCGCGCGCCTACAGCCTCGTCTACAACGCGAGGTTCACCGTCGGCCGCGTGCAGACGCCCACGCTCGCGATGATCGTGGACCGCGACCGGCAAATCGCCGGCCACGTGGCCCGACCGTACTGGAAGGTCGTCGCCCCGATGGGCGGATGGAAGCTGGCCGGCGAACGTTTGGGCAAGCGGGAGGACGCCGAGACGCTGCTGCGGATCGTCAACTCGGACGACTTCGCCTTCTCGATCTTCAAGGTCGAACGCAAGCAGCAGCACGACGCGCCGCCCCGCCTGTACGATCTGACCGGATTGCAGAAGGACATGAGCCGGCTGCACGGCCTGAGCGCCGCCCGCACCTTGGCCGCCTTGCAATCCCTGTATGAGAAAAAACTGGCGACGTATCCGCGCACCGACTCGCAGTACATCACGCACGACGACTTGGACACGCTGCGCGGCCTCACCGAAGGCGACCGCCTCGTCACCGGCTTCATCGAACCGGACGCGAAACCTGAACGGCCACATCTCGAACTGACCGTGAACGACGCGAAGGTGGCCGGCCACACCGCCGTCCTTCCCACCGTGCAGGCCGACAAGGCGGCGCTCGACGAACTCGGCGACGACGAACGCCTCGTGCTCGTCCGCGTTGCTCGCCGCATGTGGGAGGCCGTGGGCGACGACTACGTGCACGACGTGACGAACGTCGTCGCGAACATCGACCCGCATTGGTGCGAAAAGCATCCGGACGAAGGCCGCCTCCTGTCCGAAGGCGAATGCCGTTTCACCAGCCGTTCCGACCAGCCCGTCTCCCTCGGCTGGCACGCCATCGAACATGACGGGCCACAGGAAGATCAGGACGACAATGACGAGACTGCGGGCAACATCATCCCCGCGAACCTCGTCACCGGGGTCTCCATCGCGCCCGTCCCGCAATGCGGCGCGACATTGTCCGAGGGAAAGACGAAACCGCCGAAGCCGTTCAGCGAGGCGACGCTGCTCGCCGCGATGGAACACGCCAGCCGCTGGGTGGAGGACAAGGACCTCAAGGCCGCATTGGACGACGACGAATCCCACTCGGGAGGCATCGGCACCCCGGCCACGCGCGCCGACGTGATCGAGAAGCTGATCCGCACCGGATACGTGGACCGCAAGGGCAAGCAGCTGCGCTCCACGGACCAGGGCCGTTCCCTGATCGACGTGGTCGCCCCGAAGCTCAAGGACGTGGCATTGACCGCCGACATGGAACGACGCCTCTCGGAGGTCGAACACGGACAGGCGGACGCCTCGCAGGTCGAAACGGAGTTCCGCGACCTCGCCGCGCGCATACCGGCCGACGCGCAGACCACCGTCCGGCAGGACCATGTGCAGGCGAAGACGCGGAACACGGAATCGTTCGGCGGCTGCCCGCGCTGCGGCAAGCCCGTCGTCAAAACGGGCAAGGTGTTCCAATGCTCCACCAACCGGCGTGAGAAACAATCCGACGGTACATGGAGGACCACGGAGGGATGCGGCTGGCGCGCCTGGACGACCGTGGCCGGCAAGACCATCACCGACACGACCATGCGCAGGCTGCTCGACGGCCGGAAGGTCGGTCTGAAGGGCTTCACCTCGAGGAAGGGCGGCACGTTTGACGCCGCGCTCGTCATCGACAAGGACAAGGGCGTCGCCTTCGACTTCGGCCAACGCCACCAGGAAAGCATGGACATGGCCCAGAAGCAGTACACGGCACAGACCAACAGCGTGCTCATCCAGCAGCAGATGCTCGACCAGCAGCGCAAGGCCACGGCCGACGATAATCCATCGATGCCGACCGAGTGACGAAACCGGGGCGCAGCCACGGCCGCGTCCCGGGAAACGCCGGGTCCGCCCTGTAGAAAACCTCGATTATACTAAAAGTATAATCACGGTTCGCGCAGGCGGATCCGGCTTTCTTATATCCAGGAGGGACCATGGCAAAAGAGGATTGGAGCGAGGCCAAGGCGTGGATGCGCGCGACGCGCGAACGCATCGGCATGACCCAGCACGACGCGGCCGTGCTTGCGAACCTCACCGTGGACATGGTCAAGAAATACGAGTCGGAGAAATACCGGATCCAACCCTCGGGGAGAATGCGGGAGATGCTCGAACACTATCTCGCCGAGCACAGGTGCGCCGTCGCGGCCATCATGGAACGGCACAGGGGAGATGAGCGGGCCGTGCTCTCGTTCTCCCGCGTCTCCGACCTGCCCGAGGGGCTGCCCGACTGGGTCCGGGCCGAGGAATCCGTGAAGCGCCGCGCCGCCGCCGTGCGCGAGGCAGCCGTGCTGCTTGAGGCGGAGGGCGTCGCCGTCGACTACACCTATCTGCCCGAAGAAACGGAATAGGAGAGGGAAGGAAGGCCGATCATGTTCGGACTCTACATGCTCGCGATATACCTGGGCGTCGCCGTCATCGCCGCCGGCTTCGTCGCACTGCTCGTCGTCGTCGTGCTGGCGGTGGGACTGGTCACGCATCCCATCCGCACGCTCGCCCTCGTGTTCCACAAGCTCGCCGCCCTGTCCGCCGGCCTGGCGTTGATCCTCGCGTTGATCGCCTGGTTCTGGACCGACCATACAAAGCCGGACTTCGTCCCGTGCTTCTGGGGATCCATCGGCGTGATCGTCGCGTCCATCCTTATCCGCGCGTTCGCCGAGTGGATTCTCGAACGGCCCACTAGGGCCGAACGCCGAGCCATGAAACGTGCCGCCGCGCAGGAAACCGGCCGGGTGACGATGCGCATGCCGGTATCGGAAGAAGTGGCCGCGGCGTTCGAATCGACCCGGGACGGCCGGCGCGCCTCCCTATGACATGCAGGCCGCAGGACGGAACGAACCGCGGCTGGAATAATGGACTTTGCAACCGGAACACGAAAAGAGGGACATGATGGCCAATCCCGAGCTATCGCAGCGCATACAGGAACTGCCCGAGGAACTGCTCGGCCTTGAACGCGAGCCGGGAATCGTCGAACGCCTGCGACGAATCGACGCGCTGAAGGACCGTGCCCGCGCACTGGACCCCCTGGACGGCGTCGAGGACATGGCGCTGGCGGATTACGACCGCGACTGGCTGGTGCGCTACACCTACAATTCAAACGCCATAGAGGGATCCACGCTGACCCTGGAGGACACGTCCCTGGTTTTGGAGGGCGAGTTCGTCCCGTCGGATTCGCCGGCACGGTACGTGTTCGCCGCGCGCGGTGTCGCGGACGGCATGGCCTACGTACGCGAATACGCCCGGGAGGGGAGGAGACTGGATGAGGAACTGGTCCGGCGCGTCCATGAGGTGACGGCGCTGGACCTCCAGCCGTTCGCCCGCGGCACGTTCCGCCCCTACGGTTATCTGGCGAGGATCACCGCGACCCGCGTCAAGACCGCCGACCCGCTGGAGATCCGCGACGACCTGCGGGCCCTGATCGACGGGCTGGACGCGAGCGTCGCTCATCCGCTGCTCAGGGCCGCCGGCTTCCATGCGATGTTCGAGAACATCCACCCGTTCATGGACGGCAACGGGCGGACCGGCCGCCAGCTGCTTAATTTCATGCTGCTGAAGCACGGCTATCGTCCCGTGGCGATCAAGTATGACGCCAAGCGCGACTATGCCCGCAGTCTGGAGACCTGGCAGGTGGACGGCGATCCCGTGGCGTTCTGTTCTGTGTTCCTCGACTGCGTGGAACAGGAGGAACACGCGTTCATCGATCTGGTCGAGGGATTGCGTCGGAAGCCGGACGCCATTCGCAGCAAAACGGATCTGCTGGACAGATTCGGCGACACGCTGCGGAAGAATCTTGCTCGGCAAGACGGGGATGGCAAGAGTGCCGGGATTGATCGCGAAGTTCCTGGGCGCCATATGAGCCATTAGCCCGAAAGCCTATACTTTGGATATATCGATTTGATGTAGCGAGGAGAACGGGTCATGCCGACTTTGGGGTGGATGGGAAAGAGCAAGGTGGTCGCATACCACCGTCAAGTGCCGTACCGTGTACTCGAACGCATCCCTGAAAAGAGCGTTTTGGATTCGCATGGATCCGATTGCGGCAACATGGTCATCCATGGGGACAATCTTGAAGCGCTCAAGGCCCTGCTGCCCGAATACGAAGGCAAGGTGGATTGCATCTACATCGATCCTCCGTACAACACCGGCAACGAGGGGTGGGTCTACAACGACAACGTGAACGACCCGCGAATCAGAAAATGGCTCGGCCATCTCTTCGGCAAGGGTCGTACGGTAATGGATTCCGAGGGCTGAAAACCGGTTTCGTTATCTCGGTTTTTCGGTATTTACCGGTTCCGGTATCGCGGTATCCAGTCGGTTGAAGGCATTGCCTCGCGCTTCGACCGTGGCTGCCTCACGTGTTTAAGCGTTGCCGCTGTACTTGTTGCAACACTTAGACGTGTGAGGCTGTTCCGTTTGATGCCGGTCTTTACCGGTTTTGGTTTTTCGGTAAAACGGTGTCCGGGTCCGTCGGTATTCCGGTATCCCGTTCCAGCAGGATCTTCCTGAGTCTTTCCACTTCGTCCCGGAGCTTGTCGATCTGGCGTTCCTTCTGATCGATGACCGTGCGGATTACGGTCGGATCGTTCGATGGCATGTACCGGTAGGCGAGGAGTTCCACGGTGTCGCGGTGGTGTTCTCTGACGACCCGTTGGTAGCTGTCCACCGCGACGGTGAGGCTGGTGTGTCCGAGGTCGTCCATCGTCTCGCGCATGGTCCCGCCCTCGAGGACGAGCATGGTGGCGTGCGTGGCGCGCAACGAGTGGAAGGTGATGTCGGGGCGTCCGATCTTTTCGCGGGCCATGCGGAATGTCCGTTCGATGGTCGTGGGCGGGAGCAGCCAATCGTCCAGCATAGGCGAGTGAAACAGCATGGTGTCGGGCTTGCGGTCCTTGCAGAACCGGCTGATATGGGCCTCGATGAGCGGGGCGAGTGGTTTCGGGATGGGCACGACCCTTTTGCTGCTTTTGGTCTTGGGCTCGCATAATTGGTATTTGCCCCTGTCGTCGGGGCCGCGGTTGACGGAGTGGCGGACGTGGAGTTGCAGGTTCTCCAGGTCGATGTCCCTGAGTTGCAGTGCGCATACCTCGCCGAGGCGCAGTCCGCCTGCCAGAAGGGAGAGCCAGAGCGCGAGCCGCTGGTAGTCGGGGAAGAGCTCGGCCAGCCTGTTGATCTCGTCGGCGGTGACCGGCGGTTGGTCACGTCGTTTGGATTGCGGTTTGACGACGCGGTACCGGCACGGGCTCGCGGGGATGAGCGGCGGGGTGCCATCCGCCTGTTCGTTCGCGGCGGCGAGCATGATTCGTTTGAGTGTTCGCGCCGCCTGTTCGAACGTCCATGCCGTCAACGTGTCTCTGGCGTTTGCATACCATTCGTCTACCATTTGCCGGGTGATGCGGTCGAGCGGGGTGTCTCCGAACGTCTCGTTGAGCCGACGCAGTACGATTCCGTTGCATCGGTTGGACCGGCCGGATAGCTTGCTGCCGTCCGGTTTGCGGTATTTATCGAAGTAGTCCTTGGAGTATTCCCTGAATGTGGGCATGGTGTTAGCGCCTCGCTGCGATGGATGAACCCATTGCCTGATGCCTTTGTTGTGGAGTGTGACGAGGTAGCGCTCCTCGTCGAGCCACCTGTAGGCCTCCGTCTCGTATTCCAGGCCGAAGTTCCGTCCGACCTTCTTGGGCGGGTCGAGCGGGTTGACGTACCGCGCCTGGAAACTGGTCGGGTTGCCGTCCGCGTTCCTGCGGACGATCACCGATCCCCATTTCCTGCGTTTTCTCGGTTGCGGCCTGTTCTCCGTGTCCTTCATTGGCTTCCCCTTGGATAGACGGTATGGGTCCGGGCGCCTATCGTCGGCGGGAGATCTCGAATGAGCATCATGGACCGGCCGGTGGTGGTCGGCCGGTGGGGGCAGTCGAGATTATTCTTGGATGCCTGTAGGTGCCTCGTGAAAAACGAGGGTAATCGGCAGGTTTCCCAAAAATGGAAAACCTTGGAATAAAGCCAAAAACAGCTGACCACGATTATCATCAGAGGTGCGCATGATGATGGTAGTCATGGCTCCAAGTGTCTCATGGGCTTGAGACCGGGGAAGAGACGTGATTGCGGGAATGGCGCGGAGAGCCGTGGACTGGCCGCGGCCGATAGCCGGGAAGCCGAGCCGCAGCGTGAGAGGTCATACGAATTGGCTCGCGATGACCAGCGCGCCGGCAACAACCATGAGCGCCGAGAACACATACAAAAGAGTCCTTCTGCGTTCTCTTCCCGGTTTTGGAATCCGATCGCGACGGATATCAGGGCCAATCCGATGGCCAGCGGCCAAAGCCAGCAGAAGCAGAGGTTTTCCATGGCGCCTCTCGAGCGCCGTGATTCAGATGTTTCGATATTCGGTTTTTCTGCGCTTGCTGACAAGAGCCATGGAGCAGCATGTCGATACGCACAGATTCATTATGCAGGTCACTGCCGGCAGCAGCCGTATGAACGGCTGACTGTAGAAATCGAGGACATCCGGATCCATGGATCCCGAGTATATTTCAAAAACCGGATATGATGCGAGAGCCGGCGCCGAACTCACGAGGAACAGTATCCAAATGACGGACAGCCGCAGGATGGATACTTGTTCGGCCTTCCCGATGCTTTTTTTCGAGAACATGAAAAGAGTCCAAGAGGCCACTGCGATTAATGTACCCGCGCAATACAACAGCCCGGGGAACTCGCTACGCATGATTCCGTCCTTACTTCAGTTGCAGGTAATTTGGCTTATCGATGTCCTAGATGGTTCGAGGTTATACGGTGTTTTGAGATTGCCATACCTGACATGGCAGTCGAATTGTTCCTTCATCATTTTTGAAGCTGTTGGATAGGCTGTCCAATGACGACTCGAGCTAAACTGAGGAGGAACCGTCGCCCATGCTGATTCTGCGTAATAGTATCTTGTCGGTGTAGCCGTTGCTGCCCACCAAGTGGGTTGTAAGGATAACGACCACATGCCATCACGTGCAATCCAGACTCCTTTAGCAAACCATTGATTTGACCATGAGCCGCGTGCGGCTGTTGTATCCATTCGGATGTTGGACGCTTGTTCTTCCTTCGTTGACGCAATAAGATATTGCATCGTCTCATCCTCGGTTTTCCCGTATATATTCCGCTTCGGATCCTGGACCCAATCAATCACTTCCGATCTATCCATTCCTATTTCCTCATATATCGCCTGATTGTATTTCATGTCCTTTGCCAGTGCGGAGGTCGGGGTGATGATTGCGACGCTGATTGCTGTAATCGTCGCCAATGCAGACAATGTTTGTTTTTCTATTATGATTCCTTCCCCGATCGCAACTTCGGTTTTGGAAATCGCATACCATTCGAAGAAATTAATGATTGGGGCTGGTGCCGTTTTGTTGGACTCGTCATTGATTCCATCACCACCAATCATGCCACAAGACCGAGCTCGCGTCGACGGTCCATGATGCCCGTGCCGAACTCCGTTTTGATCCTCCTGTCCCGGTACCAGACCATGTACTCGTCCAGCATGCCGATGAACCCGTCCATCGAGACGCCCGCGAAACTGCGCTTGTGGAAGAACTCCTGCCTGGGACGGCCGAAGAACCCCTCCGCGGCCGCGTTGTCCGGAGAACAGCCTTTCGCGCCCGTCGAACGCGTCAGGTTGTTGTCCGTGCAGATGCGGATCCGCTCGGGCCGCCACTACCGGTGGGACGAATGGATCCGCATCTGCGAGGAGCACGGGCTGATCCGGTCGATGAGCGCCAAGGGATGCAGCCCGGACAACGCGGCCGCCGAGGGGTTCTTCGGCAGGCTCAAGAACGAGTTATTCTACGGGCGGGACTGGAGGGGCGTGGGCTACGAGGAGTTCCGCGAACGCCTGGCCGCCTACCTGACCCACTACAATGAAACCAGGATCAAGAAGTCACTGGACTGGATGAGCCCCGTGCAATACCGCAGAAGTCTTGGACTGGCCGCCTGACCGTCCAAAAAAACATCCGCAGCCCCTAACGCCCGATTTTTTGCGCACTTTCGGATTCCGGGTCTGACGTAAGAGGGCATGGCCCGCGTCCTGTGTACGATTTTCATTCGCCAAAACAAAAAACCGCGATTGGAAGCCAGGAGACGGAACCAAGACCCTTGAACATCATACAGATCGACCAGAACCTGCTCGAGACCAGGCTCGACCGCTTGGTCGCCGAAAAGGTCGCCGAGCTATTGAACGCGATGCTCGACGCCGAGGCCGACGAGATCGCCAACGCCGCCAAGTACGAGCGCACCGGGGAGCGGAAGGCGTACAGGGCCGGCCACTACGACCGGAGCCTGACCGCCAAGGCCGGCAGGCTCGCGTTGAAGGTGCCCAAACTCAAGGGCGCGGTCTTCGAGTCCGCGGTCATCGAACGATACCGGAGACGCGAGGAGAGTGTCGAGGAGGCCCTCATCGACATGTACCTGGCCGGCGTGAGCACCCGGCAGGTGGACGACATCAGCCAATTGCTGTGGGGCGACAGGATGCCGTCCCAGACCCTGAGCGACAAGCTCAAGAAGGTGTACGGGGAGATCGAGGCGTGGCGCACGAGGCCGTTGGAGGACGAGTACCCGTACGTGTTCATGGACGGCGTGTGGCACAAGCGTTCATGGGGCGGGCACGTGGAGAACGTCAGCGTCCTGGTCGCCATCGGAGTCAACGCGGAGGGGCACCGCGAGGTGATCGGCGTGGCCGAGGGCATGAAGGAGGACAGGGACAGCTGGGAGCAGTTCGTCCGCTCCATGATCGAACGCGGCCTGAAGGGCGTGCGCCTGGTGGTCGGCGACCGGTGCGCCGGACTCGTCGCCACGGTCGGCTCGATGCTGCCCAAGGCGAGATACCAGCGGTGCATGGTGCATTTCATGCGCAACGTGCTCTCGAAGACGCCGCCGACACACCGCGAATGGGCGTCCGCCGCCCTCAAGGCCATATTCGCCATGGAATCCCGGGAATCCGCCCTGGCCAAGGCCGAACAGGTCGCCACGGAGATGGAATCCAGGAGGCTCAAGGCCGCCGCGAACTGCCTGCGCGAGGGCGTCGGCGAGACGACGACCTACCTGCTGGACGAGTTCCCGGACGGGCACCGCAGGAGGATCCGCACGAACAACATGATCGAGCGGCTGAACAGGGAGATCCGCCGGCGCACGCGCGTGGTGGGCGGCTTCCCCGACGGGAACAGCGCGTTGATGCTCATATGCGCCCGCATCCGTCACGTCACCGCGAACGAATGGTCGACCCGCCGCTATCTCGACATGTCCCGGCTCGGTGACAACCTCGTGGAAGCGAACTGACTATCGCGCCATGGACGGCCACGATCCAAAGTGCGCAACTTTTCGGGCACTAGGGGCTGCGGACGTTTTCTTGGAGACCGAACGGAAAGATTTTCGTATGTTCAGTCTTGAGGAACGAGAGCGTGCGGTGGAGTTGTATTTCACCACGCCGATGACGAC
>OCAT01001209.1_pt1 | contig 17344 bp, 17 predicted proteins | sample 1538311 | NCBI WGS metagenome assembly OCAT01 (sample SAMEA2580287, study PRJEB22360) | human gut metagenome | biome: human gut; feature: human-associated habitat; material: faeces | place: Denmark | collected 2008/2010
TGGCCCTCTGATTAAAAGTCAGATGCTCTACCGGCTGAGCTACGAGCGCATATTTCCGCAGTGAACATACTGCCGAATAATATTACCACAACTTGCGCAAAAATGCAAGGGTTCCCGGGCAAAAAGGCGCAAAAAGCTCCTGCATCGGTGTGGGCTTCCGCTTTTCATCCGCGCAGCAGATCGAAGATGCTCCGGTGTCGGCAGCGGAAGGGGCTTCATCCCGATAACTTCCTCTTTACAAACCCGGCAAGAATCGTTACAATCAAATCAAATCCGTCTGCAGTGCGCTGCGTTTTACTGCCCAGCAGTGTGCGCCCCGCCGCGCTGCACCCGCAAACTTTTTCCCGGCTTTGGCATTCTGCCGGGCCGCGCCGATACGTTTTTTGCAGGAGGTTTTTCCTATGAAGATCACTCGCCGTACTGTTCTTCGCCTGACCGGTGCCGCTGCCGCTTCGCTGGCGCTTTCCAGCTGCAGTGCTTCCGGCAGTGCCATTCTGGGCAGCAATTTTTCCAGCTGGCTCCAGCAGACACTGGGCATCAGTTCTTCCGGCGCAGCTTCTTCTGCTGCATCCTCGGAGGACATGGCTGCTTCCTCGCTGGCAGCAAGCGAGCAGCCCGCTGCCAGTCTTGCCGCACTGCCCGCTTACGATGCCGACCCGCTGACCGGTGAGGCCAAGCGCAGCAATGGCCGTATCGTGGGCGTGATGGTGAACAACATCTCCAACACCTCCCGTCAGAACGCCCGTCCGCAGCGCGGCCTTTCCTCTGCCGATCTGCTGATCGAGTGCAAGGTGGAGGGCGGCATCACCCGCTTCTGCGCGGTGTTCCACGATGCCGACTCCATCCCGGAGATCGGCCCGCTGCGCTCTGGCCGCGACCAGTTCCTGCAGCTGCTGATGCCCTATCAGGCGCTGTACTACCACGACGGTGAGAGCGCCGCCTGCACCAAATTCATCAACGTATACAACTATTCCGGCCTGAACATCGGCGGCAAGAGCTACTTTAATACTCCCACCCATCCGCATGTGGCTCACCGCGACAGCCGGGGCCGGGATGTGGCCTATGAACACACCGAGTTCACCTCCGGCAAGGAGATCCGGCAGGCCGCTTCCAACGCGGGCATCGGCCTGAAATACGATTACGACGCCACCTTCTTCCGCTTTGCGGACTACCGCACCGGCGAGGAGAATGCCATGCAGGGTGCAGCATCCGGCAGGACGGTCAGCATCACCCACTCGGACCACTACAAGACCAGCTTCCGCTATGATCCGCAGTCCCGCACCTATAAAATGCAGATGTACAGCCGCATCTCCGGCAAGTTTGAAAACACCGTGGACGAGCTGAACGCAAAGCAGCTGAGCTTTGACAATCTGCTGGTCTGCTTTGCTCCCATCGAGCGCTATTCCGGCGACTCCGGCGATGTGCAGCAGGTAAGCTACATCTCCGGCGGCGATGCCTATTATTTCAGCCGCGGCGCTGTACAGCATGGCCGCTGGGAAAAGGCTTCGCCTGAGCATCCGCTGCTGGTCTACGACAAGACCGGTGCGCAGATGCTTTTCAACCGCGGCAAGACCTATCTTGCCATCGTGGACGACGACGAGTGGTCCAGCTTCAGCTATCAGTAACGAGGGAACCGCATGAAACGCATCTGGAATCTGGCCCTTGGCACGGCGGTGCTGTGCACAGCCCTGCTGTGCGGGTGTGCACTGTCCGGCCCCACTGCCCCGGACAGTGCAGCGCCCACCGACCCGCTGACCGGGCAGGAGCTGCAGTATCCCGGCGAACGCACCGCTGCCGTGGTGATCGACAACGCCGCTTCCAGCACCACACAGTGGGGCATTGGCAGCGCATCGGTGGTGCTGGAAGCCCTGACCGAGAGCGGCCAGCCCACCAGCCTGTGCTTGGCTTATCCTTCGGTATCGGCCATGCCAACCGTCGGCCCAGTGACCCTTGGGCAGGACCTTTACTGGCGGCTGCTCAGCGGGCAGGAAGTACTGCCCATCCAGCGGGGTGCAGGGCAGTTTGCCCGCAACTATCTGGATTATTATAACCTGCGGGCCGTGGACGCGCTGGAAGTGGGCCGCAATGCCTTTTCCTGCGATGATGTCTGGAGCGGTGCGCCGCTGTGGCATACCAGCGGCGGGGAGGTCGCTTCCGTGCTGGGCAGCCTGAACCTTTCCGGCGCATTGGGCGACCACGGCAGCAGCGCTTCCTCCTCGGCCAGCACTGCCGAGGACAGCTCTGCCATTTCCGCTCTGCCCGCCCTGCTGCCGCAGGCCAAAGAGCCCCGCCTGCCGGAGCCAGGTTCCCGGGATGCCGAACAGGTGCAGATCAACTTTGCGCCCCAAAGCACCACCGGCTTTGCCTACGATGCGGCCAGCGGCACCTACGGGATGCTCCGCGCCGACGGCACCGCCCAGCTGGATGCCAACACCGGCGCGCAGGCGCAATTCGACAATCTGCTGGTCCTTTACTCCGCTTCCAGCCTGCGGGACGACGGCACCACGCTGGACTACGACCTGTCCCTTGGCGGCGGTGTCTGGCTGAACGGCAGCCAGCTGTGGCACATCACATGGACGCAGGGCACAGACTCCACCTTTGCCTTTTACGATGCCGACGGCAGGCCGCTGAGCATCCGCACCGGACGCAGCTACATTGCGCTGGTCTCCAGCGTGACCGGGCAGGAGCTGACGGTATTAGACTCCGCCGGGCAGAATGTGCTGAATTGACAAAACAAAAAAAGACCATCTGAGGCATTTTTAACTGCATCTCAGATGGTCTTTTATTACGTTCAGGAACTCCTTCCGTCATGGAGGGAGGCTTTGGCAATACGGCCAAGTTTTCCTTTTCGCCAGAGACTCCCTCTCCGAGGGAGCTGTCGAGCGTATGCGAGACTGAAGGAGTTACAGATCCACCACGCTGCCGACCTCGGCAGGAGAGGTGGGCACCACGCCCAGCACGGCGTGGTCAGTGCTGCGGTTGACCGTAAAGGTCACGCTGCGGCCCGCCGCGAAATCCGGGTGATAGGTCAGCTCCAGCGTCTGCCAGTTGTCCGGCACTGCGCAGAAGCAGTGCAGCAGCGCGCCGCGGCCTGCCGTCAGGTTCAGGGTGAACACCGAAGCATCCGCCGCGTTCTCGCCGTAGAGCGGCGCAGCAAAGCTGCCGCAGCGCACCGGCTTGCCATCGCACACAGCGGTAACCCCGGTGCCCATACTGTACAGGTCGCCAAGCGTGCACACCTCACGGCTCTGCAGATAGCTTGCGCCCACCGGCAGGGGGGATGCGGAGAGGTTCTCCACCGAGAGGTACACCAGCACATTGCCCATTTCCTGCGCAGGGGCATAGCCCAGCAGCTCCACGGCAGCTTTGCCGTCCAGCAGGGCAGGTTCGCCTGCAAGACGCGGCTGCTGCGCCGCTGCAGGTACGCCGGTGAGCAGCGCTGCCGCAAGGCTGACCGCACCGGAGCCGGCACATTTCAGGAATGACCGGCGGGAAATGGACTGGGACATGGAACTTCCTCCTAAAATAATCGTTCCCTTATACAATAAAGGATTGCGCTGTTTCTGTCAAGGGATAGGCCAAAACTGTAACTGTTTCCTTACCCGCACTTTCAACTGTAAAAGCGGCTTCTTATTCAAAGGCCTCGTTTTCCTCGGCTTCGGCCTGACCGCGCAGGGTATCGGCATAGCCAAAGGGCACGATGTCGATGGCTTCCACCAGACGGTCCCGCATCCACAGCTGCACATCGGTCTGCACGGTGTAGCCGCAGCCGGGGTCTGCCATCCACTGCTCCGGGCGGCGGGTGGGCACGGCGCGCTGGCTGAGCATGCTCATGATCACGCCGCCATGGGTCACACAGGCTGCTTCGGTCACATCCATGCGGATCATATACTCAAACAGTTTCATCAGGCTTTCGGCGCAGCGGGCGTGGAACTGGTCGGTAGGCTCTGCGCCTTCGGGCATATAGCCGGAGCCGGGGGTGATCCACTTTTTAAAGTCCTCGTCGTGCACCAGCTCCTTGACCGGCTTGTTCTCAAACTTGCCAAAGCCGGCCTCCCGCAGGTCGTGCACGGTAAAGGTGTGCTTTGCATCCGGGAACAGGATGTTGGCTGTTTCCACCGCGCGCAGCAGCGGGGAGGAGAACACGGTATCCACCTGCGGATACTCGAACCGCTCTTTCAGCTCATTGAGCTGCGCGCGGCCCTCGTCGCACAGAGGGATGTCGGTGCCGCTGCCGATGTACAGGCCCTGCAGGTTGCCTGCAGTCATGCCGTGGCGGATGAGATGAAGCTTGAACGTTTTCATGGATAGTGCCTCTCTTTATCGCTGTGCGGCGGCACGGGAACGGGCGGCAAAACCCGCTGCGGAGAAAAAATCTGGCAGAAAAACGTGTCGTCTGCCAGATTTTTTGCTCTTTGGCGGCAGCCGCGGCCCCGCGCACGCCACAAAATGTATGCGTTAATACCTATAGTTTAGCATAGATATGGTGTCCAGAGCAAGTCTTTTGACAGAAATGACGAAAATCAACGAAAAATATCGTCACTTTTCTTGCTTTACAAAAGGTTTTCCGTTGTGTATAATCAACCTGCTGTAAACCAAAAACAAGGATGTCCCCCTACATCGAACTTTGAGGAGCCAAAAATCATGGAATTCAACCGTATCATCAAGCTGCTGCGCAAGGAACGCGGCATCACCCAGAAGCAGGCCGCCGAGGATCTTGGCGTCTCGCAGGCGCTGCTGTCCCACTACGAAAAAGGCATCCGCGAATGCGGCCTGGACTTTGTGGTGCGCGTGGCAGACTACTATAATGTTTCCTGCGATTATCTTCTGGGCCGCAGTGCAGAGCGCAACGGCATGATGCTCTCGGCAGAAGACCTTCCGAACCCGGACAAGATGAAGGACAACATCTACCACGGCAGCGTGCTGCCCACCATGAACAAAAAGCTGATCTCCAACGGCCTGAACGTGCTGTACGCCAAGATCGGCCAGTGCCACAGCAAGGCCCTTACCACCGAGGTAAGCGCCTACCTGATGATGGCCGTAGCCAAAATGTTCCGCCTGCTGTACTCGGCCGAGCCCCACAACGCCGCCAGTATGTTCAGCATCGATCCCATCCGCTGGCGCGGCTGCTCCGATGCCGTGATGCGCATGTCCGAAGCCAACGTGGAAGCCCTGCTGGACGGACAGGATGTGAACGGCGGCGAGGGCGTAAAGGACCCGGCCTGCCTGACCATGACCACGGAAAGCCTGACCCGCGAGTTCCCGCTTTATACGCCCAGCCTGTTAAATCTGGTCAAAACCAGCGAAACACATGTGAAGGGCCTTACCCACGAAGGGTGATATTCCTGTGAAAAAGCTGTAAATTCAGCCCCAAAACCCTTGCATCTTTCGGGCAGAAAGGGTATAAACAGAATAGAACATTCTGGAATACGGTTTTTCCTATCAAAAGGAGGATTTATTTTATGTCCAACTCCATTTCCCGCCGTACCTTCCTCAAGTGCACCGGCGCATCCGTTGCTGCTCTGGGCGCAGCAAGCCTGCTGGGCGGCTGCCAGCAGAATGGCAGCGCCACCATCGTGGATGTCAAGGTCGGTGATAAGGTCAGCAACTGGAACGGCCTTGGCGTTCAGCTGACCAGCCTGTTCAACATTGATACCGCACCTGCACAGGCCGGTTACGAATACATTGCTGTTCTGGTCACCGTGGTCAACCGCACCAAGAACCAGACCTTCAACATCGGCGCACAGAATCTGGCCGAGATCAATGCTGCTTATCCCGTGCCCCCGCAGGAGAACGTGGATGCAAACTTCCACGCACTGGCAGCAGCTTCTACCGATTTCTCTGCTTCCTGCGACGGCCAGAGCGTGGAGTGCGGTGCCAACATCTCGCTGTACAACTCCAACTCTCAGACCTTCTCGGATTCCACCAATCTGCCCCCGCAGGGTACCGGCTATCTGCAGCTGATGCTGATGGTCCCCAAGGGCTGGCAGCAGCTGAGCGTTACTTACATGCCCACCTTTGCAGCGGATAAGACCATGACCTTCGTCATGACCGCTGCAGACGTGACCCGCGCCTGATACGCGGCCCGCACAGGACGAAATTTCGTCGCAAAACAACGTCACAGCTCAAAATTTCATCATTTTATTTTGCCAAAAGGCATTGACATCCGGCCCGGTTTCGCCTATCTTATAGGTAATGCCGCAATGCCGTACTGATCTGCTTTTTAAAGGAGGAACGAACATGTCCTATACATTCTCCCGCCGTGACTTTATGAAATATACCGCTCTTACCGCTGTTGCCATTGCAGGTTCCGGCATGCTGACCGGCTGCTCCAACCCGAACCGTCCTGTCGGCAAGGCCGGTGACACCCTGAAGCCGGGCGACGGCATCTGTGAAGCCACTGTGCTGAACAGTGCTGGCAAAGAACCGCGTTATGATCCTAATACCAAGACCCTGACCTGCAACTTCAAGATCGTCACCAAGATCGAACTGCTGGAGATTACTGACAGCCATTTCCAGGTCGATGTTACGACTGCTGAGGGCACGAAGCACTATTATTATAATACCTCTCCTAAGCCCAGTCTGGGCGATACCGCTAACCCCAAAGCTAGCAAGGACAGCGTCACCGAGGCCACTCTGACTCTCAATCTGGATCTCTCCGGCGCTACCAAAGTAGCTGTGCTGTATACTCCCAAGCATGCCGCTACTGGTGAACCCAATGATTCCTACAATGATATCTACGGCACTTGGGATATCACCGATGCCATCAAGGATAGTATCCCTACCGCTTGATTTTATATTATGTCTAAGGCCCGCACCCGCAGGGTGCGGGTCTTTTTGCGTATGCGGGCCATTTGTATCCAAGTTTTGGGCGATATCATGTAAAATGTACAAAGTTTTTTAGTGGATTTATGCCTTGTGCACAGGTTTCTTTTCCGGTACAATAGGGTTATAAAAATGTGCAGGAGCATCGCAGCGATGCGGTGCTTTTTGTATTTGAGGGGCAACCCGGAAAACCTGAAAAGGAGTGCTGTTTCGATGATCAATATGGTAAAGCTTCCCACCAAAAAAAGTAACCTGTTCCTGCGCGTAGCAAAGGGCCACTTTGCTACCAGCCACAGCCATATCAACTATTACATCGATGTCACCACCCAGAAGTCCCGCCTTTCCGAGGCCAAGGCCGTGGCAAAGGAGCTGGTGGCCGCTTACCAGCACAGCACCATTGTGGACACCGTGCTCTGTCTGGACGGCACGCAGGTGATCGGCACCTGCCTTGCCAACGAGCTGACCAAGGACGGCTTTGCCAACATGAACGCCCACCAGACCATTTATGTGATCACCCCGGAGTACACCACCGGCAGCCAGATCATCCTGCGCGACAATCTGGCCCCCATGGTCAAGGGCAAGCATGTGCTCATTCTGGCCGCTTCCATCACCACCGGCTACACCGTGCAGGCCGCTGTGGAGGCCGTGAACTACTACGGCGGCACCGTGGCAGGCCTTTCTGCCATCTTCGCCACCACCCACGAGTGCATGGGCTATGAGGTCACCTCGATCTTCGACCCCGCCAGCCTGCCGGACTACGCCAGCTTTGACAGCCGCGACTGCCCCCTGTGCAAGGCCGGCCAGCACATCGATGCGCTGGTGAACAGCTTTGGCTATTCGGCGCTGTAACCCCTTTCAGTCTGCTCACTTTGTTCGCATCCAGCTCCCCCGAAAGGGGGAGCTTTCTTTGTGCTTCCCGTAAAATGCAAAAAGCTCTCCCTTTCGGGAGAGCTGGCATCGCACAGCGATAACTGAGAGGGTTATTTTTTCGGGAAAACAAAGGGCTCGTGCAGGTACACCGCCACCAGATATGCCGTCATGAAGAACCAGATGATGGGCTCGCACAGGATGACCGCATTGTACTGGAATTTCGGGATGAACACCAGCACAAAGATCACCTTGCCCACCAGCTCGATCACGCTGGAGAACAGCGGCAGCACCTTTTGGCCAAGGCTCTGCAGCGCGTAGCGGGTGCACAGCAGCACCCCCAGAACGGCATAGAACGGTGCGTTCCACAGCAGGTACCGCGCACCGTTTTCCAGCACGATGGGTTCCGAAGAGCCGGAGATCAGCTGCACCATCCACTGAGCACCAAAGTTCATCAGCACCACGGCGGCGACCATCACCACCACCGAGTACAGATACATCTGCCGCATTCCCCTGCGCACACGGTCGGGCTGGTTTGCGCCGCGGTTCTGGGAAACGAAGGTGGAACCGGCGTTCGCCATAGAGATGAGCGGCATCTCCGTAAAGGCAAACAGCTTGCGGGCAGCGGTGTGCCCCGCAATGGTCAGGGTGCCAAGCCCGTTGATGCCGTACTGCAGCACCACCGAACCCGCAGACACGATGCTGCTCATCAGGCCCATGGAGATGCTCTGGCTGAACAGCTCCCAGTAGAGATGACTGCCCACGGCGAAATGCTTTTTCTCCGGGATGAGGATGCACACCCTTGCCAGCACGTACAGAACGCACAGCACCACCGAGATGCCCTGTGCAATGACCGTTGCCACCGCTGCGCCCCGCACGCCCATGCCAACCCCGGCAATGAACCACAGGTCCAGCCCCACGTTCAGCACCGAGCTGATGAGCAGGAACACCAGCGGCATTACGCTGTTGCCAATGGCGCGCAGCAGGCCTGCGCACAGGTTATACATAAACATGACCACAACGCCAAGGTCGATCACGATGATGTAGCTGTAGGCATCTTCCAGAATTTCTGCCGGGGTATCCAGCAGCTGCAGCAGGGCATGCAGGCCGAAAAAGCCTGCCGTTGTAATGACCAGCGAGGCGATCAGGCCAATGACGACCGACCCCACCACCGTGCGCTTGAGCAGGTCTTCGTCCTGCGCGCCGTAGGAACGCGCTGCAACGATGGCAAGGCCATTGCCGATACCGATGCCAAAGCCGACTAAAAGCTCGTAGATCGAGCCGCAGGAGCCAATGGCGGCGTTGTGGTAAAAACTGGGAGGCCGGACCCTCGGGAGCCAATGGCGGCAAGGGCTGTATCGCCCAGCACATTGCCCACGATCATGGTATCCACCGTGTTGTAGAGCTGCTGGAACAGGTTGGAAACCAGAATGGGCAGCATGAACAGCAGCAGGCTTTTTAAAATAGGCCCGTGCATCAGGTCTACGTTCATGTTGAAGACGCTTTTCTTTTGGGGCTGCGCGTGGGTCATAGGGTTCCTCCAAAATTATAACTTTTAAGATATCTGTACACAAAACAAAACATCTGCAATCCCTTCCCGATTTATAAAAAACAGGAAAAGGCATTGCAGATGATCGATCTTTTTTCGGGCCTGAACTCCTTCAGACAAATCCTCCGGATTTGCCAGCTCCCTCAAAGAGGGAGCCTTTGGCATGACGGTAAAGTTTCTGGTTTTGTCAATGCCTCCCTCTCAGAGGGAGGTGTCACCGAAGGTGACGGAAGGAGTCCGTGCCATAAAATTACAGCTCCTGCGTCTCGAAGCCGTTGCCGGTAAGCACCTGCACGCTGGTAAAGCCTGCAGCCTTGATGGCGGCGGCAGCTTCGTCAAAGCCGTAGGTCAGGCTGTTGATATCATGAGAATCAGAAGTGATGATGACCTTGCCGCCCATCTTCTGCCACTCGCCCAGCAGCCACGGGCCGGGGTAGAAGTCCTTGCGGTAGCCGCGGTACACGCCGCCGGTGTTCACTTCCAGCAGGCAGTCGTTTGCCTTTGCGGCCTGCAGTGCCTTGAGGGCAGCGGCCTTGTAGCGGGGCGATTCTTCGTCGAAGAACTCGCCGTTGGCATTCAGCTTCTTGATGAGGTCGATGTGGGCCAGAATATCCGGCTTGAGGGCAGCCACCTTTTCCACCTCGGCAAAGTAGGCTTCCACAGCGGCAAGGGGGTCTGCGTCAAAGTCGTCGTTGATGCAGTCCCACAGGTCCTGCGGACGGAAGTCGATCTCGTAATACTTGCCGGTGTTCTTGCCGTACAGGTGGTGTGCGCTGCCGATCCAGTAATCGTAGCCGGTGCGCTTATCCTCGCTCAGGATATCCCACTCGATGCCGCACAGGATATCCACCTTGCCCTTGTACTCGGCCTTGAGCTTTGCGATGGTGGCCTTGTACTGGGCGGTGCGGCTGGGGCTCATGCAGTATTCGCGGTCGCGCTGGGTGTAGCTATGGCCGGTGAAGCCCAGCGTGGTCAAGCCCTGCGCACACGCAGCACTTGCCATATCCTGCAAGGTATTTTTGCCATCGCACATGGTGGAGTGGCAATGGACACTGGACTTCTTATAATCTGCCATAGATAATTCACTGCATCCTTTCCTGTTTGACCTTGTGGTCAATGACGTGACGTTTTTCCAGTTCACGGGTCACATCCTCCACCGTGATGCCGGCGCTGACCATCAGCACCAGAACATGGTAGGCAAGATCGCTGATCTCGTAAACGGTCTCTTCCTTATCCTCTTTTTCGCCCGCAATGATGACCTCGGTGCACTCTTCGCCCACCTTTTTCAGGATCTTCTCCTTGCCCTTCTCGAACAGGTAGGTGGTGTAGCTGCCCTCCTTGGGGCTATCCTTGCGGCCCTTGATGAGCTGGTACAGTCCCTGCCAGCTGAACTGCTTCAGCTCCGGCGAGACGTATACTTCGTTGAAGAAGCAGCTCTCGGCACCGGTGTGGCAGGCGGGGCCGGATTTGACCACTTCCACCACCAGAGCATCGGCATCGCAGTCGGCGGTGATGGACACCACCCGCTGCACGTTGCCGCTGGTCTCGCCCTTACGCCAGATCTCCTGACGGCTGCGGCTCCAGAACACAGTGCGGCCCTCGGCAATGGTGAGCGCCAGCGTCTCGGCGTTCATGTATGCGAGGGTGAGCACCTCTTTGGTGTAGTGGTCCTGCACGATGGCAGGGATCAGGCCCTTTTCATCAAATTTCAGATTCATAACGGTTCTCCCTCCCCGGATGGGGATATTACTAGTTTAGCGTATTCGGTACGCAAACGCAAGAGTTTGCGGGTTGTTTTTGCGGAAATCCAGTTTCGCGTTACGGCTTCTCCCCGCGCAGGGGAGAAATGCCCCGGCGTTACAGCCGCATCTCCACGCCGTTTGCGTTGAGGTATTCCTTCAGATCCCGGATGGTCAGCAGCTTCTGGTGGAAGATGCCCGCCGCAAGGCCTGCGTCGATGCCCTTGTGGTGGAACAGCTCCAGAAAGTCTTCCTTTTTGCCTGCGCCGCCGCTGGCAATGATGGGCACGTTCACCCGCGCCGCAACTGCATCCAGCATCTCAAGGTCGAAGCCGCTGCGCACGCCGTCGGTATCGATGCTGTTCAGGCAGATCTCGCCCGCGCCGTGGTCCACGCACCAGCTGATCCAGTCCAGTGCATCCCGGCCGGTGTCCTCGCGCCCGCCCTTGGCGAACACCCGGAACTGGCCGTCCACCCGCTTCACATCGGCAGAGAGCACCACGCACTGGTTGCCGTAGCGCTGTGCTGCCGCCGGGATGAGGTCGGGATTTTTGAGTGCGCCCGAGTTGACGCTGACCTTGTCCGCACCGCACTTGAGCACCCGGTCGAAGTCTTCCAGCGTATTGATGCCGCCGCCCACCGTGAGCGGGATAAAAATTTCGCTGGCGACGCGGGTCAGGATATCCGTGAACAGCGCCCGGCCCTCGAAGCTGGCGGTGATATCGTAGAACACAAGTTCATCTGCACCGGCAGCGTTGTACATGCGGGCCATTTCCACCGGGTCGGCCACGTCCCGGATGCCTTCAAAGTTCGTGCCCTTGACCACGCGGCCATTGCGCACATCAAGGCAGGGAATAATGCGTTTGGTGATCATGTCGTTTCCCCTCCGTTCACTCCTGTACCAGCTGCACGCAGCGCGCAAGGTCCAGTGCGCCGGTGTACAGGCTCTTGCCTAAAATGGCAGCGGCAGTGCCCATTTTTTTCAGTTCCAGAAGCTCTGCTTCGGACGAGATGCCGCCGCTGGCCGTAAAGGCCACGCCGGGCACCTCTTTGGCAAGCGTGCGGTACAGGCCGAGGTTCGTGCCCTTCATGGCACCGTCGCAGGCAATGTCCGTGTAGATGATGGCAGTGCATCCGGCATCTGCCAGCCGCTTGCAGAAGTCCACGCCCGGCTCGGCGCTGACCTCCTTCCAGCCATGGATGGCCACATAGCCGTCCTTTGCGTCCACACCCACGGCAATTTTATTGCCGTATTTCTGCAGCATCCGGGCGGTAAAGGCAAAATCTGTCACCGCCACGCTGCCCAGGATGCAGCGGCCCACGCCGAGGGAAAGATATGTTTCAATGCGCTCCTCGGTACGGATGCCGCCGCCCACCTCAATGTATAAGCCGCCCTGCTTTGCCAGTGCGGCAATGGTATCATAGTTGGAAAGGGTGCCGTCCTTTGCGCCGTCCAGATCGACGACGTGCAGATTTTTGGCCCCCGCTGCAAGGAACTCCCGCGCCTGTGCACAGGGATCCTCGCCGTAGACGGTCATGCGGCTGTAGTCGCCCTGCGTCAGGCGCACCACCTTGCCGCCCCGCAGGTCAATGGCTGGAAAAAGCTGCATAATTTTTCTCCTTACAATTCCGCAAATGCTTTCAGAATGCGCAGGCCAGTATCCCCGCTCTTTTCCGGGTGGAACTGGGTGCCGTACACCCTGCCTGCCCGCACCGCGCCGGTGACGGGAATGGAATAGTCGCTCACAGCCAGTGTACTCTCCGTACAGTTCTTGCCGTAGTAGCTGTGGACGTAATAGACGTATTCTCCCTCACGGATGTACTTGAACAGCGGGTCGTCCTTTACAATGTGCAAGGCGTTCCAGCCGATCTGCGGCACCTTCAGGCTCTTGTCCGCAAGGTCGGGCTCCAGCGGGCAGACCTCGCCCTTCACAAAGCCGAGGCCTTCGTGCTCACCGTACTCGTAGCTCTTTTCAAACAGCAGCTGCATACCAAGGCAGATGCCCAGCAGCGGCTTCCTTTCGGCTTCTTCTTTCATGACCGGTACAAGGCCCGTCGCCTCCAGCTTGGCCATGGCATCGGCAAAAGCGCCCACGCCCGGCAGGATCAGCCGGTCGGCTTTGCGGATGGGGTCCGCATCCGCAGTCACAACGGCTTCCAGTCCCAGCTGCTTCAGGCTGGACTTCAGGCTGAACAGGTTGCCCACGCCATAATCGATAATTGCGATCATACCAGCAGTCCTTTCGTGGAAGGAATTTCGTCCTTGTGGGCTTCGTCGATCTTCACGGCCGCGCCCAGTGCATGGCCTGCGCCCTTGAAGCAGGCCTCGAGGATGTGGTGTGTATTTTCTCCCGCAAATTGTACAAAGTGGATCGTGGCGGGCACGCTGCGGGCAAAGCCCAGCCAGAATTCCTTGACGCACTCCACGTCAAAATCGCCCACTTTTTCGGTGCTGCAATGGATGTCCCAGTTCAGGGTGCAGCGGCCCGAAAGATCGACGGCACACAAAATCAGCGCTTCGTCCATGGGCAGATAGAAGCTGCCGTAGCGCTGGATGCCGCGCATATCGCCCAGCGCCCGTGCAAAGGCCTGACCCAGTGCAATGCCCACATCCTCGGTGGTGTGGTGGTAGTCCACCTGCACATCGCCGTGGCAGGTGAGCACTAAGTCAAAACGGCCATGGCGGGCGAACAGCTCCAGCATGTGGTTCAGAAAGCCGCACCCGGTGTCCACCTCGTAGCGGCCGGTGCCGTCCAGATCAAGGGTCAGGTCGATCTGGGTCTCATTGGTGTTGCGTTCCAGCGAGATCATTCGGTTCGGCATGGTTCATTCCTCCATGATCTTATCCAGCGTTTCCATAAACGTCTGCATCTGTTCCGGCGTGCCAATGGTGATGCGCAGCCAGTTCTGGATGCGGGGCGCGTCGAAATGGCGCACCAGAATGCCATTTTTCTTCAACTCTTTGTAGAGTATCCTTCCGTCTTTCCTGTTGGTACTTGCAAACAGGAAGTTGGAGCGGCTGTCCAGCACGGCAAATCCGCGCTGTTCCAGCTGTTGTTTTGTCCATGCACGGGTGTCCACGATAGCGGCGCGGGTCCTGTCAAAATAAGCGGTATCTTCCAGCGCGGCCTGCCCGGCCTTCAGGGTCAGGCGGTTGATGTTGTAGGGGTTCAGGCTGAACTTGACTCGGTTCAGGTCGGCAATGAGCTTTGCATTGCCCATGGCAAGACCCAGACGCGCACCGGCCAGCTGCCGGGACTTGGAAAAGGTCTGCACCACCAGCAGGTTCTCGTACTGGTCGATGAGGGGCACGCAGCTCTCGCCGCCAAAGTCCACATAGGCCTCGTCCACGATGACCACATTGTTCGGGTTTGCCTTTAAGATGCCCTCAATTTCCGCCCGGGGCAGTGCAATGCCGGTGGGGGCGTTGGGGTTTGCAAGGACGATGGTCTGGTTCAGGCCGTAGTAGTCCTTCGGGTCAAGGGTGAAATCCTCTTTCAGCGGGATGATGTGGCTGGGAATGTGCATCAGCCCACACCACACGCCGTAGCAGCCGTAGGTGATGTCGGCATAGGCCAGCGGGTGGTCTGCGTCGCAGAAGGCACGCAGCGCAAAGAAGAGGTTCTCGTCGCTGCCATTGCCGGGCATGATCTGCTCCGGCTGCAAACCGAAGTGGGCTGCGGCCGCCTTGAGCAGGTCGGCACAGGCGGGGTCGGAGTAAAGGCGCAGCTTTTCCACCTCGTGCTCGCTCACGGCGGCGATCACCGCCGGGGAGGGCAGATAGGGGCTTTCGTTGGTGTTCAGTTTGATGTACTGCTGATCCTGCGGCTGCTCACCCGGGGGGTAGGGGGTGACAGCGGCCAGCGTGGGAGAAAGAAAACGACTCATATAAAAACCCTCTCAGTCAAAGCCTTACGGCTTTGCCAGCTCCCCCGAAGGGGGAGCTTTTTTGCATCTTACGGTTTCCACTCTCAAAGCTCCCCTTCGAGGAAAGATTTCCCCCGGCCGGGGGAAGATGTCACCGCGGGTGACAAAAAGGGGAATCTGGCGCGCAAGCGCCTGAGAGGGTCACTTCTCATACCGGATGGTCACGCTGCGGGCGTGGGCGTGCAGGCCCTCGCGCTCGGCAAAATCGGCGATGCGGGGGGCTACTTCGCCCAGCGCTTCCCGGGTGTAGTAGAGGAAGCTGGACTTTTTTACAAAGTCGTCTACGCCCAAGGGGCTTGAGAAGCGGGCGGTGCCGCTGGTGGGCAGGGTGTGGTTGGGGCCTGCAAAGTAATCGCCCAGCGCTTCCGGCACGTTGCGGCCAAGGAAGATGCTACCTGCGTTTTTGATCTCGTTCAGCACGCCGAAGGGGTCCTCCACGCACACTTCCAGATGTTCCGGTGCAATGATGTTGCAGGCTTCAATGGCCTTGTGCAGGTCGGTGCAGAGGATGATCTTGCCGTTGTCGTCCACGCTGGCGCGGGCGATGGCGGCACGGGGCAGCTGCGGGATCTGCACCTCCAGCTCCGCCTGCACGGCCTTGGCCAGCTCCGGGCTGTCGGTGACGAGGACCGGGCTTGCCAGTTTGTCGTGCTCGGCCTGACTCAGCAGGTCCGCCGCCACCCATGCAGGGTTGCAGCCGCCGTCGGCCAGCACCAGAATTTCGCTGGGGCCTGCGATCATATCGATGCCCACCTTGCCGAATACCTTGCGCTTGGCGGTGGCAACGTAGATGTTGCCGGGGCCAACGATCTTATCCACCGCAGGGATGCTCTGGGTGCCGTAGGCGAGAGCCGCCACAGCCTGTGCGCCGCCGGTCTTGAAGATCTTGGTCACGCCTGCGGTGGCAGCGGCGGCAAGGATGACCGGGTTCACCCTGCCGTCCTTTCCGGCGGGGGTGGTCATGACGATTTCGGACACGCCTGCCACCTTTGCCGGGATCACGTCCATGAGCACGGTGGAGGGATAGGCCGCCGTGCCGCCGGGCACATAGACACCGGCCTTTTCAATGGGGGTATATTTCTGGCCCAGCACGATGCCGGGCTTGTCGTTCACCACAAAATTCTTGTGCACCTGCTGGCGGTGGAAGCTCTCGATGTTGGCGGCGGCTTCGCGCAGGGTCTCGAGGAAGTAGGGGTCCATGCCCGCAAAGGCTTCGTCGATCTCCTCCTGCGTCACCTGCAGGGCATCGATCTTCGCGCCGTCAAATTTCAGCGCATAATCCTTCAGGGCATCGTCGCCCCGGGCGCACACATCGGCAATGATGCCGTCCACCACATCCTCTACGTTCTTTTCCGCGCGGATGTCGCGGTTCAGGATCTCTTCGGGCTTCAGCTCGTCAAAGTTATACAGCTTGATCATTTTGCTTCCTCCTTGTTCTGCAGTTCCGCCCGCAGCTTTTCCAGCATGGTGTCCATTTCGGCGTGCTTGAACTGGTAGCTGGCCTTGTTGGCAATGAATCTGGCCGAGATGGGCATGAACTCGGTGACCACCTTCAGGCCGTTCTCCCGCAGGGTGGTGCCGGTCTCCACGATATCCACGATGACGTCCGAAAGGCCCAGAATAGGGGCCAGCTCAATGGAGCCGTTCAGCTTGATGATATCGATGTCCCGCCCCATGGATGCGTAATAGCTCTTTGCAATATTGACGAATTTGGTGGCCACCCGCACCGGGCGGCTGGGGTCGTCTTGGTAATCGGCCGGGGCGGCAACGCACATGCGGCATTTGCCAAGGCCGGTGTCCAGCAGCTCGTACACATCGGCAGAAGCCTCTGTGAGGATGTCCTTTCCCACGATGCCCACATCGGCGGCACCGTGCTCCACATAGATGGCAACGTCGCTGGGCTTGACGAGGAAGTAGCGGATGCCGGCCTCCGGGTTTTCCACCACCAGCTTGCGGGTCGCGTTGTAGTCCTCCGGGCAGCCGTAGCCGATGCCCGCCAGCAGGTTATACACCTTATCGCCCAGACGGCCCTTGGGCAGAGCCACGTTCAGCATCACCCTGTCGGTGCTGTTCTTCTGCACCGGCGGCAGCGGGGCGCTCAGGCGGTCCAGCTCGTCCAGATAGACCGCAAAGCCGATGGCACCGGCACCGGGGGTGAACTTCTGCATCAGCAGGTCGTAGCGGCCGCCCTTGAGCAGGGGGCGGGGCAGGGCTTTCAGGTAGCCCTGAAACACAAGGCCGTTGTAGTATTCCATCTCACCGGCCAGCGTCATGTCCAGCCGGATCACGCCGCCCGCCTTTTCCAGCGGCACAGCCAGCGCTTCCAGCTCGGCCACCGCTGCGCGCATGGCATCGTTTTTGCACAGGGCAGCGGCCTTTTCCATCGTTTCGGCATAGGCACCGGAAAGATCCAGCACGCTGCACAGGGTATCGGCGG
>OCAT01001215.1_pt1 | contig 17233 bp, 20 predicted proteins | sample 1538311 | NCBI WGS metagenome assembly OCAT01 (sample SAMEA2580287, study PRJEB22360) | human gut metagenome | biome: human gut; feature: human-associated habitat; material: faeces | place: Denmark | collected 2008/2010
CGATATGTGCATTAGAGAAAATAGATCATATAAAGAGCACTATACATTTAAAAAATTATAAAATTAATTCTATTATTTCACGAAAGTGCAACGACTATCGAAAGGATAGCATGAACCTAAACAAATTGCATGGTTCATGTAATTAACCAAGTAGAGTACCTATCCAGTGCAATTCTGTATAGGGAAGTGCGAAGAGCCTAAGTGGGAAACTATATGGCTAAGATATAGTCTAATCCTTTCTGACCCATACAAGAAAGGATTGTTGATGTGGACGGAGACAAGCTACTGGTTGTAACTGATCCAGTTTTTGTATCTATCGCAGAGCGTAACATGAATGGGATTGTTCCTCTTTATTACAATATGATGAAAGCAGAGTCTACTACATTGAATAAAGAGAATATTTATAAAGGGCTTCATGCTGCTTTTGTTGGCGGAAATATTGGAATGTACAGTAATCATATTTCGAAGATCTGGAACCATGAAGTATTTGTTTCTGGAACATTGGAAGAAAAACAAAGGGCGATTGACTGTGTAAAACGGTTATGTTGTCAGGACAACTTTGTTATCGATTACGCCAAAACATTATATAAACCAGAATTTCCAAAAGAAATCGGGAAAGAAATTTCTTATTACACAAACCGCAAACTTCCTGCATTCTTTGAATATGCCAAGGATAAAAAGCCAGAACAGGTTGAACCTCGAAATCAGAGCTTTGTAAATAAACTTTTTACGAAGATTCCAAATACACGTATTAATACCAGAGGTTTGAAACTCGGAACAATTAATTATAAAAAAATGATGGGGAATGTAAATATTGTTTGTTCTAAAGAAGTATCTCAACTATACCGGGAACTAAACCAACAGTATCGCTATATGATAAACATGAAAGAGGAATACGAGGACAATCTGCATTATGTAGCCTGTCAGATCCGGATGCAGTTTACTGATCTTGGATATTCAAATGAAACCATTGCAGATATGCTGGTTTATTACTTGTACAAGACTCCTCACCGATCCAAGCAGATGCTTTGGTTTGCTTATGGAAAGTACATAGTGGAGAATTTAAAGAAGAATTTAGAAATTCCTGCCACAAAGATTGTGGAATGCGTAGATTGCGGAGAGTGGTTTGAGGTCCCGGCGAGATCCAAAAGCCATCGTTGTGCAATATGTCAGCACAAAAAAGATAAGGAAAGCAAACGAAAATATTGGGGAAAATCTCGTTAAATTTTTAACACTAGAATTATCTCAACTATCTAAAAAACGCCCGTGTTTGCGGTCAAAATCCATTTTTGTGAAAAAGTACCAAAATGGAGAAAATGACCGTTGGTGCGGTCGGAATGAGCGATTTTGAAATGTGGCATAAGGGAGAAGACACGAACTCCTAGACATGTCGTCCAAATAACAATCTCAAAAGGAGCTTAAATATGTTATTTTTTACCAATAAAGACTTGTCTATTTTTACTAATCGAACAGGTGGTGCTTGAGAATGGTTATAACCAAAGAAGATTTAATAAAACGTGTGGCGCAATCTCAGAAGATCCCAGCATCGACGGTACGGAAGGTTTTGAATGCCGTAGAGGATAATGTGGTCGAATGCTTATCTTCCACCACCTCGGACGAAGAAAGAGTGATTAAACTATTTTCAGGCTTGCATATTGTTGCAAGGCATGAGGTTCCGCAAATGAAAGGATGTTTACGGGATATAGAAGCAACACCAAAAATACGGCTGCGTGGTGAGATAAAACGCAGCTTAACAGATAAAGTGAATAGATAGCTTTGTGCCAGGGATATTTCTCTGGCACTTTCATATATGAGGCGGGTTATGCTGGAACGGTCCCACACAGGCCCCATAAGCCTGAGAAACGAGTTCGACTCTCGTACCCGCTATTTTCATGAGGTGTAGCCCAGTTTGGTTAAGGCGCACGGTTAGGGACCGTGAGATCGCAGGTTCAAATCCTGTCGCCTCAACTTCACCCTGTTCAGGGAATATACACAGAAAGGGACGATTTTTATAAAAGAAATCAGTAAATCCGATTTAGAAAAACTGCTGAATGCGGGAGTTATTCGCAACACTTCCCGTGGTTTCGTGAATCGGAAAGGATATCATATTGGATATTATCGGACTCGTGGTTGCGCCGGTAAACGCTATATCCAAGACTATTATGCTGATAAAGCAAAGTCATTATAAGACATATCAGTACAGACAGAAAGGTGGGACTTAACCATCAGCAAAAAGAAACGTGAAGTATCGATTGAAGTGATCGGCGGTAATGCTGAAGGTGTTACTGGCAGTTGCACGAAAATCGAATGCTATGGACAAACACTTTTATTTGAACTCGGTATGATTCAGGATAACCATACCATATTGGAAAATTATCGGGCAAATTCCAGAATGATATCCAAAATTAAATCTAAAGAGATCGATATGGTCATTATAGGACACGTCCATACGGATCATATCGGAAGCCTTCCCACTCTATTTGCCAGAGGGAATGATCATGCCAGAATTATTGTTCCCCGTGGATCTACACGCATTTTAAAAGAAATGCTACTGGATTGTGCATACATTAATCAGCGTGATTGTGAGACGTTGAACCTAAAATCAAAAAGTTCTGACGGTAAATATACCCCTCTTTATACGGAAGATCAGGTATATCAAGTGCTTGCTCATATAGAAGAAATTGAAATTGGTAAAATAGTTCAGCTGAACGATCATGTTAGCATCAGGTATACTCCATCAGGACATATTCTGTGTTCTTGTCAAACAGAACTGTATATCAATGGAGGATCGCATACCAGAAAGATCCTATTTACTTCTGATTTAGGGAATTCAATGATTGAAGACCGCAAAGTATTTGTTGAACCTTTTCATCCAATCACAAGCAGCAATATTGTATTTGGTGAATGTACTTATGGAAATCGGTCAAGATCTATGACCAAAAAGGATATTAGCTTGGATCGTGAAAAGATCAAGACTGTAATCGATCAGTTTTGTATTCAAAATCATCGCAGGGTACTTATTCCTACTTTTTCTTTAGATCGGACTCCATTTATTCTTTGGGAGCTTTATCAAATATGGGGAAATGATCCGAATTTTTCAATCCCTATATTGGTTGATAGTCCTCTGGCGAATCGACTCTTGGATTGCTACGGCGAAATCCTTGAAGGCGAAGCGAAGGTCAAGTTTGATGAAATGATGCAGTGGAAAAATATACAACGCATTATTTCCCCAGAAGAAAGTAAAGCTGCCGTTTCTGATCCAAGAGCTAAAGTAATCCTAAGTTCATCAGGAATGTTGACCGCAGGCCGTAGCGTCAAATGGACACAAAGCATTCTTCCTCGTGAAGAAGATGCCATCTTATTTGTCGGATATGCCGGCGGGGATACGCTTGCGGGCAAAATCAAGAATAACCAAAATCAAAAAACGATTTCTATTAATGGGAAATCGATCAAGAATAAATGTCAGATCATTGATCTGCATAGCTTCAGTTCACATATGCAACGAAAGGATTTGCTCAACTACTACTCTTCTATTAACTGTGAAAAAATCTATCTAGTCCATTCAGATAAGACTGCCCGATTGGAATTTAAAGAAGATTTGCAGGAAGAAATAAGGACAAAATTAAAAACTACTAAAGTTGTTGCTGTGAATTATGGCACAAAAATTTCGTTGTGAGGTATGTTCGTATGAAGGAACATAAAACAATTCTTTTATTTATCTTCGGTGTCTTGTTTGCCAGTGTATTGCCATTAGTAGATGAATTAGTAACAGTCGTCGCAGCTTGGATGGAATGGTTGAAAATGATTCCGAGCAGACACATTGCAAAAGGCATAAGGAGATGCAGGATCTCTATGACGGTGAAGAGGCTGTATCTACAGCTGCGATTGGTTTTCAGATGCCGGAGTCGGACGAAGAATATTACGAAACTGAAGAATAAATCAAAGAAAGGATAATGGAAATTGAAAAGAACAAAAAGTATTTCATTAAAAAATGCAACGATTAATTTAGAAGATGCAACTGTAACAGAATATATGAAGGATGAAACCAAGACTTATAATATCCACAAGATTTTAGAAGACTGGGATCATGTAGACGGTGTATCTATTACAATCAAGCAGGATGATGAAGTCTCTGCGGATGAGTAAGATAGGGGTGTTTTTCTATTAGTTATCAGTATCAAAGATATGAAGGCGAAACTGACGATGAACTGATTTACCGTGTTACCGGCGATAAAGAGTTGATCGGATCATGGCAGAAAGTAGCCGACATTTTAAATGAATTATTAGAGAAACATTATTCAGAAAGTGCTTATAGAAAAAAGCGTCAAGCATTTGATGCAATGTTAGATGCATATCATACTAAAGTTCCTGATTTGCAGGCAGAATTAGAAGAAATCAAACAGGAACGCCGGGAATTAGAGAAAGAAAAAATCAAAGTCCGGGATGAACGGAATGAATATCGTAGATTGATCCGTGAACAGGCCCGTAGAGAAAGCTTTCTTGATTTGGTGGGGCGTGTGATATCAGAAGAAACAGAATCTCTTACTTTAGATAAAGATCTACAGATAATCCGTACAGATTGTGATCTATTAGCCCATCTTACTGATATCCATACAGGAATTAAAATTGACAATGGATTCAATCGTTTCGATGAAGAAGTATTAAAGAGACGCTTGAATCGCTATTTAAATAAAATCATTTCTATTCGCAATACACATCATGCAGAAAATTGCTATCTGGTCATCGGAGAAATTCTATCCGGTATTATCCACAATAATTTACGCTTAGAAAACAATATGGATTTAATCGAGCAGTTTAAAACTGCCAGCGAATTAATTGCATTATTGATTCAAGAGTTGGCGCAGCACTTTACTGGGGTACACATTTATGTGACACCCGGAAACCATTCTCGTATTTCACCAAAGAAAGAGGATTCTTTGGATGGAGAGAATATGGATCTACTGCTGCCCTTCTATCTTTCTGCAAGACTACAAAATATTAAGAATGTTTATATCCATGAGAATGCGAAGGACCCGGAAATCGCCATGTTTGATATCCGTGGTCATTTGGTTGTAGCTACTCATGGACATAAAGACAATCCAAATACGGTTGCCAGAGACGTTTCAATGATGTATGGTAAGCAACCATCCATTATTTTACTTGGTCATCGTCATACAAATGGATATCAGACGGATTCCAATGTGAAAGTAATTCAGTCCGGATGTATTTCCGGAAGTGATTCTTATGCTACATCCATTCGTAAAGTCAACGATCCAGAACAGACAGTTTCTGTTATTAATGATGATGGTTTGGATTGTATTTACGATATTACATTAAATTAAAATCAAAGAAAAGGAGTAAAAATCAATGAATAAAGGTGAATTTGTAAAGAAAGTTGCAACAAAATTAGATGGAGAATATACACATGCAGAAGCAGCCAAAATGGTTGATGCTTGTCTGGAAACAATTAAGGACGCTATGATTGCAGGAGACAAAATTCAGTTTGTTGGATTTGGTTCTTTTGAGGTAGCTGAAAGGGCTGGACGTGTTGGGCGTAATCCTCAGACGGGAGAGCCGATGTATATTACAGCCGCTAAAGTTCCGAAATTTAAACCTGGTAAAGCTTTTAAAGAAGCTGTAAATAAGTAAGGTGGTGTATTTTTTGAACACAATGAATTTTCATACTTACAAAGAATGCATTGAACATATCTTAAATCAAGCAGAAGAAACTTCTGTAACGTTACTTGTTGATCCAGTAAATCTAAACTCATTTCTTGGCGTTTTATTTGGTGAACACAATTTAGATGTAGATATGGTGCAAATTGATCGGGATAAAGATTGTATCTACCAAATCGATATTGATACAAAGATGATTCTTTCTGTATTTGAACTCACCAAGAAAGAGTCAATTATTTATTTTCATGATTATGTGTACATTGATGACGAAATTAGATCCGAATGGTTTGATGTCATCAATAAAGGGATCACTCTTTTCTCTCAGTCTAATATTGTAGAGATCAATTCTAACGATCCCGAGAACCAAAACTCTTATGTTCTTATGTTGACTGGTGGTATACATATTGGAACAACATGCCGGAGTGAGGACGAAATCATGAAATTCTTATAATACATAGCAATTCTTTTCTTCTTGGAGAAGGCAGTATCGGGGTTCTCTCGATATTGTCTTCTCTTTCTCTTTTCTTATATGGGGAGTGATTATATGAAAATTAATTTGAAAAACATAAAACCGCATACCTGGGTATCAATCGTTATGGTACTGCTTGTAATCGTCAATTCGGTTCTTACAGCAATGGGAAAGTCAGTAATTGAATTTCAGGAAGATCAGATTACTGCCATAGTAACAGTAATTATGGATCTGGTATTCATCGGATTTGCGGTATATAAAAATCAGTCTATCACAGAATTTGCGCAGATTGCAGATGAAGTTTTGTATATGCTGCGTGACGGTAGAATTTCAAAAGATGAAGTGCTGACTTTTATTGAGAAACACAAAAATCCGGAGCGTCCTACAGATAATCCAGTAGAAAACTCCGAAACGATTGAAGATAATAATATAAATGAATAATAATTTTTTAAAGGATCTGCAAGTGTCACAGCTTGCGGATTCATTTGAATATATCGGGAAGGAGGTCCTATGGCACAAAGAAGTAAACGGATTTGTCTTGCTGATAAAGAAAAGGAAAAAGAAATCAATCCTGAGACATTGAGATTATTCAATAAATATCAGATTGATATGTCTATCCGGGATCTATCTCCGAAAACGATTATGAATTATAACTCCGATCTGATGCAATGGTTTATTTATATGCATGACTATCAATTTAATTTATCTGTATTAGAGGCTACCGATGAAGACATTGAAGAATATTATTATTGGCGTAAGAAACAGGGCAATAATGTAAACCGCCAGAAGCGTGTCATGTCTTCTATCTCCGCTTTTTATAAGTTTTTGCGTAAAAAGAAGTTGATCAAAGAATCTCCTGTGGAGTTTATTGAACGTCCGAAAGAGGGGCAGTCTGTAGTTACTCAGACATTTTTAACTAAAGAGCAGGTGCAGTACATGAGAGAAAAATTGCAAGAATGCGGTGATATTCAGTTATATACATACACTATGCTCTCTCTAACTACGATGGCCCGTGTGAATGCGATTGCTCATTTGAAATGGGATCAAATCAACTTTGAGGATCGGACTTGTGAACACGTACTGGAAAAGGAAGGAAAAGATGTAGAGTTGTCCTTTTCAGAAGAAGTAAAAGATTTACTCCTACAACTTCAAGAGTATCGAAAACAGAATGATATTGAGGATTATGGATGGGTGTTTATAACTCCATATGTAACAAAAGACAAATGTATCAGTAATGGTACATTAGGTGATTGGTGTAAAACAATTGGCAACATGATAGGTGTTCCTACATTACATCCTCACGACTTCCGACATTCTTATGCTACTCTCTTGAAAAATGCCGGAATGAGCTTGGAAGATGTTTCTACATTATTGAACCATTCCGGAACAGATGTGACGAAGAAGTTCTATTTAAAAGTTGATACTTCTAAGATCAGAAAATTGAAAGATAGTATTGTGATTTAGTGAGGTGAGAACATGTATTGTATTTTACTTAAAAGAGAAGATCGTGGCGAATTTGACTCTTTATTCCAATTCATGACTACCGTAACCGACAAAGAGCAAAAATTGGTTAGTTTTGAATCTGATGAAGAGTTGGATGAATTTGTTGAGAAAATGATCAATGAAGACGGATATGCCAAATCCGATTTCGTCATTGTATCTGTAAAAGACTTTCATCTCACTTCTGATATTTTTGATCAAGATAAAGGAAAGGAATGATGATCGATGGCTTATAAAGTAATTAAGGCTCATGGGTCTACTCATGGGAAAACCCGTAGAGAATTTATTTGTGATACTGCTGCCGATATTACAAATCTTCCCACAAGTAACAAGATGGGAAAAGCACAGGCTGGTGATACTGTTTCCGATGAAATGTGTGCTGTTGGTAGTACTGCTTCTGTTACAGAAACTGGTGATCTGTACGAATTAAATGCAAGTGATACATGGGTTAAAAAACCAGTCGAAGGATCTGGTGAAGAATCTGATATTGCGATTGACAATACACTTACTCAGGAAGGACAGGCTGCAGATGCCAAGGCTGTAGGTGACGCTCTTGCAGATAAAGCGGATGCTTCTGCTCTTACTTCTTATGTACAGACTTCTACTGCTGAATCTACATATGCTAAGAAAACTGAGCTTGAAGACAAAGCAAATACTTCTGATTTAGCTAATTATGTACAGACCAGTACAGCAGAGGAAACATATGCAAAGAAAACTGATTTATCTTCTAAAGCCGACGCTTCTGCTTTAGGTAATTATGTCCAGACAAGCACGGCGGAAGAAACGTATGCGAAAAAGTCAGAAATTCCATCTAAAGGTACTGCTGTTGCAGATGCCGGAGATTCAGATGTGAAAGACAAATTAAACGCATTACTTGCAAGTTTAAGAACTGCGGGAGTAATTGCTACAGAATAAATTGTGTTTCTTCTTATTATATGAGGGCAGTGAACTACTGCCCTATTGGCTCCGTAGTCTAAAGGTAATGACATGTCCCTTTCAAGGACATAATGATCGGTTCAAGTCCGACCGGAGTCGTTTAATTTTATAATATATTGGTGTAGTTGTGAGGTCTGCCGACTCCGATTGACTACCGGGATTCTCCTCTTGCCAGTACTCAAACGCGTAGAGTAAAGCGGTCTAGTAAAAATCTGGCATACTACATTAATGTTTTTGGATCTGTAGCTCAACTGGTAGAGCACTCGCCCGTTAAACGAGGTGTTATAGGATCATGCCCTATCAGATCCATGGATAGCGGTACAGTTTTGCGGAACTGTAGCACATGAAAACCTGTGCAGTCTTTGGAGGAAATGCCAAGGCCCAGTTTGACAAGCAATGGAAAAGTCTGACTGTTCTGGGTACCAAAAAACATGAAGACTTTATTTTTCGCTGGATATATACCTATCTAAGTACTATAAAAGAAAGGGGAGATTGTGATAATGGCTAAAGTAGATTTATTGTCAAAAGACGAGTTAGAAAAAATAGTTCAATCTTCTCGGACATTACAAGAAGTATTAAGAAAAATTGGATATAGTTCAGCGAGTGGAGCAAATAGACATACTGTTCAAACTAGACTTGATAAATATAATATTTCTACAGATCATTTTACAAAAGGTGTTAGTACAGGGATTAAACGAACAGAAGAAAACGTGTTTTGTGAAGATTCTACTGCAACACAAAAAACTTTGCGAGAATGGTACATCAAGGGTTCTTACACTGAATATAAATGTTCAATTTGTGGACAAGATCCATTTTGGAATGGAAAACCATTAAGTCTAACTTTAGATCATATCGATGGAAATAATATTAATAATGTACTATCTAACCTTCGTTGGGTATGCCCTAATTGTGATCGACAATTAGATACATTTGGTAGTAAAAACAAAAGAATTTTTGGGAGTGTAGACAATTAAGGAGATTGGCGGGACTGTAAATTCCGTGGCTTTAGCACTGAGTGGGTTCGATTCCCTCCACTCCTATTATCGATGTTATCTTCGGGATCGGGTGGTTCGACTCCATCTCTGTCGATTTATTTACATTAATATGTGTAATACATAGACTTTGCCAGTGATATAACTGGTTATATTTTAGGCATGTGTCCGGTTGGTCGAGGAAGCGGTCTTGAAAACCGTTGGCTGTAAAAGGTTCGGGGGTTCGATTCCCTCACATGTCGTTTTGGTATCGTGGAGTAATGGTATCTCAGCAGACTGCTAATCTGCCCTACGAAAATCGTAGTCCGTGTTCGAATCACGGCGGTACCGTTTCCTATAATAAAAGATCTGTTTTATCCCATTGAGACAACCGGGATAGGCACAAAAGGAGGATGAAATGGATGCGTTAATGAAACTATTAGAAGATGAAACTATCTTTGGCGTGCCGTGGTCAATGATCATTCTTGTGATCGCTGCTTTCTTCTATCTTAGAAAGAAATATAATAAATGGATTGACAGTGAACTCAAGAAAAGACAGGCTGAAGAACTGAGAGACAAAAATATTCAAAAATCATTAAATGAAGTGAAGAAACTTCAGGAAACCCATGCCCAAGATCGTGCGAAATATGAAGCACAGCTGGAGCAGGAACGCCAAGATCGTGAAGCGACTCGTATTCATGATCGCAATCAGAGTTTTGAAATACAGCACCAGCTTACTGAAGCAATACAGCGAATTGAAGAAAAGCAGGATGCTTTTGCTGAGACTCAACAACGTAACATGGATTCTATTAATGAATTATTTGAGCGTAGCCGGAAATATGAGCTTGCAAGTTCTCGTGAAAAATTGCTTCACTCTTATCGTTACTATACAAATCCAGATGTAAATCCACGATTGGAATGGACGGAATTAGAATCTGAAGCATTCTGGGAACTGTTTAATAGTTATACAGAAAACGGTGGGAATAGCTTCATGCACAAGAATGTAGAGCCAGAAATGCGGAAATTAATCATTGTCGATATGGAGGACCTTGATTCTGTAACCGAATTAATGGAAAGCCGGAAAAGAACATCATAGAGTTTCAAATCAAAGGCAGGTGGTAGTATGGCAAAAAGGACAGATAAACCCAAGAAACGGTGTCAAAGATGTGGAAAGGAAAAACGGTTTGAGGATTTTTATATTAGTCGAAGCCCACTTTTCCAGCAAGATGGAAGGGTCCCGATCTGCAAAGATTGTGTCTTTGAGCTTATTTTAGATGATGAGAACCGTATTGATCCTCTGAAACTAAATGATGTGTTGCGTAAAATCGATAAACCGTATTATAAAAATTTGTTGGAAAGTGCCTATATGCAGTTTGAAACGGAAAATCCATTTGTTGATAAAGAGGATATCCCAAACCACGGAGATAATATCTTATCCTTTTATTTTAAAAATATCGCAATGAGACAAAATGTAAATAAGGGATATGGCGATTCTGAAAAGGAAAATTTCATAAATCAAAATACAAATTTGAGCAATACTGACCTTGATGTTATTTCCAGAAAATATCCAGATATCTTACATAAGTACGAAAAAGCTCAAAATATCGTCAAGAAAAAAGAAGAAACTATCGCATCCCCTACCGATGATTTTCAAGTTACAGATGATATGGTGCGTCTTTTCGGTGAAGGATACACCATTACCGAGTACCGGAATATGTATTATAAGTATAAAAATATTACCGAAAACTATTCCGTGCAGACCACCCTTCATCAAGAAGCGTTGGCAACTTATGTAAGATTTAAAGTAAAAGAAGAAATGGCAACTGCCGAAGGGAATGTTACTGAAGCACAAAAATGGTACACTGCTGCTGCCAAATCCGCCGAAGATGCAAAACTGACTCCAAAGCAAATGTCTAAGTCAGACCTGCAGGGAGGCATTACAAGTTTTAGTGACATTTTTCAAGCGGTTGAAAGTGCCAATGAACGAATTCCCATTTTTCCGGAATTTAAATATCGCCCGAATGATGCGGTCGATTTTATTATCTGGTGCTATATCAATTATGAAAGAAATTTAAATGGAATGCCAGAAGTTCCGTATTCTGATATCTATCATTTTTATGATCAGAAAAAGCAAGAATATATTGACACTTATGGTGATCCATATGGAATTTTTACCGATGATCCTACTTCGGAGAATCGGCCTAATGTTGAGAAGTTTATTACTATTCCTCCCGAATTTCAAGAGGAGTAACAACCATGAACTTAGGTTCTGGCATTAATATAAAAAATTGGACATATTTCTGTAGTTTTGCTCGATGGTATCCTGATCTGTTTCTGGATTTAATCAAACCAGAAAAGGGAGGACTTAATTTACATACAGATCAGCGGGTCTATCTTCGTGCAATGCTACGGTTCGTATCATTTTATGGTGTTTTCCCAAGAGGTTAAATAGTAGCCTCCTAGAATTGGAAACTTTTCTAGTAAAACCGGGCAATATCGATGAACTGCTTGTTTGATACGGCAAGAGAATATCGAGATAAGTAGGCGGATTTCGCAAGGTCGTCTATCATCGTAACGCGTAGGTGTTGAATAAATATAATATACCCACGAGTGTCCGGCACGATGGTTTATAGAATCATCCAGATTATGCCTAACGTAAAACGAGGGTGAAAATGTACGCTGAACTTACAAGTGATTGTAAGAACTAAAAGATAAAAAGCTTTTAGGATAACATAATTGTACGGGAAAACATTTGATGAAGTTTTAGCTTCCATTTTAGTTTGTATCTTCTATCCAGAGATCACAATTTCTCTTACAGCGCAGACAAAAGAAAACGCTGCAGATCTGTTAAAAGATAAATATGAAGAAATTATGCGGTTCTATCCTATGTTGCAGAATGAAATTGCAAAAGCAAGTTTTGCCAAAGGTGATGCAACGATTAAGTTTGTAAACGGGGCTACATTAGATAATTTAGCGAATGCTCAATCTTCTAAAGGTCAGCGTCGAAAAAGGATGAATATCGAAGAGTCTGCCTTGATTGATGATGCAACTTTTCAGGATGCTTTAAAACCTATCGTGGAAGTTCCTCGTGTCTGTGTTGGAAAATATTCTATTACTGACCCAGAAGAACTAAATCAGCAAATCAATTTCTTTACGACAGCCGGATTTAAAGGTTCTGACGAATATGAACGTTCGGTTCGGATGTGTAAAGACATGATAAATTTGAAAGGCACCTTAGTTTTAGGTTCTAGCTGGTGGCTTCCTTGCTATTACGGACGAGGATCTACAAAGAGCCAGATCTTCCAAAAGAAACAGGAAATGTCATCTGTTGCATTTGCTCAGAACTATGAATCTAAATGGGTTGGAAGTTCTGACGGTGCTTTGGTAGATGTAAATAAGCTGCTGAATTGCAGAACCCTTACCTCTCCTGCTGTCAATTATAATAAGTATGAAGAGGAAAACTATATCGGAGTCGATGTGGCTCGTTCTCAAAAAACCAATAATAATCAATCTTCTATTGTCGTGGGCCGTGTTATTCGGAACCGTGAATCTAACAGAATCAAATCGATTGAAATTCCAAATATTATCTCTGTCGCAAATACTTTGAACTTTACAGCACAGGCATGTTTAGTTAAGAAAACGAAAATTGACTTTAATGCCAAAATGGTGATCGTCGATGGTAATGGTCTTGGAGCCGGATTAATCGACGAATTACTGAAAGATGCTTATGACCCAGTTACTGGTGATTATCTTGGATGCTGGAATACAGTTAATACAAGCAATGAACCGGAAATCAAGGAAGCAGAATCTTGTTTGTTTGATATGAAGGCACAAGGGAATCAGAGTAAAGTCATTACAGACTTTATTGATATTGTAGATTCCGGTCGTCTTCGACTTTTAGCAAAGAAATCTGATTCTGATTTTACTGCAAAAGACCGATCTGATCCGACATTGCATATCCTTCCGTATGTGCAGACAGACCTATTGTTTGAAGAAATTGCGAATTTAAAGATTAGATATATGAATAATAATTCTCTTTCTATCGAAAGAGTTGTAAAGAAAATGGATAAGGATAGATTCTCTGCTTTATCCTATTTAATCTACTATATTGTAGAATTTTGTTCCTATACTAAGAAATATGTTGAAGTTCCAAAGCATACGTTATCGTTAGCACGCAGACCTTCAATTGCATCGATTTATAGGTAGAAAGGCGGTGAATATGGAGCAGAAAAACTCTACTGAACAAAAGTTAGAAGAATTATATCAGTCTGACAAAAAAGCTTTTGAAGATTTTGTTCATTCAAAAACTTCGACTATGGATTTTGCTTCCCTGCGCCGTCTGGTAATTTCAGAATTATCACTGAAAAACACAATTACCCCGACACGTATTTGTGGGTTTTCCAGAAAACAAATCCTGCTGATGTGTCAATACCCAGAGCGATACGGAAAAAATATTTTACGTCTGATGAACTATATGTATCAAAAGTCTGGCTATATCAAGCGTCTTATTGATTATTTTAGCAATATGGCAAAAGCTCAATTTTATATTGATACAGAAGTCACGTCTGTGAAATATATGGAAAAAATGAATGACCCAAGATTTCAAACCGAAATCAAAAAGAACTATTTTAAATTTTCTGCACAAGCATCCAAATTTAATATGTCAAATCAGATCAATGACATTATTCATCGCATGATGTTGAACGATATTGTATTCGCATATGTCGATGAAACCGAAACGGATGTATCTTACTATTATCTTGATCCTCGTTACTGTCAATTAAAAGGATTGGTAAATGGGAATATCTTTAGTTTCTATATTAATCGCTCTTTACTTTCCTCTTCTGTCGTAGAAGAATTTCCTCCATCATTACAGGAATTGTTGGAAGGAGCAAAAGAACAGCCCAGTAATTTAATCGATGTTCCGCTTGAACATTCATTTTGTGTGAAGTATAACAGCGATTTTCTGTATGCATTTCCTCCATTTTTCCCGATGATTGCAGATGTCATGCTGATTGATGAATATAAAGACCTCGCAAAAACCAAAGCAATTAATGACGCTTATAAATTGCTGGTATTGAAGGTTCCTACAAAAGATGGACAGATGACTATGGATGATAAAGTCCTTTCTCCTTTCATCCAGACTGCGGTACAGGTCATTCAGGACAATATCGGCGTTCTTCCTTATCCGGGGGATGTGGATTCCGTGGAGTTCTCCTCTACGAATTCGGACGACCGGGATAAGGTGTCAGATGCAACAACCTGGGCTTTTGCAGAAGTCGGTGTATCTGAAGCTTTACTTTCTGGATCTTCTTCTGGTAGCGAATTAAAATTGAGTATCACGAATGATAGTGGGGATGTATTTCGAATCTATAGAAAAGTTGAAGACTGGATTTCATTGCAGATGAAAATTCGTGGCTTCCTTGATAAAAACTATCGGTTCGTATATCGCCTGTTAGATATTACGACATTTAATTCGCAAGAAGTGATCGACTCTGAGTTAAAACTTGCTCAAGCAAGTATGCCAAATAAACAAAAGCTTGCTGCTGCGATGGGAATGTCCCCGGCATCTTTCATGGGAAATATTTCGATAGAGCAAGTGATGTTCCGTGATGTGTTTGACTTAATGACTCCTTTGAAATCATCCTATACCGAGTCTTCTTCTGACCAAGGAACGGCTGGCAGGAACCAGATTAATGACGAAGATTTAAGCACCAGCGGAGAACGTGCAAGAGAAAATGATACGAATGATCCTGCTAATCGAGTATAAGGAGGTGTCATCGTGAGATTAATCAATGTATTAAATAAAGAAAAAGCTGATGAATTGAAGGCGCATGGTTTTGATTACCGTGAAATTCAGATTGATAGTCAGACAGTTTATCAGTTTATTGAAAGTAAAGAATTGATCGATGAGCTGTCTTCAAAATTTGAAGAATGCTCATTTTTCATTTCTTCATATATGAACTTTTGAGAGGAGGTGCGAATTGAAACCTAAGTACTTACGGTATGATACAGAGTTTCGGTTTCAGTTATCTGGATCAGAAGTTTCCTATAATAAGCAGTTTGCTTTAACTGATATTCTGCTCTGCTATCACGGAAAGAATCGAAATTATTCAAAAATCTCTAAAGAAGTAATTAATAATGCTCTTCCAAGTTTATATGGGATTCCGATTGTAGGGGAATTCATTTATAAGGAAGGCGAAGAGGATTTCGGAACTCACGGCGGGAAAATTATAATCGACAGCGAAGGTATTAAGTTTGAACAGACTACAAAACCATATGGGTTTATTACAAAAGAAGCGGTCGAAAATGCACAGTGGGTCACAATTACAGAAAAAGATGGTCATACCAAGCATGAATACCTGCAGCTAAAAGGATGCATTATTTGGAAAGAAAGGTATCAGGAAGTTGAAACAATTCTTGACGAGAAGCATCCGCAGAGTATGGAGATTGCTATTGATAATGCACATTATACAGATGATCACTATTTAGAAATTGATGAATTCACATTTTCTGCTGCCTGTATCCTTGGTACTGACGTAGAACCATGTTTCGAGGAAGCATGTATCGGAAGACATTATGAAATGGATTCTTTCAAGCAGGAATTCCAACATATGCTTGATGAATACAAAAAATATACGAATTCAAAGGAAGGAGTACCACAAATGGAATTAAAGAAATTTGTTGAAGCTCTTTCACAGTATAAGATTGGTGACACAGATCGTCCGAAATATGGACTTCTGAATGTGACTGACGAGAAAGTAAATGTAATCGATCTGGAAGATTATAAAGCTTATGCGTTCGATTATGCAATTACTTCTGAAGCGGAAACAGAAGAACTGGTTATCAATTTTGATGCAAAAAGTGAAATGAGCTTGGCTGCTTGTGAAAAAATTGAAGCCGATGGATTCAGTGAGTTTGATATGGCTGGAGCGATCCACGAAGCTACAGAGAATGCATTAGCTGATTATGAAGCAAGAATCAAAAAAGAATATGATGAAGCCAATGAAGAACTGGTTGCTCAGTACCGTGCTTTAAATGAACAGTATGAATTAGCTATGAAAGAACTGGAAACATTCAGAGCTGCTGCTGCTGAACAGAAAGAGCAGGAACATAAAGATGCAATCGATGAAGTTGTTGCTGAGTTCTCTAAGAAACTTGGAAAAGTTGCAGATTTCCTGATTTACAAAGCACGTCTTGATTATTCGAAATCTGTTGAAGAAATCAGAAAAGATTTAACTCTGATGGCTGGCAAATCTATGATGAATAATTCTTCAAAGGGGACTTTCTCTTATACCCCGGTTTCCACAACTTTTTCTAATCACAAAAATACAGATAAGACTACAAGCAGATATGGACACCTGCTTGATAAGTATGCCAAATAAGGAGGTTTATCAATATGCGTAACGGATATATGGTAGTTGAAACTGCGTTTGTTCCTCGCAGTGTATGCTTTTCTCTTCAGAGCGCATCTAATATTGAGAATGGTGCAATCGTAGGAAAAGGTGATCTTGTTGAAGGTGAAACAAGCGTTTACGAAGCTGAAACTGATTATACGGACGGAATGTATTTAGTTGCAAATCCGGCATGGAACTATGAAACATACCGAGCAACTGATCAGAACGAAGAAAATTATATCAATAAGGCTGGTGTTGCTTTTAGAGCATACCGTCTGGAAAAA